>WNFY01006157.1_pt1 | contig 14138 bp, 12 predicted proteins | sample 5400091 | NCBI WGS metagenome assembly WNFY01 (sample SAMN13153364, study PRJNA577476) | soil metagenome | isolation source: 60 cm soil or saprolite under grassland replicate 1 | place: USA:California | collected 2016-06-15 | reverse complement strand
CACTACTACTGAAGGAACGGGGACAATCACCGAGTACACTCCGGGGAGCGTAATCGTCCTTAGGGGAACCAGTGGACCGGTCCGCTATCGCTTCGGCAAGACGGTCACTTATGTGACTCGGAGCGGTAGGGTTCTGGATGAAAACACGGTGAGAACGAGAATCAAAGTCGGCGTTCCTGTCCGCGTCCACTATGTCGGGACAGGCGAGAACAGGATGGTTGATCGTGTGACCCTCGAAAAGGATTAATCTCTAAGTTTGTTTGTCTCCAGCGCGCCTTTCTGTTCTGGCCACGCCGACCGGACAGCAAAGGCGCGGTTTGTTTATTGCCACAAATGGTCGTTAACGATCAGTAAAGCGCATTACCGTCTCAGAATTACAGCAGTCGATTGGCCTCACTAAACGCAATCGTGCGTTGGACATTTCCGCTCGGGGCGAGAACACGAATCTCGCCAGAACGGAAGCACACGCGGCCTTGTGCATAATTGACGGCCTGATGGTCGGCAGCCTCTTGCGCCCCTCTGAGCCGTGGCTGACCTTTCGCGTTAGACCTTCATGAGCGGCGGGAGGAGGCAACTCCCGGCGCTTTTCTTGCCGGTGACATGCCGGGCTACTCTCGGAAATCGTCCGCTTGCTCGTGCGCTTCAATCACATTGCCCGCTTCATCGTAGACGCGAATCCCCTTGGCCCTGCTCTTGAGCGGGAAAGCGCGACAGGCGACGTACTACATACGTCCCATGGAAGCGGTATGCAGTTTTTGTCTCGCAAAATCGGGCGTGATTTCGTACGACTCGTTTATGAAAACGACAACTCTATCCACAAATTCGCGTCACCGTCCGCTCGGACGGTCTGGTTTGCTTTCCATTTCACTCCTGATTGGCTGCTTTGGACTTTTGCCCAGAGCGCAAGCGGTGGGTCCCGACACGGACGGTAACATACCCGGCTCCAACAATGGCGAAGGTATCGGGGTGCTCGTCAGCCGCACCGGTGGGGTCTGGAACACCGGAACTGGTTTCGAGGCGCTTAACCACCTCACTGCCGGCAACCAAAATACGGCGACAGGTCTTCGAGCCTTAAATAACGATACCAATGGCGGCTACAACACCGCTACGGGCGTTTTATCGCTCTTTAGCAACACCAGCGGGTTTTTCAATAGTGCCACTGGCGCCTATTCGCTCGCCAACAACACGGACGGCAACAACAACACTGCAAACGGTTACGCTGCGCTTTACCGTAACACCGCCGACGACAATACGGCCACTGGTAACGCTGCGCTCTATCACAACACCACCGGCACCAACAACACGGCCAACGGTGTTCAAGCGCTCTTTAGCAACACAACCGGCAACCTCAACACGGCTAACGGTCTTGCGGCGCTCCGTAGCAACACAACTGGCATCGGCAATACCGCCGAGGGTGGTGATGCGCTCGTTAACAACACCACCGGCGAGGGCAACACAGCCATCGGTGTCGGGGCGCTCTCGCAAAACACAATCGGCAACGCCAATATCGCGGTCGGCCATTTTGCCGGTCATGATCTCACCACGGGCGATCAAAATATCGTTATTGGCAACGCCAACGCTGTTGCTGGCGAATCCAACACTATCCGCATCGGCGGCATGCTACAAACGGCCACCTATATCGCGGGCATTAGTGGGCAAGCCGCTATTGGCGGAGACGCGGTGCTTGTGACTGATTCCGGAAAACTCGGCACAGTCAATTTGTCCTCAGAGCGTTTCAAGGACCAGATCAAGCCGATGGACAAGGCAAGCGAAGCAATCCTCGCGTTGAAACCGGTAACCTTCCGCTACAAAAAGGAGATTGATCCCCAGGGCATCCCGCAGTTTGGTCTCGTGGCCGAAGAGGTGGACAAGGTGAGTCCTGACCTAGTGAAACGGGACGCCAGGGGCGCTGTCTACACAGTGCGCTACGACGCCGTGAACGCGATGCTGCTTAACGAGTTCCTCAAAGCGCACCGCACAATCCAGGAACAAAACCACAAGATTCAGGAACAAGAAGCGACAATCACCGAGCTAAAGAAGGGAATCGAAATTCTCACCGCGCAGTTCAAAGAGCAGGCGGCGCAAATCCAGAAGGTGAGCGCACAACTTGAAGTGAGCAGACCTGCGCCGCGAACAGTCCTCAATAAATAATCCGTAACGTCATCGCAGAGGTAGGGCGGTTGACTCGCTCCGTCGCCGTAGCTTTAGCACGCAGGAGGCCCGAACCGAATTTAACGCCGATGGTGGCTTTGCCGCTTTGGGTCAGACGCCAAGGATCGTCAGCGAAAAAGGCGGTTGAGGTCCCATCTTCCTTTTCTTGGTTATCTTCTGTTTAGAACCTTTCGAAGGAATCAATTCACAGAAGCCAACAAAGGAAACAAAGCAAAAAAGGCGGTTAGGATTGGGTTGGAAAATTACTCCGTTGAAGCCCGGTAGAGTGACTGTTCTTGGTTCTTGGCCCTTCGTCCTTCGTCAGCAGCTTACCCGCCGTCACGGGTCATTCGCCATTCTGCTCATTCCTCCAAATTTCTTGTCTTGACCAGCGCGCGAGAATTTTCAAGGCTCGGCCCGACAAGAAAATAACGTTGCTAAAAAACGAAGGACTATAATTCTATGAAACCATTAACTCAGTTCAAAACAACGATTCCGCCTGTCAGAAAACCAATGGGTCTCGTCGGCGCGGGATTCCTCACCCCGCTCCTGCTTGCCTGTTTTGGGCTTGCGCCGATGGCGCAAGCGGTGGGTCCCGACACGGACGGTACCATACCCGGCTCCAACAATGGCGAAGGTATTGGGGTGCTCGTCTCGCCAACAACACAATCGCTAGCTTCAATACTGCCAACGGTTATGGAGCGCTCTATTTCAACACCGAAGGCGAGGCCAACACGGCCACTGGTTTTGCTGCGCTCTTTAAAAACACCACCGGCGACGCCAACACGGCTGTCGGTAGTGAAGCGCTTAACAGGAACACCGAAGGCGGCGCGAACAACGCCGTTGGTTTCAGGGCGCTCTTCCAGAATACGACCGGCTCCTTCAACAACGCCCATGGTAATTTTGCGCTGGTTCTTAACGATACCGGCTTTCAAAACGTAGCGATCGGTGACGATTCAATGTTTGACAACGTAAGCGGCGCTGGTAACACAGCCGTGGGTGGCCTGTCACTGGTTAACAACGTAAGCGGTTTTAATAACACAGTCGTGGGTATCGGGGCCGGTGGTAACATATTAGCAGGTAACTTTAACGTCTATGTCGGCACAGACGTTGGGGCCGGTCTTCCTGATGAAAGCAACACAATCCGTATCGGCAGATTCGTCGGTCCCGTTTCGACAGACTCCTTTATCGCCGGTGCCTTTGGTTTGAACGACGCCGCGAGCATCCCCCTTCGCATCGCCCCGAATGGCCACCTTGCCACCGGCGTCTCCTCCGCGCGATTCAAAAAGGACATCAAACCGATGGATAAAGCCAGCGAAACAATCCTCGCGCTCAAACCCGTCACCTTTCACTATAAGAACGATGCCAAGGAAACCCCGCAGTTTGGATTGGTGGCGGAGGATGTCGCGAAAGTGAATCCTGACCTGGTGGTTCTCGACCGCGATAGCAAACCATACAGCGTGCGCTACGAAATGGTGAACGCGATGTTGCTCAACGAATTCCTCAAAGAACATCGCAAGGTCGAGGAACAAAGCGGCAAAGTGGAAGAGCAAGCTCGTGAGATGCAGGAACAGAAAAGCACAGTCGGCCAGTTAAAGAACACTGTTGCAGAAGAGCAAGTGATCATCGCACAGCAGCAGAAGGGAATCGAAGCTCTCACGGCACAGCTCAAAGAACAGGCAACGCAAATCCAAAAGATGAGCGCCCAGCTCGCCACAGCGAGTCCGTCCCGTGGCGGACTGGAAGTGACTAAGGCAGCGCCGCAAACAGTCTCGAATAAATAATCCATAACGCGATCGCAGAGATAGGGCGCTTGAGTCAGATCTTCGTTTTCTTGGCCTGCCACGCCGGAGCCTCGGCGAAGGGGGCTATCTTCTGTTTAGAACCTTTCGAGGGAATCAATTCACACAAGCCGGCGAAGGAAACGAAGCGAAAGAGAAGGTTAAGATTGAGTTGGAAACTTACAGCGTTGCAGCGCGGTAGAGTGGCCGTCCTTGGCTCTTAGCCCTTCGACCTTCGCCTTTCGTCTGTCGCGCCGAAGCTGCGCGAAGCCGGGTCATTCCTTCGTCATTAGGCATTCGTCATTCCTCCAAATTATTATATCGACACGCCGCCGAGATTTTTGAAAACTCGACGCCGTGAATCGATCTGGACCAGCAGAGGACGCTTTCCCAGGCAGCTTCTTCTGGCCTTCTTCAGATCCAAACCCACGCCTCAATCGCCTGGAAAAAGAAAGGTTTGTTAAATGAAAGCAATTATTCACTCTGCAAAAAGTCCTATTCATCGGCCCTCTTTACGACGGGGTTTCCCGCCTTCGCGCAGCTACGGCGCGGCAGGCCGTCTTATCCCGCTCGTGCTTGTCTGTTTTGGGCTTGCACCGATGGCGCAAGCGGTGGGACCCGACACCGATGGCGCCATACCCGGGTCCAACAATGGCGAAGGTATTGGGGTGCTGGTTAGTCGCACCGGTGGGATCTGGAACACCGGTACTGGTTTCGAGGCGCTCAACCACCTCACTGCCGGTAACCAAAATACGGCGACCGGTCTTCGAGCCCTCTCTAGCGATATCAATGGCGGCTTCAACACCGCCACTGGCGTTTTATCGCTCTTTAGCAACACCAGCGGGTTTTTCAATAGTGCCAGTGGCGCTTATTCGCTCGCGAACAACACAACTGGCGGCAAGAACACTGCCAACGGTTATTCTGCGCTCTATTACAACACCGAAGGTTTCCAAAACACGGCCACTGGTTTTGCTGCGCTCTATCTCAACACCACCGGCATCGAAAACACGGCCAACGGTCATCAAGCGCTCACTCGCAACACCACCGGCAGCGAGAACGTGGCCAACGGTCATGAAGCGCTCTTTAACAACACCACCGGCGGCCTCAACACGGCCAACGGCTCTCGAGCCGGCCTCAGCATTACCGGCGACGGCAATGTCTGCATCGGCGCCGGGGTCTCCGGCGTTCCTGGCGAGAACGATACCACCTGGATCAGAAACATTAATACGACCGTGCAGAATTTTAGCGCAGGTGTTAACGACTATGTTACAGTACGACTGAGCGACGGCAGACTTGGGCATACTGCTGTTGTTTCTTCGCGACGTTACAAGGAGGACATCAAACCCATGGATAAGACCAGTCAAGCGCTCTACGCGCTTAAGCCGGTCAGCTTCCGTCTTAAAAAGGAGTTTGATGCCACGCAGGCGCTCGGTTTTGGGCTGATCGCCGAGGACGTGGAAAAAGTGGATTCTGACCTGGTGTATCGCAATGACAAAGGCCAGGTGGAAAGCGTGCGCTACGAAATGGTGAACGCGATGTTGCTCAACGAGTTCCTCAAAGAACATCGCAAAGTGGAAGAACAGAACAGCAAGATTCAACAACAGGAAGCTGTAATCACTGAACTGAAATCTACCGCGGAAAGGCACGAAGCGATCATAGCGCAGCAACGAAAAGACTTCGAAGCGATGATCCTTCGGCAGCAGAAAGAAATGCAGGCTCTCACTGCAAGCCTCAAAGAGCAGGCCGCGCAAATCCAGAAGGTGAGCGCGCAGATGGAAACGAGCAAGCCTGGCCCAAAAATGGTTTCGCAACCATAACCAGAACTAATCTCGTCCATTCCCGCCAATCTCTTTGATTCCGCGCGCTTCACGCTGGCGGTTATCCACGATTTAGAAACAACTGATCCGTCAACACCCGGCGGCCTCTGTGGAGCACAGGCTGCTAGCGTGTTGTCGTTGGCCGACGACGTCCCGACGCCTGCCGACAGCGTGTCGAACGGCCGAAGAGCTTTTCGGCAAGCTGCCGAAAAGAACAGGCTAGCAGCCTGTGCTCCCCAGAACGGCTGTTTTGACTTTTTATCTTGCCAAGCCAGCGGAATTTTTCGCACAATTCTTTCTAACAAGCCTGACTTGGCGGAGGCGGACTTCACCTGGATAGCTTTCTGCTTCTTTCAGAGCGGCAGTCACAAAATTAACCCACCCGGGAAAGAGAACGAAAGTTTGGCAAATATGAAAACAACAACTCCACCTGTTAGAAACCCGATCAACCATTCGTCCCGCGACAGCCGTTGGGTCCCAAGACTTCTCGTCCTGCTGGGGCTCGGCTGCTTTGCGTTATTACCCGGAGCGCAAGCCACAGAGCCGGACACTGTTCTGCCCAATGGCAACACAGCCGAAGGCAGCGGGGTGCTGGTGAGCCTTACCACCGGCATCTGGAACAGCGGCTTTGGTTTCCAAGCGCTCAATCACGACACTGCCGGCAAAGACAATACGGCGACCGGCGTTCGGGCCCTGTTCAGTAACATCAGCGGCAACAACAACACCGCGAATGGGGTTTATGCGCTCTACAGCAATACCACCGGGTGGTACAACAATGCCACTGGCGCTTATGCGCTCGCCAACAACACGAACGGCAACAGCAATACCGCCAACGGTTATGGCGCGCTGTATTACAACAAAGGCGATTACAACACGGCCACTGGTTTTGCAGCGCTCTACCACGACACCACGGGCAACTCCAACACCGCCAGCGGATACCAGGCGCTCTTCTCCAACACAGTGGGCGTCAACAATACGGCTGTTGGATACCAGGCCCTCTTCGCCAATCAATGGCCGGACCCAGGGTATGGCACGGACAACACCGCCTGCGGTTTCCAGGCGCTCCACGACAACACCAAGGGCTACTACAACACGGCCTACGGCGTCCAGGCTCTGTACTATAACACCCTCGGCAACAACAACACCGCCTGCGGCGTATACGCGCTCTTGCAGAATATGAGCTCCGATAACACCGCCTTCGGTTTCGAGGCGCTCCGATTCAACACCGCGGGCGACCTGAACACCGGCACCGGCATCCGGGCGCTCTACGCCAACACCATCGGCCACAACAACACGGCCGTTGGTTATGCCGCGCTCGGTGCGAACACCACCGGCAGCTTCAATACCGCCCTCGGCCAGGCGGCAGGACACAATATCACCACCGGGGGCAACAACATTGACATTGGTAACCAGGGATCTAGCGACGACAGCGGCACCATTCGCATTGGCGACGTTCTTCACAGCGCTACCTACATCGCTGGCATCGCCGGCCAGACCGTTGGCGGAGGCGGAAGCACCTGCTACGTGGACAACGCTGGCAAGCTGGGCGTGTTCCTCTCCGCGCGCAGGTTCAAGACTGACATCGCCGACATGGGCGCTGTCAGTGACGCGCTCCTGGCCCTGCGTCCCGTCACCTTCCATTACAAGCCCGAGCTGGATAAGACGGGCATCCCGCAGTTCGGCCTCGTGGCCGAGGAGGTCGCCGAGGTGAACCCAGACTTGGTAACCCATGACCCCAAGGGCGACATCTCCACCGTGCGGTACGAAGCAGTCAACGCGATGCTACTCAATGAGTTTCTAAAAGAGCACCGCAAGGTTGAAGAACAAGAACGCAAGATGAGCGAGCAAAGCCGCAAGGCGCAGGAACAAGAAGCGACCATCGCAGAGCTAAAGGCAAGTATGGGGCAGCAACAGAAAGGAATAGATGTTCTCACGGCTCAGCTCAAAGAGCAGGCTGCGCAAATCCAGAAGGTAAGCGCACGGCTCACCACGGCGAGTCCGTCCCGTGGCGGACTTGAAGTAAGTAACCCTGCGCCGAAAACAGTTTCGCAACCTTAACCAGGATTAATTTCATCGCATTTCCGTCAATCTGTTTGATTCCGCGCGCTTTCGCGCTGGCGCTCGTCCACGATTTAGAAACAACTGGACCTGGCAGCGTCTGGAGAGCGCAGCCTGCTGTCGTCGGCAGCCTGCCGACGACGCCCCGAGCGTCGCAACAGCACGCGGAATGGAACGGTCGAAGAGCTTTTCGGCAAGCTGCCGAAAAGAACAGGCTAGCAGCCTGCGCTCCCCAGAGCTATCAGCGGCGGACAAAAGTCTGCAAGCGGTTTCAAAAAGTGAAATTGCCTGTGCTCTTTTTATTCCCGACGCCCTGGTGAGGGTCGATTGACTTATGAAACTACTTGTACACAAACAAGGATGCTGTGTCGGTGCGTGGACTTTTGGACTTTCATGATAAGGTTGTCGAATGACCCGCATTTTCGCGCTGCCGGTCACCTTGATCGCAACGGCAATGGCCACGCTGGCTGCCGATCAATTACCCCAAAACCAATCCCCAGAACCTGACTCGTTCGACATCGAGCCACCGGTGTTGAAGCAAAACCTCACGGATCAGCCATTGCCCACGACAGATGCGCCGGATGGCGACGTTGCGCGTTTGGAAAAACAATTGGAGCGCGCAAAGAAAAACGCGTCCGGCGCGGAGCGCCTCTACAAAATCGGCGTTCTCGCGAAGATGGAAGTCGAGCAACGCGCGTTGAAAGTTGTCCGGCTCGAGTCCGACTTTGCAAATGCGCAGCTCATGCGCGCGAAAAATGACCTTACCGCGCAGGAATCTCAACTCGCGGCAGGCGAAGGCGCCAAAGACGAGCTGGAAGCTGCAAAAGCAGCGGTGGCGCACTTGACTGAAGCCGCGCAAATCGCAATGGCAAAACGTGAGCGCGCAGAGCTCGACGCAGCGGAGGCAAATCTACGCCGACAGCAAAAGCTCCTTCGCCTCGGCAGCGCGCAAAAATCCGACGTCGCGCGGGCCGAACAAAAACTAACCGAGCTTAAAGGGCCGAAGAACTGAGCACGAGCGAATCGGAGAGTCGGCGAATCGGGGCAGTCGCTGTTTCGCCCATTCGCCGTTTCTCCGTTTCCCAGGGTTAATATCCCGCGGCCTGTCCATCCTTCCGCGATTCGCTCGCGCCGACATAAACGCGTTGGCCGTCGTGCGTCTCCACCTTGATGGCTTGATAACCGCCGTAGCCACCGACGTCGAAACGAACGTCGTGTCCTTTCTTGCGCAGTTCGCGCACCGTTTCATACGGAATGCCGCTTTCCACTTCGACGTAGCCGCCTGATTCAGACATTTTTTCGCCAGTCGGTTCGTTGTCGCCTTCGTGTTGCCAGCGCGACGCGTCTCCGGCTTCCTGCATGTTCAAACCAAAATCGATCTGGTTAGTGAGCACTTGCACGTGTCCCTGTGGTTGCATGCCGCCACCCATAACGCCGAACGCTTCCCACGGCTTGCCATCTTTCATGACGAACCCTGGAATGATTGTATGGAACGGCCGTTTGCCCGGCGCGTACACATTCGCGTGCTGCGGGTCCATCGAGAAAAGTTCGCCGCGATCTTGAAACATGAACCCAAGGCCGGGCACGACGATGCCGCTGCCCATGCCGCGATAATTGCTTTGGATGAGCGAAACCATGTTGCCTTCGTCATCAGCCGTACAGAGATAAATCGTGTCACCGTCGGGAAGATCGGCATCTCTGCCGGTCTCGGCCAACGGGCTTCTAGCCTGTTGATTTGAAACGACAGACTGGAAGTCTGTCGGCCGAGACATGCTGGAAGCATGTCCTCCGTCCGGATTGCCAGCATCAACTTTTTTTGCCGCGTGTTGCGGGTCAACCAATTTGCGACGCTCCGCTGCGTAGTTTTTCGAAAGAAGACCGGCGAGGGGAATTTTCGCAAAGGCAGGATCGGCATAAAATTTCGCGCGATCAGCCCAGACGATTTTCTTCGCTTCGATCATCGTGTGCAATGTGTCTGGGGAATTGCGGCCCATTTTTTCTGGAAGATCGAACCCCTCGAGAATGTTCAAGATTTGCAGCGCGGCGATTCCCTGACCGTTCGGCGGTAGCTCGAACACGTCGTAGCCGCGATAATTGGTCGAGACCGGCTCGACCCACGTCGATGTATGCTTCTCGAAATCGGCTTTCCGAAGAAAGCCGCCGTTCTCGCTCATAAACTTATCGATCTTGTCCGCGATCTCGCCTTTGTAAAAGCCGTCGCGGCCTTTCTCGCCGATCAGTCGCAAAGTTTTTGCCAGCGCGCGATTCTTGAAGATGTCGCCTTTCGCAGGAGTACGGCCTTTGCCGTCAAGCGTGTACGTTTCGAGAAATGCGCCGGGAAGCCCTTTATAAATGCGCGGACTGAGGGACCAGTAATATGCGATCAGTTCGGTGACCGGGAAACCTTCCTCGGCGTAACGAATTGCCGGGGCGAGATCATCGCTCAATTTCAGTTTGCCGAATTTCTTGTGCAGTTCCGCCCACGCGTCCACGGTTCCCGGCACGCTGATTGGCAGCATGCCAGTTGGAGGAATGGTCTCGCGGTGCAGCTTCGCCAGTTCGGTCCTCATTTGATCGTAACTCAAACCCAGTGGCGAACGTCCGCTTCCGTTAATCCCGCTAAGCTTGTTTTCTCTCCCGCTGTAAACGATTGCGAACAGATCGCCGCCAATGCCATTGGAAACCGGCTCCATCAAACCGAGCGTAGCGTTCGCGGCAATCGCCGCATCCACGGCGCTGCCACCGCGCTTCAAAATGTCGAGGCCGACTTGCGTCGCCGCCGGCACGCTCGTGCAAACCATTCCATGTCGCGCCAGCACTTCCGATCGCGTCGCGAAAGTCTTTCCCGTAATGCGATCGATTTGGGCGTCGATTACGTGTGCGAGAAGGAGAACTCCTAAAGTCGAGACCCACCGAATGAGTTTCCTCATTTGCTCATCTTAATTTGATGTCAACGAAAGGAAAGACGTTCCAGAGGCGGTTTCAAAAGTCGGCTCAGGTTTCGTAATCCTGCTCCTGCTCGTGATCGGCTCTTGAGAGGAGAATTTCGATCATGAGCAAGAGCACGAGAAAGAGAGAACACGCAACTTATGAAACCACTCCCAGGGGCCTCGTGCCAGACATCTGTTGGCCGTCTCGGCTCTTGGCAGAGACTCAACCATAGAGTAAATAAGACGCTTGAATCTTGTCTCGCAATTATATCTGATTGCTCACCATTGATGAAAATGTCATCCGAAACCAAAAAAGCGCTGAGCGTAATTTTTATTTATCTGGCCCTGCTTTTCTTTCTAATCGGCATGGCGGCGCAGCTCAAATCCGATTTTCATTCGCGAGCGGAAATTTCGACGGCGGGTTTCACCGTCGCGGCGATCTTGGTCGCATTGGGCGTGATCTCTTTCCTGTTTTCCTTGTCGAAAAAACGGGGCTGAGATGTACGACCCGTTCCGCGAGACCACTTCTCACAGATTGGAACCGATCGCGCTCTGTTGAAAAGGCGATAAATAGGCGAGCAATTCACAGCGCCGGTAGGCGCGATATGTTTATAGAGCCGGATTCCAAAAAACCATCCAAGCTCCAGAGGAGCGGCATGGAGAAATCCCTTTTGCGCGGTTCTTTGTGCCGCTCCTAACGGAGCTTGGCATCTTCGGGAATCGGTTTTCTATAAACCTGTCGCGCCTACGGCGCTTTTTCTTGAGGTGCGCTGCAGGTTTTCAACAGAGCCAAGTCGTTAAAAATGCGGCGGCGATCCATCCAGATCGCCGCCGCCCCCCATTGCTCTGAACAATCGGAGTTATTCCTGTATTGCGTCGTGAAGCTCTTTGTGGGCGTTCATCATGTCTTGATGCGCCTTCTGAATGTCGTCGAGCTTCTTTTGCTGATCAGGTGTGAGCAGCGGCCGAATCTGCGACAGCGTGCCATCCATCACCGTTTTCGCTTTCTGCATCGCCTCCTGATGAATGGCAGCGATTTGCGGCTTGGCCTGATCGACGATCGGCTGAACCTTGGTCTGTTGATCGGACGTCAAGTTCAGGCCCTTGGTTAATCGTTCAAGCATAAACCCGGGCCCATGCCAGCCCCGAACGTGTTCGGGGCCAGGGCCGGGTTGTGCTTGCACTACGACAAAGCCACCAAGCGCAATCGCACCGGCGGCCATAAGTGTTAATACGTTTCGTTTCATAGTTTAATGTTTGTTGTTTTGCTGCGCGCTTTTTGCGCTTCTGTAGCTAATGACCAGACCGGAATCTCGCTGGTTACATTTTTGTTCTTCTCAAGGAAGGGCGATTTCGAAATCGCCCCGGCGGTTGGGAAACCGCCGTTCCTTGTGACAAATTTGTAACCGTAACGCGCTCCTGCCGGTCATTGCTAATGGTGTGGATGCGCTCTCGACTACATGGATGATTCTGATGCAAGCCAGCTGGTTGACGCTGCGCTCCAGCATGAGGATGAGGCGGCTCGCGCATTGGTTCGGCGACTATACCCGCTCGTGGTCAAAGTGGTCCGCGCCCACCGCCCACGTCGAACAGCGGAGGAGGATCTTTGCCAAATGATTTTCATCAAGGTTTTTCAAAAATTATCTCAATTTTCCGGCAACGTGCCGCTGGAACACTGGGTCTCGCGCATCGCGGTCAACACCTGCCTGAACCAAATCGAATCGGAGAGAGTGCGGCCTGAACTTCGCCACGCCGATTTGAGCGAAGAGGAGCAAGCTGTCGTGCAGAACCTTGCAACCTCCTCCGATGAGCTCGCTCCGGATCAGCGCTTTGCTTCGCGTCAATTGGTCGAACATCTTCTCGCCGCGCTCAAACCGGTCGAGCGGCTGGCGATTGATTTGCTATATTTGCAAGGGCGTTCCGTTGAGGAGATTCGCAAAATAACCGGCTGGAGCGCGGCGCTCATTAAAGTGCGGGCGTTTCGAGCGCGACAAAAAATGAAAGGTCAATTGGCCAAGATTTCGGCAAAAGAGAAGTTATGAAAGATCACGAAATCGATCGGTTGCTGCGATCGGCCGCGCAGACGCCCGAAGAGGCTCCGGTCGCGATGCCGTTTGGATTCGACACGCGAGTGGTCGCGCTCTGGCGCGCAAGCGCGCAGAGGCCCAACGGCGTGACGCGTCTCCTTCGGCGGATCGCCTTGCTCTCGGCAGCCGTAATCGTTATATCGACGATTGCGGCGGTTCGCGAAGCGGGCCAAAGCCGGAAAATCGGCGAATCCCTCACAAATGAATTCGCCATCGCAGATTCGGCGATTCAGGATGAATTTTCACCATGAACCGCGCCTTGCAGTGGAAATTAATCGCCGGCTTCATCCTCGTCTTCATCGCTGGTGGAATGACTGGTGCTTTTTTGGGTGCGGCAAATGCGCGGCATCTTTTTTTTGAGGTTCATCAGCCGGGTCTGATGGCCATAAGAATGCGCGACCGGCTCCGCACTGAGCTGCATTTGACGCCAGAACAGGTCGCCAAAATATCGCCAATAATCGATAAAACGGCCACGAACCTTGCAGGGATAAGAAGAGAGACCGGGCGCCGTGTTCACGAGATCCTCAAACTGCAAGAAATCGAATCGCGTCATCGCCATTGGCATGGATTTCATGATTCCCGGCACGGTCCATCTGCAAGCCCGGAGTCATCAGCCCAGCCGCAATAAGAACTGCACGCGAGGCTTCATTTTCCGAAATCACGTGGACAATCGAGGCGCGCCGGATGAATCGACCCGCAATTGTCGATCTTACGAGAGACTTTCGACAATTTCGCGGAGAAGTCGCGGGCCACGATAAATAAAGCCGGTGTAAATTTGAAGAAGCTCCGCGCCGGCCTCGAATTTCTCCCGGGCGGATTCGACATCGAAAATTCCGCCGGAAGCAATTACGGGGATTTTGGATTTTGCGACGATGCTGCGCACCAATGCCGTCGATTTTTCCCGCAGCGGAGCGCCGCTAAGACCACCGGCTCGATCGAGCCCGGCCGGAATTGATGAATGGTCGAGTGTCGTGTTAGTCGCGATGATTCCCGCGACATTGTTTTGTTCACAGGTGGCGATGATCTGTTCGAGTTCGGTCGGTGAGAGATCGGGCGCAATTTTCACGAGCAGCGGCTTGGCGTCTCGGTTCTCATCGCGAATCGCCCGAAGCGACCGGGAAAGCGCTGCCGGCTGCTGCAACTCACGTAAGCCGGGAGTATTTGGCGAGCTGACATTCAACGCGATGTAATCTGCAAACTCGCGAAGCAATCGGAAGGAGTGTAGGTAATCATCTGTTGCTTCTGTCAGCGGAGTGACCTTCGATTTCCCAATGTTGATCCCGATCCGGCAGTTGCCGGGCCATCGTCCACTCT
>WNFY01003745.1_pt1 | contig 14141 bp, 8 predicted proteins | sample 5400091 | NCBI WGS metagenome assembly WNFY01 (sample SAMN13153364, study PRJNA577476) | soil metagenome | isolation source: 60 cm soil or saprolite under grassland replicate 1 | place: USA:California | collected 2016-06-15 | reverse complement strand
GGCGGCGTTTCTTTCGAGAGCCGCTGATTTTCATCGGCAGGAAGGCCGGGATAGATCAACGCCTGAAATCCAGGCTTGGAATTTTCGCGGTCAATCGGATCGGCGGCCGCCGGGTTTCCGGAGTCGAAACGTGTCGCGGCGAGTGCGGCGAGCTGTCCCCCCGCCGAGAAGCCGATCACCCCGATGCGTTGCGGATCGACATTCCATTCGGCGGCGCGACTGTGCACGGTTCGGATCGCGCGCTGCACATCGACCAATGAATCCCGCTCAACTTTGTAGGTTGATCCCGGTTCTGCAGCCAACCGGTACTTCATGATGAATCCTGCGACCCCATGATCGCTGAGCCATTGCGCGATGCGGTAGCCTTCGTGGTCCATCCAGAGCTCGCGATGACCCCCGCCAGGAATAATGACGACGCCCGCGCCGGTGGCTTTTTCTTTTGGCGGAAGATAAACCGTCAGGCTGGGATGATGAACGCTGGCCACAACGTGGTCGCCCTCTGGCGAGATGCGAACTGTCTCTGGGGTTGTCTTGCCCTCGGAACCAGGAGCGCCGTTTGGCCAAAGCTGGATTACCTGGGGCTCGGCGGCCCAGGCGGCGATGGATGTTAACAGGCCAAGAGCTGTTAGGAATACGCACGCCGAAGAGACCTCAGCGGCTAAAGCCGCTAGCGAAGTTAAGGCTCTGATCGCAGCGCTGGAAGCGCTGCGCCACCCAAAGTCGGGCCTTTTGTCCAACTTGTTTGAGGGAGTGAGACTCGCGATTCGCATGTTCGGCAATTTTCCTCCTGAATTTTGCATGAAAGTATAGCTGGGTTTTCGGACTATGAGTTCACGTGGGCAGACGCTTCTTCTGGAAACTGATGAGGCAAGTCGCTCGGGAGCTCGGCCGTCCCTACGGGACTCCGAATCTCCCACGCCGTTTCCCAGCGCTGCAGCGCTGGGCTAAGTTCGCTCGCCCGTCCCGGGCTGGCCTCAGATGATGTTCACCCGACATTCCTGTCGGGGAGCGAAGTCTCAGCTCCACCTCTGCATGGTAGTGACCTTTGTAGCCATCAGGCGTCGCAACCGTGAGCTAAGCCTTAAGCCAGCAGTTCTTCGGCAAACGGGTGTCGGAAACTGAATTACAATACGTGCAACGGGGTTCCCAGCCGGTGACGTTCTCTTCCACAGGCGCAAAATCGAAACCTGTCCTGGACGAGGGTGGCTTCCAGCAGTTGCTGGCAGCAGCCTACGTTTTGCAGCAGCACAATGACAGCCTGCGCGCCAAAGATCCGCGGCTTGACGCGGCATGGATCTTTGCCCAAATTACCGAAACCGAAACCCTGGTGCGCCACGGAAATTTGGATTTTGCCCAGGCCGCGAAATTGGTCGGCGAACGCCTGTGCAAGATGACGGGCGCAGTGAGCGTGAGCGTTTGCCTGCTCAAAAATGACAGCGCGGAGTGCGTTGCAGAAACTGGCGTGGGTGCGAAAAAGCAGGGACAGTCGATTGCTGCGTCTTCAATCGCGGCGACCGAGCGCTTGAAAAATGGGAGACAGTTTCAATCGCTCGATGCCCAGGCCGATTCCCGGATCGACAGTGAACTGTGCCGCGAACTCGCAGTGCGGTCGCTGCTTGCGGTTCCAATCCAACGATCGGACGAGACTGCGGGCCTGATCGAAATACGCTGGGGACTGACTGACGCGCTCCATGAATGCGACGTTCGCACCTGCCGGCTGATGACTAACTTGCTGGCAGAAATGCTCGGGCGCGAGAATCTCTCGACTGCACAACCTTCTCAGGCGTTGGTTCTGGCTCATGAACCAGAAGATCCGGAGCACGATGAGACGACCTCGCAACCGGCTGACCTCAGTGACGTGAATGAATCCAGCGGAGAACAGCCAGAGCAGGATTTGGCCTCACATTGCCGGGTCTGCGGGCGTGCTTTCTCTGCGGACGAGGCCTTCTGCGGAAATTGCAGCCTGCCTCGAGTAGCAGCGACGACCAGCAGCGACGGATTGCAGAGCAAGTGGGCTTCGATGTGGTTCATGCAGCAGGCGCAAGATACGCTGCAGGAGCGGCGGACCGTGGCAAGCAAATTTTCGCCGTCCCCCGTTCTCAAACCTTCTGCTTCAACCAGGTTACCTCCCGCTGCGACGGATGAGCTGGCTGTGCCTCCACCCGCGAGGCGGAGCACGGAATATGCCGCCGCGAAGAGGGATCCTCTTTTTTTTACAGCAGAACGGGTTGCTACAGAAGAACGGGTTATTACAGAAGAACCTGCGCATTTGACGGGTGTGCCTGAGCCAAGAATTCTTCTAGACGAATCACCGCGAGAATCGAGCTCCGACTACCTATCTTCAATTCTGGCACGCCTTCGGCTGCTACTCGCCTTGCGAGTACGAATCAGCAGGAAAACAGCTGTTCTCGGCATGTTCTCAATGGTTGCGGTCCTCTTGCTCGCCACCTGGCTCTCGTGGGCGACACGTTCGGCCTCGCAGCTGACGTGGTTTGAGTCACTCCTGGTTGATCTTGGGCTTGCGGAGATCCAGCCGCGACCGGCCATTGTCTATGCCGGAAGTCCTAATGTTAGGGTTTGGGAGGACGTCCACACCGCACTCTACTACTGCCCGGATTCGGATCTTTACGGAAAAACTCCCGGCGGACGCTTCACTACCCAGCGCGCTGCGCAAGAAGATCAGTTTGAGCCAGCGACACGGGTTGCGTGCCAATAAAGTCGCAGTGACAGCTCAACCTGTCATGCGATTCGACGCGGATTCTAGAATTGTTCAAGGACTATGCGGCGCGTCTGAACTCCCGCGCCGCTTCCCTCGAGATAAATTGCTAGCGTGGCTGTCTAACGATTAGTGGACTTGCGGCACAAGGTTTTCGTGCCTGCGGGCTTCATACCAAAGCGCGAGCTCTACGCGGTTCCAGAGCCCCAGCTTGTCGTAGATGGTGCGGAGATAGTTTTTGATGACGTGCTCGGTGGTGCCGATTTCGTCGGCAACCTCCCTATTTTTAAGTCCTTGAGCGACGAGTTCGATAACTCGCTGTTCTCGCTCGCTTGGATAGGTCCTGCCGTTGCCTCCTCCGAACATAGCTGCCTCCTGTATAAAAGTGTGGCCAACTTGACTCTTTTGACTCCGCCATTTATTCCAAAGCGCGTGAACAGCCGATTGAAGTGTGCTTTCACAGTTCGACGGGCCATGTTTAGTTGCTTGGAAATCTCATCGTTATCGCAGCCCTGCAGGAGCAGTTCCACGACCTGCCGCTCCCTTGGCCTTAAGTTTTTTTCCTCCACAACTCACCTCTTCTTACTTGCAGACTTACCTCACCCCGATGCCAAACGAACTGGCACTAAATAACAGAACTTCGGTGCTTAGGGAACTTCTCTGCATCTGTTTTGCCATGCCGAGGGTAATTTTGAGAAAAAACTTGCGGCCTGAACCGGTTTAGACCGTTCCGCTCGGGTACGGCGACCGTGGCGCGCACATACCTGAGGCCTGCCGTCACCCAGCCCTGCAGTGTCAAATTTTCCACAGTCGAAGTGCAAGAAAACGAAAGATGAACTCGGAAGTGCAGCTCACGGACACTAACCCTGACTTGCGAAATCTAGGTGGAGGAGAATGTACCGACGCCAATCGATTTAAGAATCTCGGGAATCGGGAGCTGTGGAATCTTAGCTTCCTTAGGTAAAACCCCTTAGGTCAAATTTGCTTGCCCGAGTGCATCTTCAGGAACTAATTACACTTCCGTGCCATAGACAAATTTGGGGCCTTAGGCCCCTGTCTAAGAATTGCAGGAAGAACTCAGTAGGCTTCCTACGCATCTGGGGAGGACGGATTTCGCGATGGTAGGATTTCATCTTCGACCCACACATCCATGAATGACTACTGCGATGTCGCTGTACCGGTGCCGCTCGATCAGCTATTCACTTACAAACTAGGCAACGGGATTTCGTCGGAGCCCGGCGGTCGCGTTCTGGTTCCATTTCGCCAACGGCGATTGGTCGGGATCGTGACCGAGCTGCATAACCGGGTGCCTGCATTCGCAGCCAAGAACGTGATCGAGTCGCTCGATGAGGACGGCTCACCGGCGCTGACAGAAGAATTGGTCCGCCTGGGGCGTTGGATCAGCGAGTACTACCTGGCTCCGGCGGGCGAAGTGTTTCGCACTATGCTGCCCCTCGGGGCGGAGTTTCGGCGCGAGGTAGTTTATCGCATTACCAGCGAAGGCCATATGGCGCTGCATCTGGCGGGAACCGCTGGCTCATCCGGGCGCTCGAAGAGAACACCGGAAGACCAAGATGCCGAATACCGCGTCCTCGATTATTTATCTGCGCGTGACAACGTGTTGGAGGCGACGCTGCGATCGGCAACGCGAGCTTCGCGGACGGTCCTTACCGGGGTGTTGCGAAAGAAATGGGCGGCGCGGGATGACATTTCGCACCGTGCCAGTGCTGCGCGTAAACGGGAAGTAGCGCAACTTAAGAGCGCCGACGGGAAATTGAATGCAAATCAGAGATTGCTCATAGAGACGCTGGCCGCAGCGGGTGGGAGACTTGCCATAGAGAACCTTCGCGAATTGGATGTTCCAAAGAGCACGCTCGGCACACTGGTGAGGCGAGGGCTGATCGACATCCAGGAAGAGCCGATTGATTTCGCCCGGCCTGCTCTTCCCGGTCGCGGGCTTCGCGCTGATCTCGACTTTAATTCCTTGCAGCGAGCAGCGTTGGACCGCATTCGGACCGCGGTAGAGGCGCATGTGTATGCCGGAATCCTTCTACACGGCGTAACCGGCTCGGGTAAGACTGCGGTCTATCTGGCGGCGATGAAGTCTGTGCTGGACGCGGGCAGCTCGGCCATCTTGCTGGTTCCGGAGATTGGGTTAACTCCGGCGGTTGCCGCCGACGTTCACGAGGTCTTCGGAGATTCCGTGGCCATTCTGCATTCTGGTCTTTCCGACAAAGAGCGTGCCCAGCACTGGCACCGCATCCGCCGCGGGGAAGCACGCGCGGTAGTGGGCACACGTTCGGCGGTATTTGCTCCCGTATCGGATCTCGCGTTGGTCATCGTCGATGAAGAGCAGGATTCCTCGTACAAACAGGAGGAGACTCCGCGTTACCATGCTCGAGACGTAGCCGTGATGCGGGCAAATTTTTCTAAGGCAGTCGTCGTGCTCGGATCGGCGACGCCATCACTCGAGTCGTACTACAACGCAAAAAAGAAGCGGTATGCGCTTCTGGAAATGCCGGATCGAGTGGAGAAACGTCCGTTACCCGAAGTTGAACTTGTGGACATGCGGCAGGAGTTTCAGGAGACCGGCCACGAGCAGGTGATTTCACGCAAGCTGATTGAGGAGATTCGTTTGCGCCTTGAGCGGAAAGAGCAGGCCATGGTGCTGCTCAACCGCCGCGGGTATTCGCCAGTGGTTCTGTGCCGCACCTGTGGCAAGAAACTCGAATGCAGGAATTGCGCAATCGCGCTCACGCACCATAAGGCGAATCGGCGGATGGAGTGCCACTACTGTGGATTCATGGCTCCAGTGCCGAAGCACTGCGCGTCGTGCGGTAGCGAGTATGTCCATTTTCTCGGAACGGGTTCAGAGAAGCTGGAAGAACTGCTGCATGGATTCTTTCCGCAAGCGCGAATTGCGAGGCTCGACCGCGACACCGTGCGCAGTCATGCTGACTTTGAGCGCGCACTCTCGGCGTTGAACGCAGGCGAACTTGATTTGCTAGTGGGAACCCAGATGATCGCCAAAGGGCACGACATTCATGGCGTGACGTTGGTTGGCGTGGTCGGGGCAGACATGGCGCTCGGACTGCCTGACTTCCGTGCAGCCGAACGAACGTTTCAATTGCTTACGCAGGTCGCCGGTCGCGCCGGCCGGGGGGGAGTTCCCGGCAAGGTTATTCTGCAAACGTATTTTTCCGAACACTATGCGGTGCAGTATGCCGCGCAGCACGACTTCGCGGGTTTCTACGAAAAGGAACTCCGCTTTCGCAGTTGGATGCACTATCCGCCCTACAGCTCGCTCGCCAATGTGATGGTCCGTAGCGATAAGCTCGATGATGTGCTCAAGTGGTCAGGCGCGCTAGGCCGCTGGTTCGAAAGGACTCGTCACGAGGGAGTGCGGGTACTCGGTCCTGCTGCCGCACCTATTGAGCGCCTGAAACGTGATTATCGTTATCATTTCGTTCTGAAGTCTCCAGGCCGCCAAAAATTGAATGCGCTGCTACGTGCGATGCTGGCGCATGCGGACGAGCAAAAGATCTCACGCACGAATGTGATTGTGGATGTGGATGCGTTGTGGCTGATGTAGAACTCCGTCGTTGGTCTTTGACTCTTGGTCGTTGGCCAAACCATCTCGCTCTACTTCATAGATTTTAAGCACGGTCGAGATTTTCGCTACTTTCCCGTCCCGCTGGTCTGAATGCGTAGCACATAAGCGAACTTGCCGGGCGACTGCGAGGGTAGTGTTAATTCCAGTCCATCATCCGTCTGATGATATTCAAGCGTTGCGCTAGAGCCGATTAATTCCACGCTGGTGACTTTCAGCTCCCTTGCCTTCGCAGAGCCGAGCGCGTGAATCACAGTGTGACCATCCGCTGGCCAAGCCATCTCGATTGCGTAGAGCGTGTTGCCCTTCTGCGTGAATCGAAAATCTTGCGGCGTGTACGGCTTGGTGTCAACATCGTGTCCGAAGCCGGGCTGAACTTTTGTGGGGCCCTCGCCGTAAATGTTCCAGGGTGTGGTGTCGTAAATCGCCTCGCCATTCTGTTTCAGCCAAGCGCCAATTTCGAGCAGCGTGTTCCGCACTTCATCTGGAATCGTGCCATCGGGACGCGGCCCAATATTCAGCAGCAGGTTGCCGTTTTTGCTGACGATATCAATCAACTGGTGGACGATGAATTCCGGCAATTTGAACTCGTCGTGCTCAAGATATCCCCAGGAACGATTGCTGATCGAGGTATCGGTTTGCCAATGTTGCGTCTCGATGTCCTCGCGTAGGCCGCGTTCAAAATCGCGCGCCCCCGCATGCCAGTCGAGCGCGTAGTCCTTAATGTCAATGACTCCCGGAATGCCGTGCCTGGCAGAGTAGTTGTAATAGAAGGCAGCGAAGCGAGTGACGTTGTGGCGGTAGTTCGGCTGCCCCGCCCACCAATCGAAGTACATGACTTCGGGATGATACTTCTCCACAATTTCGGCGGCTCGGGCCAACCAGTCATCGGCGAATTCCGGGCTGACGTAGGTCCAGTCATTCATCAGAACTTGTTTTGGATCGGAGAGCCAGGTGTGCGCCGGACCATAGAGGGACGCGTACTTGGGATCGTTCACGTCAGACCGAAATGTTCGACCGCCATCAAAAAACCAGTTGTGCTCAGCGCGATGAAATGATGTACCGAAGTGCAGACCCTCGGCGCGGACAGCTTTCGCTAGGTCGCCAATTACATCGCGCTTCGGGCCCATCTTGGCGGCGGTCCAGTCGGAGAGATCGGAACCGTACATGGCGAAGCCGTCATGGTGTTCCGCGACCGGGATCACATATCGCGCGCCCGCCTGCTTGAAGAGGCGCGCCCAATCGGCTGGATCCCATTTCTCGGCTTTGAATTGCGGAATGAAATCTTTGTATCCGAATTTGTCCTGGGGCCCGTACCTCGTTACGTGTTCCTGAAATGCCGGATCTTTCTGCTGATACATGTTGCGCGGGTACCACTCGTTCTGAGAGCCGGGTACAGAGAACACCCCCCAATGAATGAAGATTCCGAACTTCGCGTCTTTATACCACCGTGGGATTTCAAATTTGCGCAGCGTTTCCCAGTCGGCGCGATAGGAGCCGTCGAAATCCTGTTGAACAACGTGGCTGAGAATTTCTCCGCGTTTTTCGTCGTATTTCGCGACCGACGCCTGCCACTCGTGATCGATTTCGTCGGCGGATTTCGTGTCGTGAGTGGGAGCGAGAGGATCGGCTGAAGTTTGTGCTAATGCAGGCACGGCTGCGAAGAGAATCCCCACTCGCAAGAATCGAAGAAATGTCATGGGGAAAGATGATAGACGTTTTCGGCGACGAGGAACAGGCAGTGACGCGCGTGAATAAGCATACTTTCATCAACATTTTGCGGCATTCTCTCCGGCCCGGGCCTAAAATGTTGCGACAGGACTACAGGCCAGCCATGGCAACCGCAGTAGCCAACAATCAAGATCAACAAACGCCGCATTTCGGCCAGGCGGCCGGCCCGTGCGCCATGGTGCTGTTTGGCGCATCGGGGGACCTCACCAAGAGAAAGCTGGTTCCGGCACTCTTCAACCTGGTGAAGGCTTCGTTGCTTCCAAAGAATTTCGCGATCTTGGGCATTGCCGTTGACCAACTAACCGAGGAACAATTCCGAAGTCAGGTTACTTCCTTCTTGCCCACCGAAGACCGGGGTTCTGAAGCCTGGGAGTGGTTCCAGGAGAGGCTTTATTACCAGAGGGGGGATTTTGGCGATCCCGCAACCTTCGCAACGATCGGTTCGCGGCTCGCCCAGATTGATGAGCAACTCAACACTGGTGGAAACTATCTGTTCTATCTCGCGACCTCGCCGAAGTTCTTCGGCTCCATCGTTGAGAAGTTGGGGAACGCTGAACTTTCTCGCCAGGAAAACGGTCGCTGGCGGCGAATCATCATCGAGAAACCATTCGGGAATGATCTCGATTCGGCCCAAGCGTTGAATCGCCAAATCAAAGCGGTGCTGGGCGAAAACCAGATTTACCGCATCGATCATTATCTCGGCAAAGAGACGGTGCAGAACATTCTGGTCTTTCGCTTTGATAACTCCATCTTTGAGCCGATCTGGAACCGCCGCTATATTGACCACGTGCAAATCACAAATGCCGAAACCGTCGGCGTGGAACAGCGCGGCGGATATTTCGACACTGCGGGCACACTGCGCGACATGGTCCCGAACCACGTGATGCAGCTCCTCAGCTTGGTGGCCATGGAATCGCCGGTTTCGTTTCAGGCTGATGCGGTACGCGACGAGCAGGCCAAGGTTTTGCATGCCATGCAGCCTCTGGCCTCAGAAGACGTTCTGCAGTGCAGTGTTCGAGGACAATATGCAGACGGGTTCCTGGGCGAGGAACGCCTTCCTGCCTATCGCTCGGAGCCGGGCGTTGCTCCCGAGTCGCGGACCGAGACCTTTGTGGCCCTCAAACTCAACATAGATAATTGGCGATGGGTGGGCGTGCCGTTCTATGTGCGAACAGGCAAGCGCCTCGCCAAACGCCACACCGAGATCACGATTCAATTCAAGAGGACTCCATTCGAACTCTTTCGCAATACGCCAGGGCACAAGCATTCGAATCAACTAGTAATTCAAATTCAGCCGGCCGAGGGAATCTCGCTCAGTTTTGGCGCGAAAATTCCCGGCCCGATTCTGCGGGTAGGTTCCGTGGACATGAGTTTTGAGTACTCGAAATATTTTGGTGAAGCCGCGTACACTGGCTACGAGGTGTTGCTGTACGACTGCATGATCGGGGATGCGACACTGTTTCAACGCGCAGATATGGTCGAAGCTGGTTGGAACGTGGTTGATCCTGTGCTCGATGTCTGGAAAGCGCTTCCACCGCGCAAATTTCCCAATTATGCGGCTGGCACCTGGGGGCCGAAAGAGTCTGACGACTTGCTGCAACGGGACGGGCGGGAGTGGAGGACAATCGAATGATTCTCGCAGGTGATATTGGCGGGACGCGCACCCTGCTCGCAGCTTTTCAAACTGAAGGCAGCAAGCTGCAGTTGGTGGTGGAAAAAACTTACAAGAGCCAGCAGCACGAGGGGTTGCAGGAGATCATCAGCACGTTCGTGAAGACCGAGGGTATTCCAGTGCACAGCGCCTGCTTCGGCGTGGCTGGCCCGGTACGTGGCGGGAAAAGCAAAATTTCAAATCTCCCTTGGACGATTGACTCGCGTGAACTTGCGGCTCAACTCAAGCTAGGCACAGTTGGTCTCATTAACGACCTAGAGGCGTACGCCTATGGAATCGATGCGCTTGAGTCCAAAGATTTTGTGACCCTCAGCGAAGGGCTCGGCGCGGATGCGGAAGGAAACCGGGTCGTGATCGCCGCACGCACTGGGCTCGGAGTCGCTGGTCTTTATTGGGACGGATTCCGTCACCATCCTTTCCCGTGCGAGGGCGGTCATGCCGACTTTGCTCCCAAGAGTGACCTTGAAGCTGAACTGGCACAATATCTGCGCAAGAAGTATGACCACGTAAGTTGCGAGAGAATCCTTTCCGGCCCCGGCATCAAGAACATCTACGATTTTCTTCGCGACGCCGGTAAGGCCAAGGAACCCGGGTGGCTACAGAAGCAGATGAGCGAAGCGCCAGATCCTTCGGCGCTGATTTCCCAGCTTGCGCTTGAGAACAAAGCCGCGATTTGCGATCAGGCTTTGAATATTTTCGTCGGCGTCTATGGATCGGAGACGGGAAACCGCGCGCTAAATTTTATGGCTACCGGAGGCGTTTTCATTGGCGGAAACATTGCAGCGAAAAACGTTCCCCGGATGCAAGATCCCATTTTCATGAACTCATTCCTGAATAAAGGACGCATGAGCGCGCTTCTCGCTGACATGCCGGTGAAAATTGTGATGAACGACGATTCGGGAATCATCGGCGCTGCGCAATATACGCTAATCCAAAAGGCGTTCAAGAACCCAATTCGAGCCTCCGCTTAGAAGCTTGGGCGACCTCTGGATTACCCCGTTGTAAGACTGTCGACGTCGGACCCACCCCTTTTTCACCTTTTCGCGGCTACCGCGTCTAACTCTGGATTGACCAAGCTCAACGCCTGCTGCAACAATACCCTTCGTTTCGAGGAGAAATTCATGCGAGGTTGCACGCTCCTGCTGTTGATCACTTTCTCCGGTTCACCGTTCGCCCAAACGGAACAACATGGAATTCAGGTCGGCGATCTTGACCGCAGCGCCGATCCCTGTACCGACTTCTTCCAATACTCGAACGGGACTTGGCGAGCGCAGAATCCTATTCCCGCATACATGGACCGCTGGAGCCGGCGGTGGGAATCGGGCGAGAAGTCCAAAGATCAACTGAAGGTAATCCTCGAGGACGTGTCCGCCCGCACCGATTGGCCGCGAGGTAGCGTTGAGCAACTCGTCGGTGACTACTACGGTTCCTGCATGGACGAAGCCAGCGTCGACAAGCTGGGAATCACGCCCGCGATGCCAATGCTTCGGGATATTGAAGCGATGAAGAGCCGCGATGACCTGCAGCGCATGATTGTCCGTCTGCACGAACTAGGCATCTTCGTGCCGTTCGGCCTGGTCTCGCAACCCGACAATCACAATCCGCAAGAGACCATCGCCAACATCTTTGCCAGCGGGCTTGGGCTACCTGACCGCGATTACTATCTGAAGACCGAGCCACGTTTCCAGGAAGCGCGCGAGAAGTATCTGGTCCATGTGGAGAACATGTTCAAGCTGGCCGGCTACGAAGATGCCAATGCGAAGTCCGCGGCCAAAACGGTCTTCGATCTCGAGAAGAAACTGGCGGAGAATTCGCTGGACAACGTGGCGTTGCGCGATCCGCAGCAGACGGACCATAAGACATCATTTCCAGACCTAAAGAAGATGGCGTCTGCGGTTGACTGGGAAGGGTATTTTCCCGCCGCAGGTATTCCGCGCGCAGATCTCAATGTTGCGGAGCCCAAGTTTATGGCGGAGGTTGACCGCCAATTACGCGAGACTCCTCTGGCCGATTGGAAGACTTACCTGAAGTGGCAACTTTTGCACGGCCAGGCTGATGTGCTTTCAGATCCTTTCGTGAATGAGAATTTTGCTTTCTACGGCCAATATCTGAGCGGCGCCAAGGAATTGAAGCCTCGCTGGAAGCGGTGCGCTGAATCTACCGATCAGTTGTTGGGAGAGGCGCTCGGCAAGAAGTACGTGGAGAAGTATTTTCCGCAGGAAGCCAAGGCGCGTGCACTGGAGATGGTGAAGAACATACTGGCTGCAATGCAGGACACCATTGAAGGCCTGGAGTGGATGGGGCCGGACACCAAGAAGAAAGCGCTGGAGAAGCTGGCAACTTTCAATCCCAAGATCGGATATCCCGATAAATGGAAGGATTACAGCAGCATCTCACTCAGCCGCGAATCTTTCTGGAACAATCAGGTTGCGGCGACCAAGTGGAACGTGGTGACCGACACGTGGGGGCTCATCGGCAAACCTACCGACCGCGGCCGCTGGGGCATGACGCCGCCCACCTCGAATGCCTACTACAACCCGTTGCTGAACGAGATCGTATTTCCGGCTGGCATTCTTCAGCCGCCTGCATTCGATGTGAAGGGGGTAGACGCCATCAATTACGGGTCGATTGGCGTGGTGATCGGGCACGAAATCAGCCACGGCTTCGACGATCAGGGGGCGCAGTTCGATGCGCAAGGCCGGCTCAACAACTGGTGGACTGCAGACGACTTGAAGCGATTCCAGAGCCGCACCTCCTGCGTTGCCCATCAATTCGATAACTATTTCATAGAGCCTAACATTCATCACAACGGCAAACTGGTCCTCGGAGAAAGCATTGGAGACCTTGCCGGCGCCAAAATCTCGTATCTGGCTTTTCAAAAAGCAAAACAGCAGCATCCGCAACCGACCTTGGACGGCTTTACTGCCGACCAGCAATTTTTCATTGCCTGGGGACAGTGGCGTGGCGATGAGATTCGTCCGGCAACACAACGGAAGATGGTGCAAGGAGATCCCCACCCGATCGCTAAATACCGGGTGATTGGACCGCTCTCAAATCTGCCGGCGTTCTCGAATGCATTCAGTTGCAAACAAGGTTCGGCAATGGTGCGCCCGGCGGCGGAAAGGTGTGAGGTTTGGTAGGGCTTACCGGATGCTTCGGGTCACGCCGATTCTGGGCCTTCGGGATACTCGCAGGCAGCACGTTCTTATTCGCTGCTCGTGCGTCGGCGCAAGGCGCTGCCGGAAATCCGGTGCCAACCGATGGCTCCGGGGCTTTCGCAACCGGGAAGTACCGCAATCTGTTTGCTGAGGCTGGGCACTCCCGCAAGGAAATTTCAAAGAAGATTGAAGCTGCATACCACCAGTTGTTCCATGGCGATCCTCAAACTCAGGCAATATTCTTTGCAGTCGGCAAGAATCCCAATGGGCCGCTGGCGTAACATCACCGACTGGAACAATCACGATGTGCGCACCGAAGGTATGTCCTACGGCATGATGATTGCCGTTCAGCTCAACAAGAAAAAGGAATTCGATGCGTTGTGGAATTGGGCGAAGACGTACATGTACATCAGCGACCCCAAGCATCCATCGCATGGATATTTTTCCTGGTCGTGCAAAACCGACGGCAGCCCCAATGAGGAAACCGCTGCGCCCGATGGCGAAGAGTACTTTGTGATGTCGTTGTATTTCGCGGCCAACCGCTGGGGTAGCGGTGCTGGCATTTACAACTACAAGCGCGAAGCCGATGAACTGCTCACCAACATGCGGCACCGCGCCGATCAAACCGGGCCAACCAAGTTCGGCATGCGGACGGTGACAGCGGAGGTGAACGAAGCGCACAAGATGATCCGCTTCGTTCCGCAAATCACACGCGGCGATTTCACGGACCCTTCCTATCATCTGCCCGCGTTTTATAACCTGTGGGCGCGCTGGGGCCCGGCTGCCGACCGCGAGTTCTGGGTGCAAGCGGCAGAGGCAAGCCGTGACTTTTTCGTAAAAACCACGAATCCGCAGACCGGCCTCGCTCCCGTCTATGCCAACTTCGACGGTACTCCCCACGCGAACCGCTTTCCGCAGTCGGCGATCTTCGGCTATGACTCCTGGCGCACCGCGAGCAACTGGTCGGTGGATTGGTCGTGGTGGCACAAGGCGCCACAGGAACAGCAACTGAGCGACCGCATTCAGTCATTTTTCTGGTCGCAGGGAATCGTGAACTACGCGGCCGTGTACACCCTGGACGGAAAACCCGTGCCGCAGCCTTCGGCTGACGGCGGCCACGCCTCCGGACTCGTTGCAACCAATGCGGTTGCCAGCCTTGCCGCAACAGATCCGCACGCGAAAGACTTTGTTGAAGCGCTGTGGAACACGCCTGTACCTTCGGGCCAATACCGCTACTATGACGGCCTGCTCTAT
>WNFY01003743.1_pt1 | contig 14142 bp, 11 predicted proteins | sample 5400091 | NCBI WGS metagenome assembly WNFY01 (sample SAMN13153364, study PRJNA577476) | soil metagenome | isolation source: 60 cm soil or saprolite under grassland replicate 1 | place: USA:California | collected 2016-06-15 | reverse complement strand
GCCGCGGCGGCGATCCGGCCGGAGCGGAGCGCCTCGGCGAGGGCGTCCTCGTCGACGAGCTCGCCGCGGGCGGCGTTGATCACGCGCGCGCCCTCCGGGAGCTTCGCGATCGCCTCGCGGCCGAGGAAGCAGCGCGTCTCCGCGGTCAGCGGCAGGTGGAGAGTCAGGAACCCCGCAGCGGCGAGCACGTCGTCCGGGCTCTCGAGACGCTCGACACCGAGCTCGCGAAAGCGCTCCTTCGCGACGAACGGGTCATAGGCGACGACCCGCATGCCAAGCCCGAGAGCCCGGCGAGCGACCTGCTGGCCGATCCGGCCGAAGCCGAGCACGCCCAGCGTCTTGCCTTCGAGCTCGATCCCGCCCCAGGCCGAGCGCTCCCAGCGGCCCTGCTTGAGCGCGGCGTGGGCCTGCGGGATGTTGCGCGCGAGCGCGACGAGCAGTCCGATCGTGTGCTCGGCCGCCGAGGTGACGGTCGACTCAGGTGCGTTTGCGACGACGATCCCGCGCCGCGTTGCCGCCTCGACGTCGACGTTGTCCACCCCCACTCCCGCGCGGCCGATCACTTTCAGTCGCTCGGCGCGCTCGAGCAGGTCGGCCGTGAGTTTCGTCGCCGAGCGGATCACGATCGCGTCGTAGCCGCCGATCTTGCCGGCGAGATCGCCGTTCGAGTCGACGTCCACGTCGAAGCGTTCTCGCAGCAGGGCGATTCCCGCCTCGGCGATTGGCTCCCGGATCAGGACCCGCGGGCGGTTCAAACGGGAGTGTGCTCGAAAGCTTCGAGCGCGCGGGTGACGGCGACGCCTCGCTCGACCTCGGCGCCGAGCTCGATTAGCGCCAGCTCGACCGCCGCGAGCGCGGTCGTGATGTCGAAGACGTCGTAGTAGCCGATGTGGCCGATGCGGAAGATCCGTCCCTTCAGCTCGCCCTGGCCGGGCGCAAGCGTGACGCCGTGGCGGTCCCGGAGCAACAGCACGAGCTCGTCGGAGTCGACGCCGTCGGGCGCGCGCACGGCCGTGACGACCGCCGAGCTGTCGTCGTCGGGGGAGAACAGCTCCAGCCCCATCGCCTTGACGCCCTCCCGGCAGGCGCGCCCGAGCCGCAGGTGGCGCTCGAAGGCGGCCTCCAGGCCCTGCTCGAGGATGATGCCGAGCGCGACATTGAGTCCCGCCACCAGCGAGACAGGGGGCGTCACGGGCGCATCGAGGGTCGATTGGCCCTTGCGCGTGACCTCCCAGTCGAAGTAGAAGCGCGGCGATCCCGCGGCGGCGCTCTTCTTCCAGGCCGCCTCAGAGGCAGAGACCATCGCGAGGCCGGGCGGCGTCATCAGCGCCTTCTGCGCGCCGGCCGCGACGACGTCGATGCCCCACGCGTCGGTCTCGAGCGGGACGGCGCCGAGGCTCGAGATCGCGTCGACGATGCTGAGGGCGCCGGCTTCCCGCGCGGCCGCGGCGAGCGGCTGCAGGTCGGAGACAACCCCGGTCGACGTCTCGGACTGCGTCAGGAAGACCGCAGTCGCGGGGCGCTCCCGCAGACGCGAGGCGACCTCGTCGGGCGAGGGGATCTCGCCCCACGCGTAGCGAAGGTGGTCGACCTCTGCGCCGTAGGCTCCCGCGAGCTTGGCCCAGCGCTCGCCGAAGTACCCGGCGGAGACGACCAGCACGGGCTCGCCGGGCGAGAGGAGGTTCGCGACAGCCGATTCCATCGCGCCGGTACCGGAGGCGCCGAACAGGAGCACTTCCGACTCGGTGCGGAAGACCTCGCGCAGGCGCGCGAGGACTTCTGCGTAGAGCTTCTTGTAGTCGGGCCCGCGGTGGTGGATCACAGGCTGGGCGATCGCCGCGAGCACCTCGGGCGGTGCCGGGGTCGGCCCGGGGGTCATCAGATAGCGCTTCTCCACGACTGCTCCCGAGGGTACTACCGGGAGCGGCGGCTGGGCGTCAGGGCAGGGCGCTGCGCGGGTCAACCGCGGCGCCTCGGAGGCGAACCTCGAAATGGAGGTGCGGGCCGTTCGCGTCGCCGGTTGCGCCGACCAGGCCGAGGCGCTCGCCGGTCTCGACAGCGGCGCCGCGGTGGACGTCGATCGCAGAGAGGTGCGCGTAGAGCGTGCGTACGCCGTCGCGGTGGACGACGACGACCAGCTTGCCCCACCCGCCGCGCGCGAATCCGGCGAACGCGACGCGGCCGGGCGCTGCCGCCTGCACGGACGCGCCGGTGGGCGCGATCAGGTCGATGCCTGCGTGGAAGCGGTTGCCGCGCGGGCCGAAGGGGTCGCCGACGGCAGCCTGTAGCGGCCAGGCGAGCGAGATCGGACAGGTGGCAGGAGGCTTCCGGAGCGCGGCGATGGTCGTCTGTCCGGCGACCCCGTCGACGGGCAGGCCGGTCCAGCGCTGGAAGCGCCTGAGCGCCTTCTCGGTGTGGACTCCGAGGCCGCCGTCGATCGTGGCTGACGGGAAGCCGTGCCAGGCCAGCATGAACTGGAGCGCGGCGACGTCCCAGCCGGCTGCGCCGCGGGTCAGCGGCCGGCTGCCGAGGAGGTGCCGTCCGTAGCGGCCGAGGGCGCGCCGCGTGCGGGAGTCGACGATGCCGGTGGCGGGGAGCCCTGCGCGGTGCTGGAAGCGCGTGACTGCGGCGGTTGTTGCGGGGCCCGCGAAGCCGTCGATCGTGGAGGAGTAGAGCCCATGCGCTCGGAGCGCGACCTGCAGCGCGGCGAGTCCCGCGTTGCCCGAGGCGGCCGCTGCGGGAGCGACGACGAGGGCGGCAAGGACGAGCAGAAACGCAGCAGACCTGGGGCGGCAGGCACGCATACCGGTCCAGTATTTCGGACGGTAGGCGTCGAGACTTGAATCAGCGCAGCGTTACCGCGGGCCGTAGACCGTGGCGCTGGATGTCACACAATCGGGACGAATGCGTCACACACGCGTGCGCATTTGGCCGCTAGCCTCGATTTTCCCCCGGGTGGGAGGGGGTTTGGGATGGGTCCGGGTTACGCGGGGCTCGCGCGCCTCACGCGTTCAACTTCTCGCGCACCCGCTCGTTCACGACCTTCGGGTTCGCCTTCCCACCCGTTTCCTTCATCACCTGCCCCACGAAGAAGCCCAGCAGCCCCTCCTTGCCGCCGCGGTACGCCTCGACCTGCTGCTCGTTCTGACCCAGGATCCGGTCGATCACCGGGTCGAGCTCGCTCACGTCCGCGATCGCCGACTCGGCGACGTAACGCTCCGCCGAGAAGCCCTCGCCCCCGCTCGCCGCCAACGCCTCCGCAAACGCGGCACGCGGAATGTCGGCGCGAGCTGCGATCACCTTCCCGAGCTCCTCCGCGTTCACGGCGGCCGGCTGAACTCCCGTCGCGGCGAGCTCGTTCATGACCACGTTCGCCACGGCCTCGCGCTCGCCCGGGATGCGTGAGTACAGCTCGTCGCGCCCGCTCGTGACGAGCCCCTCCGCAAGCGTGAACCCGATCTCAGCTTCGAGCCTGCGGATCCGTGCCCACGGTAGCTCGGGCAGCCCGCCGCGCAGCCGCTCGACGAGCTCCCGGTCGGGCTCGAGCGGCACCAGATCGGGCTCGGGGAAGTAGCGATAGTCCTGCGCCTCCTCCTTCGAGCGCAGCGGCGGCGCCGATTCGTTGCCCGGATCGAAATGCAGCGTCTCCTGCACGACCGTCCCGCCCGACTCGTGGAGCTCGACCTGGCGGCGGATCTCGCGCTCGATCCCCTTCGCGGCGAAGTTGAACGAGTTCATGTTCTTCAGCTCGGTGCGGGTGCGGAAATCGCTCTCCCCCACCTCGCGCACGGACACGTTCACGTCGAACCGCATCGAGCCCTTCTCCATCTCCGCGTCCGAGATACCGAGCTCGACGACCATCTGCCTGAGCACCTGGAGGAAGCGCTTCGCCTGTTCGGCCGAGCGGATGTCCGGCGCCGTGACGATCTCGACGAGCGGCGTCCCCGCCCGGTTGAAATCGACGAGCGAGCTTTCGGATCCATGGATCCGGCCCTCGGCGCCGCCGACGTGCACCGTCTTCGCCGCGTCCTCCTCGAGGTGCGCGCGGACGATCCCGACCTCGCTGTCGCCGTCCGCCCCGGGCACGACGATCCGCCCGTTCACGCACAGAGGCTCGTCGTACTGGGAGATCTGGTAGCCCTTCGGGTTGTCCGGATAGAAGTAGTTCTTGCGATGGAAGATCGCGCGCGGGGCGATCTCGCAGCCGAGCGCAAGCCCGAGCAGGATCGTCCACTCGACGGCCTTGCGGTTCGGCACCGGCAAAGAACCCGGCATCGCGAGACAGACCGGGCACGTCTGCGTATTGGGCGGCTCGAAGTACGCGACCGGGCAGCGGCAGAACATCTTCGTCCGCGTCTTCAGGTGGACGTGGATCTCGAGCCCGATGACCGGTTCCCAGGCGCTCATCTGTACCGCTCCGGGACGTAGTCGAAGTCGAGCGCGCGCTCGAGCGCGTGGCCGGCACGGAAAAGCAGGTTCTCGGAGAACTGGCGGCCGATCAGCTGCAGGCCGACCGGCAGGCCCTCCGAGAGACCACACGGGATCGAGAGCCCAGGGAGGCCGGCCAGGTTCGACGGGATCGTCAGCAGGTCGGCGGCGTACATCGCGAGCGGGTTCGCCGTGCGCGCGCCGAGCTCGAAGGCGACGGTCGGTGATGTCGGGCTCACGAGCAGGTCGAACTGCTCGAAGGCGGCCGCGTGCTCGTCCCGGATCATCGTCCGCACCCTTTGCGCCTGCCCGTAGAACGCCTCGTAGTAGCCGGCCGAGAGCGCGTAGGTGCCGAGCATGATCCGGCGCTTGGGCTCGTCGCCGAAGCCGTCGTGTCGCGTGCGGTCGTACATCGCGCGGACGTCGCCGTTCGGCGTCGAGCGGAGGCCGTAGCGGACGCCGTCGTAGCGGGCCAGGTTGGACGAAGCCTCCGAGGGGGCGATCAGGTAGTAGCAGGGCAGGCCGTACTCGACCGAGCGCGGCAGGCGGCATTCGCCGATCTCGGCGCCGAGGTCGCGGGCTGTCTCGAGCGCGCGCTCGACCTGCTCGCTGACACCAGGCTCGATCCCCTCGGCCTCGTTCAGCTCCTTCGGGACGCCGATGCGGACGCCCTTCAGGTCTTCGGCTTCAGGAACGGCGACCGGCTCGGGCAGCTCGACGGTGGTTGTGTCACAGGGGTCGCGGCCGGCGATGATCTCGTAGAGGCGGGCGCAGTCGCGGACGGTCTTCGTGACCGGGCCGATCTGGTCGAGGCTGGAGGCGAAGGCAACGATGCCGTAGCGGGAGACGGTGCCGTAGGTCGGGCGCAGGCCGACGACGCCGCAGAGGGCGGCCGGCTGCTTGATCGAGCCGCCGGTGTCGGAGCCGAGGGCCCACGGCGCGAGCCCTGCGGCGACCGCGGCAGTGGAGCCGCCGGACGAGCCGCCCGGAACACGGGTCGGATCCCATGGGTTGTGCGTGGGGCCGTACGCCGAGTTCTCGGTCGACGAGCCCATCGCGAACTCGTCCATGTTCGTTTTGCCGAGGAGCGACAGGCCCGCGTTCTTGCACCGCGCGGCGACCGTCGCATCGAAGACCGGGTGGTAGCCGGCGAGGATCTTCGAGCCGGCCGTGGTCTCGACGCCCTTGGTCGAGACGACGTCCTTGAAAGCGATCGGCACGCCGCTCGCGCCGGCGGCGCCGTCCTCGACCGTGCAGAGGTAGGCGTTCAGCTCGTCGTTGCGGGCGGCAGCCGCGTCGAGGTACGCGCGGTGGAGCTCGGCGGCGGAAACCTCGCCGCGCTCGAGCAAGCCCGCAGCCTCTTCGGCGGTCAGACGGAAGGTGTCGATCACGCTCCCCTCCGCGCCCCGGTTGAGCCCCAAACGCCCCCCAGGGGTCCCCCGGGACCCCTACAGACACGGTACCCGCGCGCGGCGCACGCGTCTGTGACGAGAGCGTGCCGGAAGTGCAACTTCGTCGAGCTGCGCATCGGGCTCACGCCGCCGGAACCCGGAACGAGCCGCCCTCGCGGTCGGGCGCGTTCGCCAGCGCCTCGTCGGCGCTCAGGCAGGGCTGCGGCTCGTCCTCGGCCCAGATGTTCACGAGGTCGAGCGGATGCGCGGTCGGCTCAACCCCTTCGAGGTCGAGCTCGCCCACCTTCCCGACGGCCTCGAGGATGGCGTTCAGCTGCTCGGCGAAACGGTCGAGCTCGCCCTCCGCCAGCTCGAGCCGCGCGAGCCGCGCCACGTGCAGCACCTCGTCTCTCGAAATCGCCATGCAGCATCCTCCCAAAAGAGAGCGGGCCCCTTCCGGGGCCCGCATTCCTGTCGGTTCCGGAAAAGGTCTAGCCCGGCTGGACGTTCGCTGCCTGCAGGCCCTTGTCGCCCTGCACGACCTCGAACTCGACCTGCTGACCCTCGGTCAGCGACTTGTAGCCTTCCCCTGCAATCGCCGAGAAGTGGACGAAGACGTCCTCGCCGCCCTCGCGCTCGATGAAGCCGTAGCCCTTCTCGTTCGAGAACCACTTGACGGTGCCCTTGGGCAACTGGGTACTCCCTTCCTGCACAAACAACGACGGCCCGGGCACCGAGCCGCCGACCTAGTGAAGCGGCGCGAAGGTTAGACGGAATGCCCGGGGAAGGCAAGGAGCCTACGGCGGAAACGAGCCGCCCGTACGGCATTGCTCAGGAGCATCGCGATCGTCATCGGGCCGACGCCTCCTGGGACCGGCGTCAGGTAGGCGGCGCGGTCGCCGGCGCCGGGATCGACGTCCCCGACGAGACCGGCCTCCGTGCGGTTCATGCCGACGTCCACGACCGCGGAACCAGCCTTGACCATGTCCGGCGCGATCACCGCGGCCTGCCCGACCGCGACCACGAGGATGTCGGCGATGGCCGTCTCCGCCGCGAGATCCTGGGTCCGCGAGTGGCAGATCGTGACCGTCGCGTTCTCGTGCAGCAGCAGCAAGGCCATCGGCCGGCCGACGATCAGGCTTCGGCCGACGACGACGGCGTGCGCTCCTTCGACGGGCACCCGGTACTCCTCCAGCAAGCGCATGATCCCGAGCGGCGTCGCCGGAGCGAGGGTCGGGCTCCCGAAGTAGAGCTGACCCGCATTGAACGGGTGCAGGCCGTCGACGTCCTTCACCGGGTCGATCGCCCGCATCACGCTCGCCTCCTCGATGTGCGACGGCAACGGCGTCTGCACGAGGATCCCGTCGATCGAGTCGTCAACATTCAGTTCCTCGACGAGCGCGTCGAGCTCCTGCTGGCTCGTCTGCTCGGGAAGGCGCCTGTCGACCGCGCGGATCCCGGCTGCCTCCGCCGCCTCGTGCTTGAGGCGGATGTAGATCTGAGACGCGGGGTCCTCGCCGACCAGGATCGTCGCGAGGCCGATCTTTCCGAGCTCGGCGACCTCGTCGCGCAGATCGGCGCGGATCCTGGCCGCCAGCGCGGCGCCGTCCATCGGCGTCGCGGCCAAGCTACGAAATGGGAAGCTCGACGTCGCTGACGTCGAGCCCGAGCGACTCCGCGAGGCGCACGCCGATCTCGAGGTCCTTCTTCAGGTTCTCGAGGTCGCGCGAGCGCATCGCCGAGCCGATGAACGCGCGCTCCTTCGGCCGCCAGAGCGCGTGCTCGACGAAGGTCGGCAGGAGGCGGTTCGCCGCGTCGACGAGCTTCCGCTTCGTTTTCGCGTCTGCGTTCCGGAGGAGCACTTTCTCGTACGCCATACCGGCGCCGTGGTGGATGCCGTCGTCGGTCGTCAGCCGGTTGCAGAGATCCTCGAGGACGGTGCCGCGTGACGCGCGGGCGATCAGCCGGAAGCGCGAGATGATCAGCCGCTCATAGAAGACCTGCATCTGGAAGACCTTCTCCTCGAGCGTGTCCGACTCCAGGGTCATGTGGGCGAGCTCGTCAAGGTGCGGATCGCGCTCGGCGGTGCCGCCGGCCTCCTCGATCAGCTTCAGCCACGCCTCGGTGTGCCGCGACTCGTCCTGCACCATCGTCGAGTAGTAGAGCTTCGCCTCGGGCTCGGGGGCGATGTTGAGCAGTTGGGACGACATCTCGCAGGCGAGGATGTCCGCCTGCAGCTGCTGGGTCAGTACCGAGCGCCACATGTCCTTCCGTCGGGCCTTGCGCTCCGGCGAGCCCTTGCCTTCGGGGATCGGCGGAATCTCGCCCCACGGCAGGTCGCGGACCTGCCATTCCTGGCGCTTGGCGAGCTCGTAGAAGCGGAGGACGCCGGCGAACGCCTCGTGCGCTTCCCGGTCCTGGTCGATGACCTGCTCGGTCGCCATACCGGCAGCTTAAGCTGACCGCCGTGGACATGCGGAAATGGCCGCGCAAGAACGATCCCGAGTCGATCAAGGCACGGCAGGAGGCGCTCGGGCTCGACGGGACGGTGACCGGGATCGACCTCGAGCCGTTCGCGCGCGCGCAGGAGATGCTGACCGGCGCCGCGGTGATCCCGGTCTCGGTGGTCGGGCCGCTTGAGATCGAGCTGGGGGAGTACGAGCTCCGCGAACCGGACGGTGCGGTCGTCGCGGCCGGCCGCGGGCGAGACTCGATCTTCGTCCCGCTTGCGCACACCGAGGGCGGGCTCTCAGCCTCGATGCACCGTGGCGCTCGCGCGGTGGCCGAGTCAGGCGGTTTTCGCACTTACGTGCTCGCGGATCGGATCACGCGCGCCTCGTGCTTCGTCTGCGGCTCGGCGGTCGAGGCCATCGAGTTGGCAGCCTGGCTCGAGGACGAGCTGGGCGCGATGCAGGACTGGATCGCCTCCCAGGACGACCCGTCCCTCTCGCAGTTCGCGCGTTTGCGAGGGGTCAAGACCCACGTCGTCGGCCCGATGTGCCACGTGCTTTGGCGCTGGACGACCGGTGACGCCGTCGGGGCGAACATGATGACGCGCAACTCCTACGTCCTGAACATGGGCTATGTGATGGAGCGGGCGCCGGTCAAGCCGGAGCGCTCGATCCTCGAGGCGAACATGGGCGGTGACAAGAAGCCGTCCTTCGAGTACTTCCAGAGTGGTCACGGCAAGACGGTGCTCGCCGAGGCGACCTTGACCGACGAAGCGGTCCGGCGAGTGCTGCGGACCGGCGTCGACGATTTGCTCGAGCTCGCCTGGGCGGGGACGCACGGAGCCGTGGCCTCGGGGATGCAGTCGGTCGCGTTCACGCCCGCGTCGGCGATCGCGGCCCTGTTCGCCGCGACGGGCCAGGATCTCGGGATGGTCGGCACGAGCTCGATGTGCCACGGTGCGGCCCGGCGGGTCGATGAGGGCCTGCAGGTGTCGCTCCGGCTGCCCGGGCTCGAAGTGGCGACGATCGGCGGCGGCACGACGCTTCCCTACGCGCGGCGCTGGCTCGAGGTGCTCGGCTGCGCCGGCGCGGGGAAGGTCTACCGCTTCGCCCAGATCGTCGCGGCGGCGACGCTCGCGCTGGAGATCTCGGCGTCGGCAGCCATGGCCACGGCAGGCTCGGCGGAGTTCTTCCGAGCCCATCACGAGCGCGGCGGCCTGCGTTAGCCCGGTTCGGCGGCACTCGAGCGGGTAGACGCGGGGCGATGCTGTTCAGGCAAGTCCTGCACGAGGACCTGGGCTGCGCGTCGTACGTGATCGCCGACGGCGGCGAGGCCGCCGTAGTGGACCCGAAGTGGGAGATCGAGGACTACCTCGCGATCGCTGCCGAGCAGGAGCTCGTGATCGCGAACGTTCTGGAAACGCACACCCATGCTGACCACGTATCGGGACGCGGTCGCCTGGTTGCCGCAACCCGAGCGACGCATCGGCCGCTTGGCGACGGCGACACGTGGGAGTTCGGCAAGGCTCGAATCACAGCGGTTGCGACCCCGGGCCATCGGCCCGAGCATCTGGCGTTCCTCGTCGCGGACACGACCCGCAGCGACGAGCCCTGGCTCGTCCTGACCGGCGACTCGCTCTTCGTCGGCGACGTCGGCCGCCCGGACCTCGCCGTCGATCCCGAGGAAGGCGCGCACGGTCTCTTCCACTCGACTCGCCGCCTGCTCGAGCTCGACGACGTCACCGAGCTCTGGCCCGGCCATATCGGCGGCTCGCTCTGCGGCGGCTCCGGGATGAGCATGAAGCCCTCTTCGACGATCGGCTTCGAGCGCCGCACGAACGAGCTGCTCGGCCTCGAGGAGAACGAATTCGTCGAGCGGCTGACCAGCGAGCGCGAGCCGCAACCGCCGAACTTCGAGCGGATCGTCGAGCTCAACCGCGATCCACCGAGCGAGGCCGTGCAGCTCGAGCCGCTCGTCCCGAAGCGCGCGCTGGAGCTGGTCCAAGACGGCGCGACGCTGATCGACGGCCGCGACCCGCGCGAGTTCGACGCAGCCCACCCACCCGGCGCGCTCAACGTCACGATGACCCACACGGGCGTCGGCACACGCGCTGCCTGGGTCGTCGATCCGGAGAGCGAGGTCGTCCTACTCGCCGCCAGCGACGGGGACGCGCAACGGCTCGGCCGCCTGCTCGAGGCGGTCGGCTTCCGCAAGCTGTGCGGCTATGTCGCCGGCGGGATCGGCGCCTTGCGCAGCGAGCACCTCGAAACCCGTTCAACCCCGGCGCTCGACGTCAAAGGCCTCGCCGAGCGGCTCTGGGCCGGCGACGCCGTCCTCCTCGACGTCCGCGAGGGCAACGAGTGGGAAGAAGGCCACGTCGAGGGCTCGCTCCACGTCCCGTACCACGATCTGCACAATGGCCTGCCGAACGAGATCCGCAAGGCAGGGAAGCCGCTCGCCGTCGCCTGCTCGGCCGGGAACCGCAGCTCGCTCGCCGCGTCCCTTCTGGAGCGAGCCGGCATCCAAGAGGTACTCCACGTCGCTGACGGCGGAGTCGAAGACCTCGCCGACCACGGCATCGAGCTGAAGAACGGTGCCTAGCGCTTCCGCCCGAGGCTGACGACGAGGTTCACCCTCGCGCCCGCAGCCCGGACTGCGCCGAACGTGGGCTTCTGCGAGATCACGTGGCCCTTCCCGTGTTTCTTGTGGACGTAGCGAACCTTCCCGACGCGACAACCGGCGCGAGCGAGCTTCTGACTCGCGGTCGCAAGCGTCAACTCGCCGACGGCCTGCACATTGCAGAGGCCAGGCGTGTTAATCAGCACCGACACCACAGAGGCGCCTGATGTCACGACATCGGGCCTGCCGTCGCCGTTCACATCAGCGACGTCGCTGCCCGTAACGCCGCAGGTCGGATAGTCGAGCTGAGGCTGAAAACGGCCGCCGCGGTTGAGGAACACGGAGGCCAGGGGGTAGTCGCGGCTGCACTTCGCCCCCGGAAACCCGCGGGTGACGATCAGTTCCGGCTTTCCGTCACCGTTCAGGTCGGCGAGCCTTCCGCGCCCCCTTTCTTCGGAGTTGATGGCGCGCACGCGGTAGAAGCGCAGGCCTCGGAAGCTGCCGTCACCGCGGTTGAGCCGTACGTAGAAGCCAACGGCCCCGCTGCAATCGCAGGCAGGCTCGTCCCAGTCTTCGCTCACCAGGTCGGGCCGCTCGTCAGCGTTCACATCGACGATGTCGACCAGGTGCCACTCGATGTCGTAGGCACGCCTAGGGGCGAAGCTGCCGTCCCCTCGGTTGAGAAACACCGAAGCGTGATAGTCCTCCGACACGTCTCCGGATGTGTACGTGACCAGGTCCGGATAGCCGTCGCCGTTCAGGTCTCGGCTCGCGACCGCGTCGTAGGCGCCGCCCGTGCGGTAATCGCGTCTCGCACCGAAGCCGCCGTTGCCGTCGTTCAGAAACACGGATAGCGACTTGCCGTCGGTATTTGCCGTGACGATGTCCGGCCTGTTGTCGCCGTTCAGGTCCGCGACCTCAGGCGCGTGGAAGTAGTCGCCTCCGATTGGATAGTCGTGCTTAGCCTCGTAGCTCCCATCGCCGCGGTTGAGGAAGACCGAGACCACGACGCCGCTCGTGGTCACGAGGTCGGGATATACGTCACCGTTCAGCTCGGTGATCGCAACCGCGTCACCGCCACCCGGAAAGTCCGTCCTGGCTCCGAACGTGCCGTCGCCGCGGTTGAGCAAGACGGAGATGCTGCCGCTGTTCGCAGTCACGAGGTCCGGTTTGCCGTCGGCATTCAGATCTCGCGCAGCAAGAGCCGCGGGTTGCGGTGCCGTCTTGTACGCCACCTGAGCTCCGAAACGGCCGTCGCCGAGGTTAAGGCGCACGGAGACGCTGCTCGACCGGCGGTGCGGTGCCGCCACGTCGGGCTTGCCATCGCCGTTTACGTCCGCCAGCGTGATCGCCCCGGAACCCTTTCCGATCGCGTAGCTCGTCACGGCCGTGAACGACGGCGCTCGGCTGCCCGCCGAGCGCGCCAAAGCACCGAACACGAGCCCGACGCCGATGCAGGCGAGAAGGACGACGGAGGCTCGCACCTTCATCTGCGAGACGCCTCGCCGTAGTCCGTCTTCGCGTAACTCCAGACCTTCAGGTCGTCGACTGCAAAGGTGCGCGGACACTTGTCGTTGCAGCCGATGACGTCGCTGAAACACGCGCCTCCAGGGCGTGCGGAGACGCGCCTACCGCACGGCGTCGTGCCCCAGCCCTCGTCTTGCGACGCAGCGACGACCTCGCCGTTCACGTACAGGCGCACCGTGTCGCTGCTTCCCGCGATGCCGTTGCGATCCCAGACGCCGGCAACGTGAATCCATTGTCCGTTCAGCGCTGAGATTCGTGCACCATCGACGTGGTCGGTCAGCGACCGCGCTTCCACGAGATTGGCCGGCGTGTACGGCGGCGGCTCCTCGCCGAAGAACAGCGCGAGATGGAGCCGCGGCCCTCCGGAGTCGCCGCGGCTGCAGAGGCTGATCTCGTCGACCCCGACCAAGCTGTAGCACCCGCCGAAGATGCGGTATTGGTCGTGCTTGAACGGCGCAGGGTTCTTTGTCTGCCGGTACCAGACCTCGACCGCCCCGTGCTCCGGATTCAGGAGCGATGTCCGGAGAACGGCTGAGTGCACGCGCGCTTCCGGGAAATACGGGCCTCCGCCGATCGTTGCCGCACCGCCGGATGTTCCCTGGACGTACGCGAGCTTGCCGCGCACGTCGATCGAGCAGCGCATGCTGAAGTACGGGATCGTCCTGTCGCGACAGTTGAACAGGGCGAGATTCGGCCCGTAGGCGCTGTGTGTGAGCTCGTACCGGCTCCCGAGCGTGTTCCACAGAAGGAGCCCGCGCGGGCCTCCCGGCTGCGGCCCATCGCTGACGACGACGTCGATCGCGGTACCTTCCGCGCCAGTCGTCCCGGCCCTTGGGTCCTCTGAGATGACGTTGTCCCTCTCGACGCTCTCGGAGTAGGCGTGGCCGATGGTGCCGACGCGGCAATGGGCGTCCTGGATTGCCTCTGTCGCCGCTGCAAGCGGCTTCCCGACGACGTTGGGCGCGGCGCAGAACGGAGCCATGCTGCCGAGGAGAACGGAAACCGCATCGTCTCCGAGATCCGCGGCGACGAAGTCCGGCTTACCGTCGCGGTTGACATCACCGGTGGCGACTGACACTGGGTAGCGGCCGGTCGCGTAGTCGTGCCCGCCGGCGAAGCCGTCCCCGGTGTTGAAGAGCACCGTCACGGTGCTCGCCTCGGCGTTCACCGTGGCCAGGTCCGGCAGGCCGTCGGCGTTCAGGTCTCCGATCGCGATCGCCCTCGGGTCGCCTCCACCCGGGTAGTCGCGCCGCACTTGAAAGCTGCCGTCGCCGTTGCCGGTGAGCACCGAGATCGTGTCGGCGTCGAGGTTCGCAGTGGCGATGTCCGGCTTGCCGTCGCTGTCGAGATCGCCGATTGCGACAGCCATCGGGTGGAGCCCGGTTGCGTAGTCGCGGCGCGCGCCGAAGATGCCGTCGCCTCTGTTCAGCCGCACGGAGACGGTGTTCGCCTCGACGTTCGCGCTGACGATGTCCCGCTTGCCGTCACCGTTGAGGTCAGCGATCCCCAGCGAGACGGGCTCGAGCCCGGTTCGGTAGTTGCGTCGGGAGCGCAGGCTGCCGTTTCCCTTGTTCAGAAGCACCGACACCCTCGCGGTGCGGTTCGCGGTGACGACGTCCGGTTTGCCGTCTCCGGTCAGATCGGCGAGCGCCACTGCGACGGGTCCGCCGGCGATCTCATAGCGGCGTCCCCGCTTGAACCGGCCGCGCCCCCTGTTCATCAGGAG
>WNFY01003740.1_pt1 | contig 14148 bp, 7 predicted proteins | sample 5400091 | NCBI WGS metagenome assembly WNFY01 (sample SAMN13153364, study PRJNA577476) | soil metagenome | isolation source: 60 cm soil or saprolite under grassland replicate 1 | place: USA:California | collected 2016-06-15 | reverse complement strand
CCCGACAGCCCCGACGGTCACCCCGCGGCGGAGGGGAAATACCGCTTCCAGTGGACCGCGCCGCTGTTGGTCTCGCCGCACGACCCGCGCGTGCTGTACATGGGCGGCAACGTGCTCTTCAAGACGATGAACGAGGGGCAGAGCTGGACGGTGGTGTCGCCCGATCTCACCCGTCACGATCCCGCGACGCTCGGTCCCTCGGGGGGCCCGATCACGCTGGATCAGACGACCGCCGAGTACTACGGCACCATCTTCACGATCGCCGAATCGCCGCGCGTGAAAGGAGTGATCTGGGCCGGCTCGGATGACGGGTTGATTCAGCTGACACGCGACGGCGGGAAGCAATGGACCAACGTGACCCCGAAAGCGTTGGGCGACTTCACGCGCGTGTCGATCATCGAGGCGTCGCATTACGCGCCGGGCGCCGCGTACGTGGCGGCGAACCGCTACCAGCTCGAGGATATGGCGCCCTACATCTGGAAGACGACCGACTACGGGCGTACCTGGACCAAGATCGTGAAGGGCCTGCCGGCCACCGAGTTCGTGCGCGTGGTGCGGGAAGATCCGGTGCGGCGCGGGCTGCTGTTCGCGGGAACCGAGCGCGGCGTGTGGGTGTCGTTCGACGACGGCGCCAGCTGGCAGACGCTGCGGCGCAACCTGCCGATAGTGCCGGTGCACGACCTCGCGGTCAAACAGGGTGATTTGGTAGCGGCGACACACGGCAGATCGTTCTGGATCCTCGACGACATCGCGCCGCTGCGCCAGCTGGTAAGGGCCACGCCGCGTGAAGCCGTGCATCTCTTCAAGCCGAGCGACGCCTATCGCGTGGACTGGTCGGGCGGCTTCCAGCTGCCGGCGAACGAAGCCCATCCGGTGGGCAAGAACCCGCCCGCAGGTGCGGTGATCTACTATTGGCTGAAAGACAAAGACCGGCGCGTCACGCTCGACATCCTCGACGCCCGCGGCCGCCTGATCCGCAGCTTCTCGAGCCGCCAGGACTCACTCACCGCGGCCGACAGCCTCAAGGTAGACGCCCTGAAGAAGTCGCGGACCGACAGCCTGAAACAGGCGGGCATCACCGATTCGACCAAGGTGGACAGCATCCTGGGCGTGCTGTTCGCCGACACGCTGAAGGACGAGGACAAGCCGTGGCCCCACCGGCCGCCGGCCGACCCGCGGGCGCCCAGCAAGCAGGGTCTCAACCTGTTCGCCTGGAACATGAAGTATCCCCCCGCTCGGGCCTTCTGGGGCATCAACAATGTTGGGACCGACGGGCCGATGGCGCTCCCCGGCCGCTATCAGGTGCGGGTCACCGTAGGTGGACGGTCCGCCACCCAGAGCTTCGCGCTCAAGCTCGATCCGCGGTCCAAGGTCACGCCTGCGGATCTGCAGGCGCAGTTCGCCTTCTTGAAACAGCTGCGCGATACCGTCAACGCGGCGACGACCGCGATCATCACGATCCGTAACGTGCGCGCGCAGCTCAATGCCGCCGCCGGAGCGGCACCCGGGGCCGCGGACGCGGCGAAAGCGTTCATCCAGAAGCTGAACGGCATCGAAGACGGGTTGTATCAGGTGCGGAGCCAGGCGGACGAGGACGGGCTGGTCTATCCCCCGGGCCCGACCGAGCGGCTCAGCTCGCTGATCTTCGCGGCGAGTACTATGGACGCGCGGCCGACGGCGCAGATGTACGACGTGTTCCGGTTGTTCGCGCCGCAGATCCAGGCGCAGCTCGTAGCGCTCACCCAGACGTTGAAGGCCGACCTGCCGGCGGTGAACGCCGCGCTCCGGGCGGCCAATTCGCAGCCGGTCGTGCCCCGGGCCGCCGAGATTCGGACCCCGGCACCGGATGGGCGATAGCGATATAGCGGAACACTAACAGATCCTTCGCTTCGCGCGCGTACCGCGCGCTCGCTCAGGATGACAAACCGCGGGGCGCCTTGAGAAAATGGAAAGAAAGATGGAGGCCAACGCGGAGGGTAGCGAGCGAGCCTGTCATCCTGAGCGCCGAAGGCGCGAAGGATCTGCTTTGGAGAGTCCTACCATGACCCGACTCGGTTTGACGGCCGTCACGTGTTTGTTATTCGCCGCGAGCCACACGTCCGCCCAGCAGCCGCCATCCGGCCGCTCGTTCCACGACCGCTATGCCGAGCTCGTCGCGAATCCGCGGCACGTGAGCGACGGCGCCCGCCTGGGCGAGCTGTTCCGGTTGAACTGGGAATACGTGATGACCGAGTTCCCCGAGTTCGCCACGTATGTCGGCTACCCGGGTCAGAACGCGCGCTGGACCGACAACTCGCTCCAGGCGATCGAGCGGCGCAAACGGGAGCTCGAGGATCCGCTCGCCGTCGTCAAGACGATCCGACGTGATCGCCTGTCCCCCACCGATCGGCTCAACTACGACCTGTTCCGCCGGGGACTCGACGAGCGCATCGAAGGCACCCGCTTCAAGGACGAGTACTTCGCGGTCACACAGCTCGACGGCGTGCAGCAGGACGTAGGACGGCTCCTGGCGCAGATGCCCACCACGAGCGTCCAGGACTACGAGAACATCCTGGCGCGCCTGAACGGGGTCCCCGCGCTGGTCGACCAAACCATCATCCTGCTCGGTAAGGGGCTCGAATCCGGCATCACGCCGCCGCACGTGACGCTCCGCGATGTGCCCGACCAGATCCGCGGGCTCACGCCCGACGATCCGGCGGCGAGCCCGCTGCTCCGCCCATTTTCCGAATTTCCCTCGAGCGTCCCGGCGAGCGAGCGCGAGCGGCTCACGCGAACGGCGCGCGACGCGTACACGCGGCGCGTGGCGCCGGCGTACCGGAAGCTGTACGACTACGTGACCGGGACCTACCTCACGAAGACACGGGAGTCGATCGGGATGCGGGAGCTGCCCGACGGCGTCGCCTGGTACGCCTACCGGGTCCGGCAGTTCACCACCACGTCGCTCTCGCCCGACCAGATCCACGCGCTCGGCGTGCGCGAGGTGAAGCGTATCCGGGTGCTGATGGACAGCGTGATCGCGTCGACCGGGTTCAAGGGGAGCTTTGCCGACTTCGCGCGATTCCTTCGGACCGACCCGCAGTTCTTCTACGACGACTCGGCCAGCCTGGTGCGCGCCTACCGCGACATCGCGAAGCGGGCCGACCCGGGGCTCATCAAGCTGTTCGGCAAGCTGCCGCGCCTGCCGTACGGCGTCACGACGATCCCCTCTTTCATGGCGAAGTCCCAGACCACCGCCTACTACCAGGGCGGCTCGCTCCAGGCGGGGCGGCCCGGGTACTTCTTCGTCAACACGTACGACCTGAAGTCACGGCCCAAGTGGGAGATGGAGGCGCTGAGCTTGCACGAGTCCGTGCCCGGCCACCATCTGCAGATCGCGCTGGCCCAGGAGCTGGACGCGCTCCCCGAGTTCCGTCGCTACGGCGGCTACACGGCGTTCGTCGAAGGCTGGGGGCTCTACGCCGAGGGCCTCGGGCCCGAGCTCGGCATGTATCAGGACCCGTACTCCAAGTTCGGCCAGCTCACCTACGAGATGTGGCGCGCGGTCCGTCTCGTGCTCGATACTGGAATCCACGCGATGGGGTGGACCCGCGAGCAGGCGCTGCAGTTCTTCAAGGACAACGCGCCAAAGGCGGAGCAGGACATCACCGTCGAGGTGGACCGCTACATCGCGTGGCCCGGTCAGGCGCTCGCCTACAAGATCGGCCAGCTCAAGTTCCGCGAGCTGCGCGACTCCGCGGCGGCTGCACTCGGCTCGCGGTTCGATATCCGCGCGTACCACGACGAAGCGCTCCGGAACGGCGCCCTGCCGCTCGACCTGCTGGAGCAGGACGTGCGGGAATGGATCGGGAAGCAGCGCTAGGCTGCAGCGTCGTTAGGTCCGCGGGTAAACCCGCGACTCGGCACGTGTCAGTAAACTGACGGCGCTCTGCCGCTTAAGCGGTAAACGCCGAGCCGCGGCTTCAGCCGCGCATCACCGTGCCAGCCGGTGGGCTAACTTGACCAGTTCCGGATCCGGTGGCGGCTTGGGGATAAGCGCACGCTCGAGCGGCAGGGCAGAGATCACACCCTTCACGAGCGCCGTGTAAACGCCGGACTCCCCGGCGGCGAGCATGTCAACGGCCGCCGCGGCCGTGCGGCTGGCCAGCAGCCGGTCGAACGCGCCCGGCCCGCCGCCGCGCTGCACGTGCCCGAGGATCGTGGCGCGCAACTCGAAGCCAATCCTGTCGCGATGGTTGGTGACGTAGTTGGCCAGCGCCGTCGCGTTCCACTTCGCCCCTTCGGCCACGACGACCATGGCGTGCCGCTTGCCGCGGGCGTACGCGTCCCGCAGGGCTTCGGCCACGGCGTCGGGATCGCTTTCCACCTCGGGGATGACGACCACATCCGCTCCGCCCGCGATCCCTACCATCAATGCCAGATACCCATGGGAACGTCCCATCACCTCGACCACGAAGGCGCGCTGGTGCGAAGTCGCAGTCGTCTTCAGCCGGTCGATCGCTTCGAGCGCCGTATTGAGCGCGGTGTCCACGCCGATCGTGATGTCGGCGCCGTTCAGGTCGTTGTCGATGGTCGAGGCGACGCCCACCACGGGGAACCCGGCTTGCGACAGCGCGTGGGCGCCCGAGAGCGAGCCGTTACCGCCGATCACGACGAGTCCCTCGACTCGGTTCTGCTCGAGCACCTGCAGCGCGCGCTTGCGCCCTTCGGGGGTGCGAAACTCGGCGCAGCGGGCGCTGCCGAGCATCGTGCCGCCGACGTGGATGATGCTGGCGACGTCGCGGGGCCCGAGCGTCTGGACCTGTCCTTCGATCAGTCCGGTGTAGCCCTGCCGGACACCGATCACCTCGAGCCCGCTCGATGTGCCCACGCGTACCACGGCCCGAAGCGCCGCGTTCATCCCGGGCGCGTCTCCGCCGCTCGTCAGCACCGCAATCCGCTTCATCGGTTAGCGCTCCACGGCATGATTACCTCGAATGCTAGCAGACTCCATCGCGCGTCAGTATTCCCACCCTGAAGGGTGGGCCCGGAGGAGCGCTGCCCTTAAAGGGCAGTGTAGTGTTGGGCCCAGGCCTTAGCCTGGGGACATCGAGCAGCGCCCGAGGATCCCCTCACGGACACTTCCCCGCGAGCCATCCCCCCATGAACCCGGCCCGGCACAGGCCCCGCACGATGTGGGGATTGCCGCGCATGAGCCGCCAGATGAGCTCCGTGCGGTAGTTTTCGGCCATCGCGAGAATGGGGCCCTGGTCAATGCCCAAGTAGTCGACGTCGAACCAGCCGGCGGTGCTGGTCTGCGTGAACGTGGGGTTGAAGGCGTCGCGGAAGCCGTAGGTGGAGAACAGGGCGTCACCGTAAGTGTGGCGCATCGCGTACAGCGCCGGGATCGCGATCTCGGGCGCGAACGGGACCGAGCCGCCCGCGGCCGTCGGGGCGATGGTGCCGTCGTCGGGGGTCTCGGTGAACGACGCCCCACGCGCCCAGTAGCTGTGGAACTGGCGGGGGCGACCGTCGATCGTGAGCTTCACGTCGCCCGGCCCGTCCGAGGCGGTGAGGCCCCAGATGCGATCGCTGTAGCCGCGCCAGCCGCCCGGATTGGCGTAGGCGTAGGCGCGTTGGGCGAAGGTGGCGCGGCGCGAGTTCTCGAAGTAGTCGATCCCGCAGCCCTGCATGTAGACGTCCTGGATGCGCCGGAAGTCGATCCACACGTGCGAGTAGTGGTGGCCGAACAGCGGGGCGAACCCGACGTGCGTCTGGCCGTAAAACGTCCCCCATTGGTACGGGGCGGTCCAACCGGTCCACGCGCCCGGGGCGACGGCGTGGGTGGGCGAGCCGACCGCGAGGATGTAGAGGATCATGGCCTCGTTGTAGCCACGCCAGTCGTAGCCGAGGAACCCCCGCTCCGGGCCGTCCGGGCGCCATCCCAGGGCGACGAGCGGGGCGCGGGGAGCGGCCCACTGCCAATCGGTGCGCCGGTAGATCGAGTCGGCGAGCCCGCGGATTTCGGTCTCGACTGCGTTGGTGCCGTCGAAATACGACTGGCACGTGAGGATGCCCGCGAGCAGTAGAGCGGTGTCAATGGTCGAGAGCTCCACCTGCTGGAACCGGGCTCCCGTGGTCATGTCGAGGAAGTGGTAGAAGAACCCGTGGTAGCCGGTCGAGCCCGAGGCGGCGGAGTCCTGCGGTGCGGTCCAGAAAAATCGCAGCGTGGTGACGACGCGTTGAGCCGCTTCGGGGCGCGTGATGTAGCTGCGCTCGACGCCGATCGGGTAGGCGGTGAGCGCGAACCCGACCGCGGCGATGCTCGAGAAGGACGGGGTAGGGGAGCGGTCGGGCGTGAGCCCGTTGGCCGTGTTCGTCAGGTCCCAGAAGTAGTGGAAGGTGCGCGTTTCGACGGTGTCCAGAAATGCGGCGGCCTCGGCAGGGTCGAGGGGGACCGCTGGGGGCGGCGGGCCTTCGGAGTGGTTGACACCACACGCCGAGAAAATCGCTGCGGCCAGACCGACGGCGAGCTGTGTGCTACGCGTCATGCGAGGAGAATATCGCTGCGATCCCCCGGCGCGAGCCACCGATGCTTGGCGCACCGGCGGCCCGCCGTGGGTGAGGGCTAAAAGCTGTAACCGGCGCCGAGCTGCAATCTCCTCGAGCCGTATGAGATGCAACTGGGTGTGGTTCCGCCCCAGCACCCGAGGTTCTGATAATTGAACACGTTGAACACCTCGAGTGTGATATCCGCCACCTGGGTGCCAGCAGTCGGCACTTCCTTCCGCAGCCTCACGTCCATGTCCCGAAAAGCGAAGGCGTGCCCGAGGATGAAGTTCTGTTTCGGCGGGAACACTCTGTCTTGCGGAGCGCCCTTTGAGAAGGGCTCTCCTGACCCGAGGTTGAGCAGACCGCTGAACTGGACTCCGAGCGGCACGTCCACGATCCAATTCCCGATGATCGTGTTTCGCTGCACGCCGGGTGACGGCCAGTGAGGGTAATCGGACGGGAACGGGTAGTCGAAACTGAAGAGGTCCCCGCCGGTTTGCGTGCCCTTGGCCCAGGTGTACGTAAGTCCCGCCCCCCAGTGCGAAGCTTGGGTGTACCCTCGTTGCGCTTGCAAGTAGACCGCGTCGTACCACGTCTGCACTCCGTCGCTCGACAAGAATACGTTGCCAGTGAGCCCCGGGGCGGGCGACCCGAAGCAGTTGCGTGGCAGCGTGGGGCGATACGCGTTGTGGCAGATATACGTGAAGCCGTGGTCGCTCCGCACTCCCGTGTACGTCGCAGAAAGGGCATAGCTGCCCAGCAGCCTCCGCACGCCGAAGCTCCACTGGTTGGATTTCGGGGGCTTGGTGTCGTTCGCAATGAGCTCGAGCTCTGGCAGGCCTGTCTGGCCGCCGGCCAGGACCCCGAGAAGCCCTTGCTTGCTCAGGTACGCGTTGTTCCAACGCACCTTGCCTGCCGAGGAGTCGGCGGGGTTCTGGAAGAAGCGGAAGTTGTAGTTGGGGTGCTGTGTATTGTACTTCTCGATGATCGCGACGTTGTCGTACAGATCGCGATCGTAGTACACCCCGAAGCCGCCGAACACGGTCCAGCGTCCCCCCTCATCTAGGACATAGGAGAACCCCACACGGGGCTGGAACGCGCCGTAGAACGGCGGCCGTTGGGTGCCGTCCGTGAAGTACTTGGACGGGACCACGGTATCGAGGGCGGCTATCACACCAGGCGGCGTGACGTAGCCGTTGTCGATCATATCCGACTCGTAGTCCCAACGGATCCCGAGGTTCAGCTGCAGGCGTTGTGTGGGATTCCAATCGTCCTGGACATAGGCGCCGACCTGGTGGTTCGTCGTCGCGAAGTCCGGATTTCCCGCACCCATGAACGCCTCGCGGGGGAACGCGAAGCTGTCACTCGGGAAGTACTTGAATTGCGGGTTGCCGTTGTTGTCTTTGATGATGTGATAGTGCGCGAAGTCGATGCTCGCCCCAGCCTTGATTACGTGCTGTCCCGCCCACTGCAGGCCGGAGTAGCTCACGTCGTTCCGGAGCGTCAGCCGGTTCTGGGTGTAATCTTGAACGCTCTGGGATCCGCCGAGCAAGGCGTACGTAGGGCAGCAGCCGCCGATGTCGTCTAGGTAGATCCGGCTTATGAGGTTGGGGTTTGTGGGGGTGGGGTTCCGGCGGTAATGCTGGAAGCTGACCATTGCCTCGTTGAGCCAGTTCCCGCTCGCATACCGATGCTTGGCGATGGCCGTGTTGACGTCGTTCCGAATGTTATTCGCCCCAAGGAACGTCGTGGCGCCGCCGAAATCGAGTATGTCGGTCTCGTGTCGGCCGTTGACGCTGAATTCGAGCGACTGGGTAGGCGTCAGCACGTAGGTGAGCTTGCCGAACGCGAGGGTCGAGCGGAAGGGCTTGGTGAACTGGCCCGCGTACTGCGATAGGGTCAGACTGTCGAACGCAGGGAACTGCCCTGGTAGTGCGTGGGTGTTATACGTAAAGGCTACTGTGCTGGCGCGGTTCTGGTAGTTACCCTCGTACGACCCGAAGAAGAACAAGCGGTCGCGCACGATCGGTCCTCCGAGGCTCACACCCGCCTGATAGCGCGCATAATCCGGCTTCGGTTGCGGTGGACAGGGCGAGCTGGGAGTGGCCGCTGCGCAGGGAAGCGAGTCGGTCGCTAGCAGGCCTTTTCCCTGCCCGTAAAAGAAAGCGGACCCCTCCCATTTGGTGCCGCCCGCCTTCGTCGTGGCCGTAATGATGCCGCTCGAGGCCTTTTGGTATTCCGCTTTATAGTTTTGTGTGATGACACGGAATTCCTGGATCGCGTTCAACGGGAACGGATTGCCACGACTTGCGTCCTGGCCCGCGACGCCACCCGCTGTGAGATCGTTCTTGTAGCTCGTCCCATCGATGAAGACGTTTACGTTGTCCGCCGGCAGCGCGCCCGCGGCAAAGGTCTTGCGGGTGTCGTTTGGTCCGCCGTTCTGGATGCTGGTCCCTGGCGCAAGCTGGACCAAATCGAGAAAGTTGCGATCGGAGAGGGGCAGGCGCTCGACTTGCTGCCGGGTGACGTTGGTTGCGACTTCCGACGTACGCGTCTCGACGCCGGATGCCGCAACGACACTCACGGCTTCGATCTGGATCGCGGACGCCGCCAGTTTGAAGTCCAACGGGTAGACCTCGCCGATCAATACGCGCACATGAATTCTCTGGGGCGCCATCCCGATCTGTCGTGCGGTCACGTCGTATTCGCCCGGCGTGAGGCCGAGCATCGCGTAGAACCCTCGAGCTTGCGTGGTGACTTCGCGCTGCGTCCCATTCAGGGTGCTCACGGCCACGACGCGGGCGCCCTCGAGCGCGGCTCCGCCCGAGTCGGTCACGTATCCCCGGATGCTGCCGGTGCTGGTCTGCGACACGGCCGCCGGCGCGGCGATGACAACCAAGGCCAGGGCGAGGAACAGCAGCCGGCCGAGTTGCTCGAACGATGTGCGGCTCATGAGCGCATCTCCTGTACGCGTGTTTGCATCCCTTATCACGCGCGCCGTAGGGTTTGTCAAGGTCGGTGATAGCCGGATAGATTGGGGGCGCCGTTCTCACTTTCTCTTTCTGAAACGGATCCCGATGCGCTCGCACAGCGGTTTCCTCACGGCGTTGCCTGCCGCCCTGACCCTGCTCGCCACCTGGCCTGCGTCCGCGCAGCGCTCCGCCGAGCCGAAGATCGACTCCCTCCTCGCCCGCATGACCCTGGAGGAGAAGCTCGGCCAGTTGAGCCAGCTGTCCGTGGACAATCAGCCGAGCGCCGAACAGTTGGAGCTCGTGCGCAAGGGCCTCGTCGGCAGCCTCTTCAACCTCACGGGGGCGGCCGCGACGCGGGAGGTGCAGCACATCGCCGTGACCGACTCGCGGCTCCACATCCCGCTGATCTTCGGCCACGACGTGATCCACGGCTACCGCACCATCTTCCCGATTCCGCTCGGCGAAGCCGCCTCGTGGGATCCGGAGGCGGTGCAGGCCGCCGCGCACGTGGCCGCCGCCGAGGCCGCAGCGGCCGGCTTGCATTGGACCTTCGCGCCCATGGTGGACATCGCGCGGGATCCCCGTTGGGGCCGGATCGCCGAAGGCTCGGGCGAGGATCCGTACCTGGGATCGGCCATGGCCGCGGCGCGAGTGCGCGGCTTTCAGGGCACCGATCCGCGCGCGCCCGACGCGGTGCTCGCCACCGTCAAACACTTTGCGGCGTACGGTGGCGCCGAGGGCGGTCGGGACTACAACACCGTGGACCTCTCCGAGCGCACGTTGCGCGAAGTGTACCTGCCGCCTTATCGCGCCGCCCTGGACGCGGGCGCCGCTACCGTCATGACGTCGTTCAACGAGATCGGCGGCATCCCGAGCACCGCCAGCCCCTGGCTCATGACCACGGTGCTGCGCCGCGAGTGGGGCTTCAAGGGGTTCGTGGTGAGCGATTGGACCGCGATCAACGAGCTGCTCAACCACGGCGTCGCGGGGTCGCGCGCCGACGCCGGGAAGCTCGCCCTCGAGGCCGGCGTGGACATGGACATGGTGAGCCGGATCTACGTGGACGATCTGCCCGCGCTGGTCCGGGCGGGCCGGATCCCAATCGCCGTGGTGAACGAGGCGGTGCGGCGCGTGCTCCGGGCCAAGGCGGCGCTCGGCTTGTTCGACGATCCCTACCACGGCGCCACGGTCGAGCACGAGCGAGCCGTGCTGCTCGCGCCCGAGCACCGCCAAACGGCCCGGCGCGTGGCGGAAGAATCGATCGTGCTGCTCAAGAACGATGCGTCGCTGCTGCCGATCGGACAGCGCGTGCGCACCCTCGCCGTGATCGGCCCCCTCGCCGACGACAAGGTCTCCGCACTCGGCTCCTGGCCGGGCCGCGGTGATCCGCGGGACGCCGTGACCCCGCTCGAAGGGATCAAACAGCGCGCCGGCAGCGTGACCGTGTCGTATGCGAAGGGCTGTGGCATCACCGACACCGCGACCGCCGGGTTCGCCGAGGCCGTGGCCGCCGCGAAGCAGGCGGACGTCGTCGTCCTGGTCCTGGGCGAAGCGGGCGACATGAGCGGCGAGGCCGCGAGTCGCGCCAATATCGACCTGCCCGGCGTGCAACAGCAGCTGCTCGAGGCCGTGCACGCCACCGGGACTCCCGTCGTGCTCGTGCTGATGAACGGCCGGCCGCTCACGCTACCGTGGGCCGCGGAGCACGTGCCCGCGATTGTCGAGTCGTGGTTCCTCGGGGTCGAGGACGGCCCCGCGCTTGCCGCCGTGCTGTTCGGCGACGTGAGCCCGAGCGGCAAATTGCCCGTCACGTTCCCGCGCGCGGTGGGTCAGATCCCGCTCTACTACAACCACAAGAACACCGGGCGCCCCACCGGACCGGACAAGTACACCTCCAAATACATCGACCTGCCGGTGACCCCGCTGTTTCCCTTCGGCCACGGGTTGAGCTACACGACCTTCGGCTACTCGGACCTGCGGCTCAGCGCGCCCCGTATCACGCCGACCGGAACCCAACGGGTGTCAGTCACCGTGACCAACACCGGCAGCCGCGAGGGCGCCGAAGTCGTCCAGCTCTACGTGCACGACGAGGTGGCGAGCGTGACCCGGCCGGTGCGGGCGTTGGCCGGATTCCGTCGCGTCTCGCTCAAGCCGGGCGAGGCGCGCACCGTGGAGTTCCGGCTGACCCCGAAGGAGCTGGGCCTCTACAACAAGGACATGAAGTTCGTGGTGGAGCCCGGGAAGTTCCGGGTATTCGTGGGCGGAAGCTCGGTGGGTGGATTGGAGGCGGAGTTAGAGATCCGGGGTACGGGTGGCGTGCGTTGACGAGCGCCGACGCTGGCCTCTCAATTCCGCATTCCGCACTCCGCATTCCGCATTGTCTATTCCCCCTCGTCGGTCTCCCCCAACGGATGCAGCTTGAGGGTCGCCGCGATCTTGGGGTGCACGTGCCACAGGTAATAGCCCATGCCGAAGGCCGCGATGGCGTTGCCGATCGCCACGTTCCACCAGGCGAGCGAGCCGAGCAGCGGCTGCGCGAGGATCGCGACCGTCACGTAGAACCCGAACTCGAAGATCGCGAAGAACACGACGACGAGGTACAGCGTGTGCGGGGCGACTTCGACTTCCGCGGCCAGCACGGCCGAAATCGTGCCCACGATGATGAACGCGCTCACGTGGATCATGGTGTAGCCGATGATGCGGGAATACTCGATCACGACCTGAGCGGGGTCGTGCACCCCCCAGAACACCGCGGAGCCGAGCATGGCCGGTGTGAAGAACGGCCGGCCGGCGATCACATCGACGACCAGGAACCAGAGCGCCACCGCCGCGGCGCCGATCAGGCCGGCGATGAACCCTTCGCGCAGAATCCGGGACAACTGCATGCGGCCAATATAGCGTCGCGTCCGGCAGCGGCTAGATTGGGCCCATGATCGTCCGTCCGCTCGTCTATCCGTTGTGTCTGCTCGTCGGCGCGGTGCTCGCGGTGGTGGCGGGCGTGCTGCATCCCGATCTCGCGGGCGACGGCGCGGCCCAGTTGACGACCATCGCGCAGTGTGGTGGGTGGCGAGCAATCCACTGGACCTTCCTCTTTAGTTTCCCGTTGGCGCTGACGGGCCTGGTCGGCTTGGCGCGCGCGCACGCCGGGAATCCGGGGGAGAGCGCGGTGCGCGCCGGTCTGATCGTGGGAACGTTCGCCTACGGCGCGTGGACGGTGACAGTGGCGTTCATGGGCGGTGCGGGGTGGCCCCTGGCGCACAGCTTCACGGTGGCCGACGCCGGCATGACCGCCACGCGGGCGGTGTTCCTGTTCGACATGATCCATCCGTTCGCGCTCGCGACTCAGCGGGTGGGCGGATTTGCGCTCGGCCTTTCGACCTGTCTGTTCGGCTGGGGCGTGTCCGACGGGAAGGTGCTGCCCCGCTGGCTCGGCACGGGCGGGCTGGCGGCGGGCGCGGTGGCGATGGGGCTCGCGCTGGCATTCCCGGAAACGACGAAGGCGGACCAGGCCGCCTTCGTGCTCCCCGTGGTGTGGCAGGTGGTGACGGCCAGTGTCATGCTCCGGCCGCTTGGGACGCGCGGCTGAAGCCGCGACTCGGCATTTACCGCTGAAGCGGCAAATCGCCGTCAGTTTACTGACACGTGCCGAGTCGCGGGTTTACCCGCGGACTCGGGACGACGGACTGCGGCTCTTACCGCGCCCGGAGCCGCACGATGCGCCCGGCCCAGCCGTCCGCGGCGTCGGCGCTGCGTGACAGCACCTGCAGCGTCACGACGTCGCCCGGCTTGACCTTGCGCAGCGCCTCGCGGAACGCGGCGCGGGTGCGGGTGGGCACGCCGTTCACCGCGATGATGATGTCGGGGCCGCCGGGATCGTCGCTCGCCTGCAGCCGCCCGGGCCCGTAGGCGGGCCCGTCCGGTGACACGTCCGTCACCACCAGGCCGCCGCCCCGCTCGAGCACCGACCGCAGCCGCACGTCGCGCGCGTCGTCCTGCGTGAGCGGCTCGACCGAGATGCCGAGCAGCTCTTCCTTGCTGGCCGCGTCGCCCTTGGACTTGGATGACGCCGCTGCGACCTCGCTGTCCGCCTCGCTCGGCGCCCGCGCCAGGCGCACCGTCATGGTCTTTTTCTCGCCGCCCTGACGGAGCACGGTGACCTCGACGGTCTCGCCCGGCTTCTTGAACGCGACCCGCTGCTGCAACTGTGGCGTGTTATCGACCGGCTGGCCGTCCACCGCGATGATCACGTCACCCGGCTGGACCCCAGCCTTCCGCGCGGGCGAGTCGTCGCTCGTGTAGCTGTCCACCACGACGCCGCTGATCTGCTTCAAGCCCACGGCGTCGGCGTCCTCCTGCCGAGCGTCGTGAATGGAGACCCCCATGACCGCACGCTCCACATGGCCAGTCTTCACCAGCTGGTCCATCACGGTGCGCGCCAGGTTGATCGGAATGGCGAAGCCGTAGCCCGCGTAGAATCCCGTTTCGCTCGCGATGGCCGAATTGATCCCGACCACCTGGCCCCGGATGTTCACCAGGGGCCCGCCCGAGTTGCCGGGATTGATCGCTGCGTCGGTCTGGATGAAGTCCTGGATCGAGTAGCGCGTCTGCTGCAGGCCCGCGAGCAGGCGACCCTTGGCGCTCACGATGC
>WNFY01010266.1_pt1 | contig 14156 bp, 15 predicted proteins | sample 5400091 | NCBI WGS metagenome assembly WNFY01 (sample SAMN13153364, study PRJNA577476) | soil metagenome | isolation source: 60 cm soil or saprolite under grassland replicate 1 | place: USA:California | collected 2016-06-15 | reverse complement strand
AGGCAAGCGCGGCGCCCTGGAGTGATGTGCCCCGGCTCGGCGCGCAACGACACCCGGGCGGTGCCTCCAGATCCTTCGGAGGTGATCACCTCGGCCGTGGCGACTGTGCGGTCATCATCGCTGACCTCGACGCGCTGACACAGATCACGCTCAGCCACGCGATGCCTCCAGCTGCGGATTCCCAGCACGGACCCGGGCGCGAGCTTCTTGGCGGTACTCATGGGCGGCTCATCTTTTCTCGTGAGTCATCTGCCGGGGCGGGTGCGCTGGCAGGGGGATCGGCGGCGGACTGGCCGTTCCGCGATTGCGGGTCTGTGCCTGCGGCCTGCCGGTGTGGGGCCTGGCGCGCTGGCGGGTTTCGGCGGCGGGCAGTTCTGGCACGAGGCTGGAAGCTGAGGTCGTCGGTGCCGCGGACCCGGTTAGCCGGTCATTGGTAAGGGCGCGGGCGGCGTGAAGCTGTCTGCTGCGCCTTCGCCGCCTTCGCGTTCCGGCGCTTTTTGATCCCATCCAGATCAGCATCCCGTGTCACCTCGGTTCAGTGCCCGCCCCGGCCGGGGACCGGCACCACGGACACGGGAAATCAGCCTCGATGCCTGCCTCCACGCTACGCTGGCAACCGATAACTAGCAATTCTTTTCCGGAAAATAAGGTAAACTATTGTCATGGCAAGCTGGGGTTTCCTGACCAACCACGCCCGGGTGCTGCTGTGCATCGCCCACGACCCGGGCACGCGCCTGCGCGACGTCGCCGCCCGCCTGGACATCACCGAGCGCAGCGCCCACGCCATCATCACCGACCTGACCGCAGCCGGCTACCTCGTCAAGCAGAAGGACGGCCGCCGCAACCGCTACCAGATCCAGGCGCACCTGCCCCTGCCCGAACCCGCCAGCCGGGAACGCACCGTCGGCGAAGTCCTGGCCCTCCTGACGGGCAACGACCGGCCCGGCATCGAACCGCCCCCGGCAAGTGACGCTCACGGCCGCCGCGCGACCCAGGCAGAGCTGAAACTCCCCTGATGCCGGGCAGGCAAGCCGACGGGGCCGGAAGCGCAGTGCCTGACCCGGGCGCTGAAAGCCCCGGCGCCGCACGATCCGGGTCACCGGATCGCTGAGCAGGCCCGCCGGCGGCGGCACCGGGCACCTGGCGGCCGCGTTCGACCAGTACGCCGGCCAGCTCGGCCCGGCACTCGCCGGGCACTGGAACCCCCGGCTGGACCTGGCACCAGCCCAGGCCACCTTGAGGCCTGAACGATCCAGAACACTCCACCCGGCACCCGCATGGATCTGGGGTACCGGTAACGACGGACCCGTCAGCACCGCTGCAGCGTCCAGTTTTCTGAACGCGGCTGGCACGATGGGCGGGTGAGGATCAGCGAGCAGATCGAGACGGCCCGGCGGGAGCGGCGGGTGCCGGCGCGGGTCTGCCGGTGTCTGCCGACGTTCCCCGTGTCCACGGCGGGCCGTGTTTGCGACGTTAACGATGTCTGTCGGGGTGATTCGGCGGATTCGCGAGACGTGGGGAGATGGGCGACGTCACCGTGGCCATGAAGAGACGGCAGCGGCCCTCCCCGTTGATCTCTTGGCAGTGACTGCGGGGAAGGCCGCCCGACGGTGCCGGAGGTGGCACCTGGTGGTAACGGTACGGGGTTCTGCGGAGAGTATCGAGTCGCGTCTGCTGGCCGGGTGGCTCCGGTGCCCGTGCGGCGGGGTGCTCGGCCCGTGGGGGCATGCCTGCCGGCGGCGGGTCGCGATGCCGGATGGCCTGGAGGAGCTCTGGCCGCGGCGGGGGCGGTGCCGTTCGTGCGGGCGGACGCACGTGCTTCTTCCTTCCGGCTTGTGGTCGCGGCGCCGTTACGGGGCCGCGGTGATCATGGCGGTGCTGGTGCTGGCGGTGCAGGCCGCGGCGGGAACGGGCGTGGCACTGGCCTTAGCCCTCGCCGAGGGAGCGCCGATCCGTACTCTGGCCGGCGCGTGGCTGGTCAGGACGGCCCGGTTTGCCACCATGAACATGCCGCCAGATTCCGGAAATAGGTTGCTAGTTTTCAGCTGCGGGTGTAGTGTGAATGGCACGCACCGGAACTCAGCCGCTGAGGGCGGCCAGCTACCGGGGCTACCGGAGGAGCGCATGCCCGCCGGCCTGGTTCTCATCCATGGCCGTGCTCATGGCGCGCGCATTGCCGCGCAGCCGGCTGAGGCCGTCGGTGCCCGATGCAAGCCGCCGGGCCAGATCCCTGGCCTGGCGGCTGCGAATGCGGCGGCGGTGACACGATGAATGCTCTTGCCGCCAATGACTTCGAGGCCGCGGACCTCCTGGCTCTGGCCCGGCCACGGTCACAGCCCGGCCACCCCGTACCGGACATGAAGGCACGACGCGAACCTCTAGTGCCACGCGGGTCCGGCCGGGTCTCAGGGCAGCAATGGCAGGCAGGAGGAGGTATGTCGCGCGGAGCAGTCGTCGCGGCGGAGGTGACGGACGGCGCCGGGTCGGCCCGGGCCAGGCAGCGGTTCCTGGCGGCGCAGCCGGTCGAGCCAGGCCAGGTGCGTGACACGATCCTGGCGTCCTGGCAGCGTTCCCGGCAGTGGAATGTCGCGGCCGGCCACATCGACCCGTGCTACGTTCGCGATCCCGGCCCCGGCACGCCGCTGACCCGCAGCGCCCTGCCGGTGCTGCAGAGCCTGATGGACGAGGGTCTCGAGGGCCGGCCGGTCAGCATCATCCTCACCGACGCGCGCGGCGTGGTGCTCTGCCGGCTGACCGCCGACCACGATCTGGAGCGGCACCTTGACAGCATCCAGCTGGCGCCAGGCTTCAGCTACGCCGAGAAGTTCGCCGGCACTAACGGGATCGGCACGGCGCTGGAGAGCGGCCGGGCGGCGCACGTGTTCGGGCACGAGCATTACGCCGGGCAGCTTGCGGACCTGGCCTGCGCCGCGGTGCCGATCCGCCACCCGGTCTCTGGCCTGACCGCCGGCGCGGTGGGCCTGACCTGCTGGCGCCGGGACGCGGGCTGGCTGCTGATCGCGCTCGCCCGCAGCACCGCCGGCCAGATCACGCAGGCACTGCTCAACCACAGCAGCGCGCAGGAGTTCCAGCTGCTGCAGGACTACCGGCGGGCCTGCCGGCACACGGGCGGGATCATCGTGGCGCTGACTAACGACATGGTGATGATGAACGACTGCGCCCGGGACGTGCTTGACCCCGGCGACCAGGCCGCGCTGCTCGGGCATGCCGCCCGGGCGCTGGCCGGCGGCCATCGCGGTGCCGTCGATGCCGCGCTGCCCGCCGGGGCCACGGCGCGGATGTACTGCCGGCCCCTGCCCGGGCAGGACCAGCGACGGCAGGCCGGCGGCGTCGTGCACGTGAAGCTGATCGAGCCGGCCGGCAAGCTGGCCGCCGGGACAGGGTCGCCGCCGCGGAGGCTGGTGCCCGGCCTGGCCGGCTCCGGTCCGCTGTGGCTGCGCAGCTGCGATCAGGTGGATGCGGCCATGGCCGCGGGCAGGTGGCTCGCCCTGGAGGGCGAGCCCGGAGCCGGCAAGCTGGCCCTGCTGCGGGCTATCTGCCGGCGCCGCAACCCGGCCGGCACGTTCCGCGTGCTGGACGCCGACGACGCCAGCGGACACGACTGGCTGCCAGCGCCCGGCGACCTGCCCGGGGCCGGGGGGAGCCTGGTCATCCGGCACCCCGACCGGCTCAGCGACCCGCGGCTGCGCGCGCTGCGGACAGCGCTAGAGCAGACGCTGGCCGCAGGCACGCAGAAGGCGCTGTGGGCTGCCGTTACGCTCAGCCCGGGCCCGGTGAGCGGCGACCTGGCCGGCCTGCTGCAGCTCTTCCCAGGCACCGTGGAGCTTCCGCCGCTTCGCCACCACATCGAGGACCTGCATGAGCTCGTGCCGTTCTTCCTGGCCAAGCTGAGCCAGCACGGCCCGCTGGCCTGCTCGCCCGAGGCGATGCAGCTTCTGCTGCGAACCAGCTGGCCAGGCAACACCGAGCAGCTCTGGCAGGTGCTCAGGCGCATCGTGCACCACCGGCGCACCGGCACGATCCGCCCGGCTGACCTGCCGCCAGAGTGCTTGACGGTGAGCCGCCGGCTGCTCGGCCCGCTGGAGTCGATGCAGCGCGATGCCATCGTGCAGAGCCTGCTGGACTACCACGGCAGCAAGGTCAAGACAGCCGAATCACTCGGGATGTCCCGTGCCACGATCTACCGCAAGATCCACCAGTACGGGATCATCACCCCGGCCAGCTAACCGGCCATGCGACCCCGTACCGGCTCAACCTCAGAACGGCATCATGCCACCGTCGCCGAGGTGGCTACCGCGGGATCGCGTTGTGAGGGCAATCGACGAGGAGGCGCCATGTTGTCTGCGGCAGCGCACCCACGGGCCTTGACCGATGGCGATCGGCTGGCCGTGGCCCGCGAGCGATTCCTGTCCGGCGAGAGTGTCGCGCCGGATGAAGTCCGCGAGACGATCCTCGCGTCGTGGCAGCGCTCCCCGCAGTGGAATGTCGCGGCCGACCACATCGAGCTGCCCTACGTCCGGGACCCCAACCTTGACACCCCGCTGGCCCGCAGCGCCCTGCCGATGCTGCTGAACTTGCGCAAGCTTCTGAAGGGCTAGTGCGCTGACCACGAACGTTCACCGGGTCTAGTGACACGCGGCCGTGATTGCTTCCACACTCGATCTCGTGGCAGGTCGAGTGCGGGAGGCGTGATGGCTGAACCGGTGCGGGCGCGGCGGCTGACTGATCAGGAGGGCCGGCGCTTGAAGCAGATCGTGCGGCGCGGGAAGCACGGGTCGGTCCGGGTGCGCCGGGCGATGATCATCATGGCGTCGGCGTCGGGCACGCTGGTGCCGGCGATCGCGCGGCTGGTGGCCGCCGATGAGGACACGGTCCGCGACGTGATCCACCTGTTCAATCAGAAGGGCCTGGCGGCGCTGGACCCTCGGTGGGCGGGCGGCCGTCCCCGCCTGATCAGTGACGGCGACATCGAGGTCATCGTCGCGGCGACCCGGACCCGGCCGGAGAAGCTGGGCCTGCCGTTCACGCACTGGAGCCTGCGCAAGCTGGCCGCCTATTCTAGCGGGCCGGGACCGGCCGGTGCGGGTCGGCCGGGAGCGGCTGCGGCAGATGCGGTCACCGGCAGCGCACCAGGCGGGCGGGGTCGCGCGGCGTACCGGCCGCCGGGTATCTTGAGAGGCGGCGACCGTCCGCGCCCAACCTCCGGCGACCCGCCCCAGCCGGGTCCCCCGACGGAGGCAAAGGGAGGCCTACCTCCCGGCCGGGGCGTCATTGGTCGATCGTGCGCCCGCCGCAGCGATCGCTGGGGGATCCGCGGCCGGGACGCGGGAGACGATCATGACCAAGCAGGCCGGTTTCAAGCGGCGCGTGCGCGCCCGGATGGCCAAGACCAGTGAGTCGTACGCGACCGCCCGCAGCAGGCTCCTCACCGGGCAGCCGGGCACGACGCCGGATGACTCCCCGCTCGACTGGATGCCCGAGGCGCTGCACATCAGCAACGGCGATGCCACCGACGTGCCGGGGACGGGGCTCGCGCGGCGCGTGGTCTACTGGCGCGACGTCCTGCACGAGGGGCCGGTGCCCGAGGTCGCCCCGGCCGAGCTGCGCCGGATCAGGGCCGGCTACCTCGCCGGCTACCAGGGCGTCGATGAGGCCGAGGTGATGCGCCAGTTCACCGAGCGGGACCAGGCCCTGGAGGCCGGCCGCGACGGGGAGTACGTGCTGTGGTTCGAGGCGGACCTGTATGACCAGCTGCAGATCGCCGAGATCCTCGCCCGGCTGGCCGATCTGGGTGTTCCCGCCGAGCGCATCACCTTGATCTGCATCGGCGAGCACGCGGGCATCGCCCGCTTCGGCGGCCTCGGCGAGCTGACCGCCGGGCAACTGCGCGAGTTGCCGCGCACGAGCGCGTGCGCGCGGCTGACCCCGGCGGCGCTGGAGCTGGCCACCCGCGCCTGGGCGGCCTTCCGCGCGCCCGCCCCCGAGGGCCTGGCCGCCATCACCGCAGCGCGGCTAGGCGAGCTGCGGTTCCTGGGCGAGGCGTTCGACCGGCTCAGCCGGGAGTACCCGGCGAGGCGGGACGGCCTGTCGCTGACCGAGCGGCGGGTGCTGGCTGCCATTGCCGACGGCGCGCCCAGCGCCGGGCGACCCGCTGCTCCGCCTCGACCCGCCCGGCCGCCCCGCGGACCGGACGACGGGCGTCCGCCTGACCGGTACCGGGGCGCGGGTACTGGCCGGCCAGGCCGACCATGTCGCCCTCAACGGCATCGACCGGTGGATCGGCGGCGTGCACCTGCACGGCCGCCACGTGCCGTGGCGCTGGGACGACGGCACCGAAACCATCGTCCACCTCCCCGGCAAGACATAAAGCCTCAAGGGTGGCCTCGGGCACCGACGTTAACCGCGGTCACCGCATTAGCCAGCGATGCGGCGAGCGCCGCCGGGCGGCCCGGCGGCGCTCGTGCTCCTGCCCGCTCGCGCGGCTACCGCGGATCTACGGTTCCAGGGAGAACGGGATGGAGTCGCTGGGCCCGAACGGCCGCTCGGTGTGGCCGAACCGGTCATAGATCTTCACCCAGTGCACCGACCGGAACTGCTTCAGCGTCGCCATGATCTCGTCGGCGATCGTGAACGTGGACCCGCCGCTGCTGATGCGGCCGGTCAGCTGGACCCGGGCCACACCGTTGCGGATGGTCAGGTTCTTGAACCCGGTCGCCCCGGAGCTGACGAACCGCAGCCCGCGGGCGAGCTCGCCCTGCGTCGGCCCGGCGAACAGGCGCTGCAGGGCGCCGAACGCGGTGGCGGGCGGGATCACGGCACGGTCAACTCCCCGGACGAAGGGAGTCCGGCCGATGGCGAACCGGTGCGTGTCCAGGAAGTAGTCCCGGACCGGGATCGTCTGGTACGGGGTCCGCACATCGATGACCACGCGGCTCGGCCTGGTCAGGGTGAATACCCGGAAGGGCTCCGCCCGGGCCAGCCCCACGCCGAAGCTGAGCACGGACTCGAAGTCACCCGCGTTGACCACCTGGATCAGGCCGGGCAAGGCCAGCGTACGCTGCGTCGCACCGTAGGTGACGCTGCCCTGCGCATTGTGCCCGGTGGCAGGCGAGAACCGCACCAGCAGCCGGGCGCTGCCGACCACGTTCACCGGCAGGCCCGACGCGTCCGCGATCACCTGGGACACGTAGCGGGCGCTGTGCTGAGCGGGTACCCGGCCGCTGAACTGGAACACCAGCCGGTCAAACCCGGGATGATGCGCCGCGCTGACCTGGGTGAGGACGGGCACGACCGGGGCCGCCGCCCCGGCCGCCGCGCCTGCCGTCGCGGTGGTAATGGTGCCAGCGGTCAACCCGGCGAGAGCAAATACCACGGCGGCGAAACGGAATCTGGACATGACAACCTCCTTCCGAGGTCTGCATGCTTCCAGGTAACCGGAGCGCCGCATGGCCGCCTAGAGGAGATAGTCCTTTATTCCCATGCCTAAGGTCGGGAATAGGTGCAATGGTCATGCCGGTGACTGCCGTTGGTCCCGGGCTAGAGCAGGTTGGTCCCGGGCTAGAGCAGGGCGAGCTTGGCCGTCTCCGTGGGCGGCCGGCCCGGCAGCACCCGGGCGACGGCCCCGGCAGCGGCCAGGGTCCACTGCGAGAGGCGGAAGTGGTGGCCGCACAGCAGCAGGTCCACCCGGTAGGGCCGGTCCTGGGCGGCCGGCATGAGGACCCGCACCATCGGGCGGGAGGGGCAGCAGCACGCTTTATCGTCCATGCTTCAGCTTGGCCCGGGGCAGCCCGTCCCCGGCAGAGACCAAGTTCACGTCACCGCGGGCCTAACGTCCCGGCCAGTAGTCCCGGCCCGCGCGAAACCGCGTGGAACCGAGCGAAATCAGCGCGAAACAAGCCCGAAATCCTCCCAAACCGGGACCTTGGTCCCTGGCTGGCCATCGGTGACTGCCCTGAAATGAGGGCCCCACCCGCGGAAAGGCCCGCAGCCATGACCAGCGCCGACCAGATAGAAGGTCACCAGGCCCGCTGCCAGTCGCATGTGCTCAGGCTGCAGATGATTGCTCGCGACGAGGCGGGGACCGGATTTGCGTGGCAGGCCGTGGCCGCCGTCACCGAGGCCGCCGAGGCGATCCTGGCCGAGGCCGAAGCCGCGGGCAGCGCGGCGTTCGCCGCCGGCGTGGGCGGTCCCGGGATCTTCCTGAGCGTGCGGCTGAGCCGGCTCGCGACCGCGGCCAACGACGTGATCGCCGCGGCCAGGGCCGGCGACACGGCCCAGCTGCGCCGCCGGCTGCACCGGTTCGAGGTGCTGACCTCGGCGATCTGGACGGTGCAGCGGGCCGTGTCCGGTCCTTAGGGCCCGCGGGCCAAGGCAGTTCGGCGGTCCGCCAGGGGAACTGCGCCCCTACCGTACCTGCGGCGCGGATGCTCTCCTGAAGCTGAGATGATGCCTGAGTAAGGAGCGCATGATGCGTCACTACGAGGTACGGGACGTGATGACGGCTGACCCGGTGACGGTCACGCCGGCCACCCCCATCAAGGACCTGGTCGGCATCCTGGTGAAGATGCGGATTGCTGCCCTGCCGGTGCTCACCGCACGGGGCCGGCCCATCGGCCTCGTCACCGAAGCCGACCTGCTCGGCAAAGAGCAGCTCCAGCAGGACCCGGACGGCCCGCACTCGGCGCACCTGAGCTACCGGGCCCGGCGCGCCATCGCCACCGCCGAGACCGCTGGCGAGATCATGAGCCGGGACCCCGCGACGGTGCGGCCCGGCGCGACCGTGGTGGAGGCGGCGCGGCTCATGGACCGGCACCAGGTCAGCTGCCTGCTCGTCGTCGACGACGACATGAAGCTGCTCGGCGTGGTCAGCCCGCGGGACCTGGTGCGGGTCTTCCTCCGCCCGGACGACGAGATCAGGACCGCGGTCATCACCGAGGTGCTGACGGGTTACCTCGGCACCAACCCCGCCATGGTCCACGTCGACGTCGCCGACGGCGTGGTCAGGCTGGCCGGCGAGCTCGAGCGCAAGAGCATGCTGGCCGTGCTGCTGCCGGCCGTCCGCGCGGTCGACGGTGTGGTCGACGTCGAAGGCCAGCTCGGCTACGCGATCGACGACACCTGGCCGCCGCACCGGCCCGAGCCGGCCGAACCGGAGACGGTACGCTCGCCGGTGGCGGCCCGCCGGATGATCTGAGGGAGCAGCCACGGCGATGACACATAAAAACGAGCGCGTCCTGTCGGTCGCCGAACTGTCCCGGGTGGAGGGCGAGGGCGCCCTGTACGTGCGGACCAGCGGGAACACGGTGCTCCAGGCGCGGCTCGACATCTACGAGCCGCCCCGCTTCTTCGAGGCGTTCCTGCGCGGCCGCGGGTACACCGAGCCGCCGGACATCACCGCCCGCATCTGCGGCATCTGCCCGGTCGCCTACCAGATGAGCGCGTGCGCGGCGATCGAGGACGCCTGCGGGGTCACCGTCAGCGGCCCGATCGCCGACCTGCGCAGGCTGCTGTACTGCGGGGAGTGGATCGAGAGCCACGCGCTGCACATCTACCTGCTGCACGCGCCCGATTTCCTCGGCTACCGCAGCGGGATCGAGATGGCGGCGCAGCGGCGTGACATCGTCGAGCGCGGCCTGGCGCTGAAGAAGGCCGGGAACGCCATCATGGAAGCGGTGGGCGGCCGGGCCATCCACCCGGTCAACGTGCGCGTCGGCGGCTTCTACCGGGCCCCGGCCCGGGCCGAGCTCGGCACGCTCACCGAGCCGCTGCGCCGGGCGCTGGACGGCGCGCTCGAGACCGTGCGGTGGGTGGCCGGCTTCGATTTCCCCGACCATACCTGCGACGCCGACCTGCTCGCCCTGTCCCGTCCGGGCACCTACGCCATCGAGGAGGGCAGCCTGGTCACCCGTTCGGGCCTGTCCTTCCCCGCCGCCGGCTGGGCGGAGCACGTGATCGAGGAGCAGGTCCCGCACTCCACCGCGCTGCACGCGCACCTGGCCGGCGGCGGCCGCTACCTCACCGGGCCGCTGGCCCGCTACGCGCTCGGCTCCCGGTGGCTGTCGCCGCTGGCCCGCGAGGCCGCCCGCGCCGCCGGGCTGGGGGAGGCCTGCGACAACCCGTTCCGCAGCATCGTCGTGCGGGCCGTCGAGACGGTGTACGCGATCGAGGAGGCCCTGCGGCTCATCGCCGCCTACGAGCCGCCCGGGCGCCCCGCCGTCGAGGTGCGCCCGCGGGCCGGCGTCGGCTACGGCGTCACCGAGGCGCCCCGGGGGACCCTGTACCACCGGTACGAGATCGACGCGGACGGCCTCATCACCGCCGCCCGGATCATTCCCCCCACCTCCCAGAACCAGGCGGCCATCGAGGCCGACCTGCGGGACTTCGTGCAGGCGAACCTCGGCCTGGACGACGCCGAGCTCACCCGCCGGTGCGAGCAGGCGATCCGCAACTACGACCCGTGCATATCCTGCGCGGCCCACTTCCTGGATCTCACCGTAGAACGATCCTTAAACGAACCGAACGGAGTGTGGTTCTCGTTTCAGCTCCCGGCTCCGCGCCCGCCGACGAGGGCGCCGTAGTGGTCATCGGCATCGGCAACGAGTTCCGCCGCGACGACGGCGCCGGGCCCGCGGTCGTCACCCGGCTGCGTGACCTGGCGCCGTCCGGGGTGCGGTTCGTGGTCACGGACGGCGAGCCCACCCGGCTGGTCGAGGCCTGGACCGGGGCGGCCCTCGCCGTCGTGGTCGACGCGGTCCGCGCCCTGCCGCCATATCCGGGGCCGTCATATCCGGGGTCGCCGCGTCCGGGCCAGGTCCATCGTTTCGTGGTGGACCGGCAGCGGCCGGGAACGGGCCAGGCGGCCAGCTCGCACGGCCTCGGCCTCGACGACGCGGTCCGGCTGGCCATCGCGCTGGACCGGATGCCCGCGCGCCTGATCGTGCACGCGATCGAGGCGGCCGACCTGACCCAGGGCCCCGGCCTGACGCCGCCGGTCGCCGCCGCCGTGGGCGCGGTCGCCAGCGCCGTTCTTGACGACCTTGGTCCTTACCTGCAGGGGCCGTAGGATCCTGGCCCGCGGGCAGCGGGCCGGCTGTGCTGTCAGGGACGCGGTTAAGGAAGTGATCAGCATGCGGGCACTTGTGGTGTACGAATCGATGTACGGCAACACGCACGTCGTCGCCAGCAACGTCGCGGATGGCCTGCGCGCCACCCATGAGGTGACCCTCGTCCCGGTGGCCGGGGCCACCGCGGACCTGGTCGCCGCGGCCGACCTCCTGGTCGTCGGCGGACCCACCCATATGCACGGATTGCCGAGCGCGGGCAGCCGGCGGGTGGCGGCGCAGGCGGCCGCCAAACCGGGCAGCGGGCTGAGCCTCGACCTGGCCGCGAGCGGGCCTGGGGTCTATGACCTGCTCAAGCGCCTCGGTGACCGGCCTGCCCTGGCGGCCGCGTACGACACCAGGATCAACGGGGTCCCCGCGTTCACCGGCCGGGCCAGCCGGATCATCGGCAGGCTGCTGAAGCGGCACGGCTACCGTCTCATCGCCGCCCCGGAGAGCTTCCTGGTCGGCCCGCAGAGCACGCTGCTTGACGGCGAGACCGCCCGGGCCCGCCGCTGGGGGGCCGCGCTCGGCGTCATCGCGAGCAGTCTCGACCTCCCGGTGACGGCAGGCCCGGCCGCCCCTGCTGGCGGCTCTGTCTGATACGTGGCCTTCGTCCCGCCGATAGGAGACCTTCGGCTCTAGATCGGCGATCGCGGGCGTGCCCTTCGGTCCGCCGGTATTCGACCTTCGCCTCTAGGTCAGCTCGATATCATGCCGTAAGCATAAATAAGAAAAGGGGGCACATGATGGACCATCGGGCTGGCGGGTCCGTCGGATACGGCGCTATAATCTGACTCCCGGTCGGTGGCCCTCCCCGCCAAATGGTCTGGCAACACCCCCAGAGGGTGGACACGGAAGGGCATAAGGCTATGCATATCAATGTCAGGAAGGCAGCGGGGGTCATTGCGTTCCCGCTGCTCGGGAGTGCTCTCGTGGCAGGTATGGCAGCATTCCCGGCAAATGCCGCGACATGGCAGGATACAGCGCTATCCGCCTTTCCGGTACATGCCGGCACATTCGGCGGCGCCGGCCTCGCGGCCGCCAATGGCAGCAGCGTCATTAAGCTGTCCGGGACCGGCGTGACCTGGTCCCTGCATGGCACGGTGCCAGCTGGCGTTTCCTTGTCAGGGACGACGATCAGCTATTCGCGTGGCGCAATTGCTAACCCGCCCGAGATCGTCGCCGATGCCACCGACAGCGCGGGGAACGCCGAGGCGCTCGAGATCCCCGTCGCGATCGCGGCCGATTCGATCCAGGTTAACGGTACGGTTGTGACGGTTTCTTTGTCCGCGCTGGCCGACGCGAACATCGCCGGCAACGTAAAGTTCAGTGCGGTCAGCTCAGAGAGCGCTAACGGCATCAGCTTTGCTGAGTCGGCCCTGCCGGCCGGACTGGTTTCCGGAGACCCCACGCTGACCTACGTCGGGGGGACCGCTGCCCCTGGCACGTACGGCGGGGTCAAGGTGGCCGCGACCGACATCGATGGCGCTGTCCTGCACGGCGTGTTCAGCCTCACTGTTCACGCGAATGCCGTCTCCCCGCCCGGCAACTACGGTGACGAGGTCAACCCGTTCGGCAACGGGTTCGACGTGTACCGGCAGCACCAGCACGCAGGGGCGATTATCGTCGGGTGGACCGCGACCAAGGCCGACCCCGCGACGCACTTCCTGCGCCTCAGCGGTACGCACCCGGGTGCGGTCAAGTTTGAGTACGCGCCCAACGGCGTGGCGAGCGGGCTCTGCGTGTCAGACCCCGGCGGCGGCTGGGCCACCGATCCGCTGCCTGACGGCCTGATCCTGACGGCGTGCAACAACGGCCCGTGGCAGCAGTTCATCCCGCAGTCCAACGGCACGCTGAAGAACCTGGCCACCGGCCTGGTCGTCAACCCGAACGGCACCGGCGTGCAGCTGCGCGGCAGCACCGCTCCCACGCCGTGGGGTGGCTCCGTCTACACCTGGACCGACCAAGCCCACCTGCCGGGTTAGGAGGTAACTAGCCAAAGCGAGGGGCCCCGCAAGGGGCCTTTCGCTTTGGGTGACCGAGGTCCCGGTGCGCAGGTGACATCTGGCCGTGCCGCCGCGACCTGCTGAGCGTCTTCCTGCGCCCCGATGACGACATTGCCCACGATGTCCGGCGACTTCTGGACGGACTTCCGCTCACCGACCCCGCGGACGTCACCGTGACGGTGCGTCACGATGTGGTGACACTGGCCGGCGCGGTCGAGTCCGCGTCGCAGCGGTACCGGGACCTCATTCCGGTCGCGCTCCGGCTGGTCTGGGACGTCGACGGAGTGGTGGACGTGGTGAACGCGCTGGGCCAGGCGGGGGAATCGGCCCCCGCCGCGGCGGCTGACCGGGTCGCAGGCTGAGGCACCCGCGCGGCCGCCGCAGACAGGTGAACCAGGCTCACTCGCCCTGCGATGATGGATCTGCGACGGGATCCAGCCAGAGTAACCGGAGGTGATCGGTTGACCGGGCTTGCCGAGGCCAGGCGGTCCTACGCGCTGCTGGCCGACGGCACCACCATGACCATCCGCCCGGCAGGCCCCGGCGATTACGAGGCCGTGAAGCAGTTGCACGAGGCGATGTCGCCGGACAACCTGTACTTCCGGTTCTTCAGCGCGAGCCGGGCATCGGCCGAGCATGAGGCCCGGCGGGTGTGCCTGGAAGGCGGCCCGGGGATGGTGGCGCTGCTCGGCCTGCTGGGCGACGAACTGGTGGGGGTGGCCAGCTATCAGCTCACCGCCGATGTGGCGGACGCGGAGCTCGCCCTGGCGGTCGCCGACGACATGCACCGGCGCGGTATCGCCACGTTGCTGCTCGAGCACCTGGTCTCGGTGGCCCGGGCCCGCGGCGTGAACCTTCTGGTGGCTGAGGTGCTGCCGGATAACTACCCCGTTCTGCGGGTGCTCAGCGACGCCGGCCTGACCGTGCGGCGCCGGCTCGGCAACGGCGTGGTGGACCTGTCCATGCCGGTCCCGCCCAACGCGGCCCTCAGCGAGGCCAGTGCCTATCTGGACGCGGTGGCCGGCCG
>WNFY01008608.1_pt1 | contig 14161 bp, 12 predicted proteins | sample 5400091 | NCBI WGS metagenome assembly WNFY01 (sample SAMN13153364, study PRJNA577476) | soil metagenome | isolation source: 60 cm soil or saprolite under grassland replicate 1 | place: USA:California | collected 2016-06-15 | reverse complement strand
CGATGAAAGCCAGCGTTCGCGTGCCGGCGAGCACATCGAACCTTGGTGCCGGATTCGACTGTGTGGGCGTCGCAGTGGACCGCTGGCTTACCGCGTCAGTGGTCGCCAGCGAAGATGGGATAACTCGTGGCGTGACGATGGAGCGCTTGGGTGCGGTGGCCAATCTTGCGCTGCCGGCGCAGGATGACCTCTTGCACGTAGGGTTCACGCTGGCGTGTGCGGAGCGCGGGCGTGTGGTGCCGAAGCGCGTCGATTATAACGTGAGCTCGACCATCCCTGTCGGGCGCGGCCTCGGCTCCTCCGCTGCTGCTCTGATCGCGGGGGGAATGCTCGCCAGCGAATCGCTCGGGTTCGACCTCACACGCGAAGAGATCGCAGCGCTCTGTGCGCAGGCGGAAGGCCATCCCGACAACGCCGGTGCGGCCGTGTTCGGCGGTGCGGTTCTCAGCGTCAAGTTTGGCAGCGGCACGAAAGCGGACGCCTACTCTTTCTCACCGTTGCACGTGCGGCCGGAGATTGCGCTCGTTTTCGCGGTTCCCGAGCTGGAGATCGAGACTTCTACCGCGCGAGCGGTATTGCCGGCGTCGCTACCGTATGCAACTGCGGTAGCCGCCATCGCGAAAGCGGCGGCTTTGGTACAGGGCCTAAGCACTGGCGATGCGACCATGCTGGGCTACGCACTTGACGATGTCGTCCACGTGCCGTACCGACGCGAGCTGTTTCCGGGATACGACTCCGTAGTTCTTGCGGCGATCGAGGCAGGGGCGTTTGGTGCGACGCCTAGCGGCTCGGGCTCCGGCATCGTCGCGGTTGCACCGATTGACTCCGCAGCGCGAGTCGGGGCAGCAATGCAAACGGCATGGCGGCAGGTAGGCCAGGCGGCCGAAGTGATCATTGGAGCAAAGCCGGTCGGAGGCGCGAGCCTTACCCGGCGCGGAAATTCGTCCTGAGGATAGTCATACTCGTGAAACGGAAACGCCGACGACGCTGGCGATGAGCAAAGCCTCGGGGAATGCCTTACCCGGGTCGGGGATTATCTCCGATCCTCCGCGATCCAGCCTTGCGCCATCTTGGAGCGTCTACGGTCTCCAGGGCTTCCCGACTTTGACAGTCGTTTCGAATCCGCTTCATACATGGTTCCTGGGTCCGAAGGGTGAAAACGAGCAGCTGCTAAAAGAGCTGCTCGATTCTGCTCTTCAGGCGAATCTGAATTGGCGTCGCAGCTATCATCCCGAGGATGCATCGCCGATTAGTAATGCCAGGAGCCCGAGTGCTGCCTCGAGCAGTGAGCGCGTCGAACTCAAAGCCGCGTTCGCTTCGCTTCTTCGGCAACTTCGTGGCAGCGTTCCTTTCTTCAGCGGGCGCTATAACGGGCACATGCTCTCGGAGCAGACGATCGCCGCCCAGGCCGCTTATTTCGCGGCAATGTTGTACAACCCTAATAACGTCTCGGGCGAAGTCGCACCTGTAACGACGCGGCTCGAAGGCGAGGTGGCGCGCCAACTGGCCGAGATGATCGGCTATGATCCGGCGCGATGCTGGGGTCACCTGACTTCGGGCGGAACGATTGCAAACTTCGAAGCACTCTGGATAGCGCGCAATGTTCTTTACCATCCGGTCGCGGCTTCGCTCGCAGCGAGGGCACTCGGAGTCGACGTCTCTGTTTCACTACCGGATGGCTCGCTCGCAATGCTCAGCGAGCTCGATCTCTGGCAGCTGCTGAACCTTCGGCCCTGCTGCTCCCTCGATCTGTGGGACAAGCTCTGGCAGGCAGCGCCGAGGTCGGCTGTGGAGAATTCGCTCAATTCGCACTCGCTGCGACCCTCGGTTATCAGGACTACAGCAGGCAGCTCGCGACAGAGTTTGGTGATCCGTTGCCGGCCGGTGTGGTGCTCGCGGCGGGGACGAGCCACTACTCCTGGTCGAAAATCGTCGCCGCGCTGGGAGTAGGTTCGAACCAACTGCAACTCGTGCCAGTGAATGCCGACTGCAGAATGGATCCCGACGCACTGTGGCGTCAGATCGAATCGCTCACGGCGCAGCGGGTGCCGATCATGGCCTGCGTCAGTACCTGCGGCACCACCGAGGAAGGCGCGGTGGATGATTTGCAAGCGTCACACTGCGAATGAAATTCGCGACGTGTGCGGCGGGGGGAGTTGGCCATCAGACCGATGGGTGCGGTCGATTTGCGCTCTCAAGAGAGCAGACTCAGTCGCCATCGACCCGCACAAGCTTGGCTATGTACCATATCCGGCCGGAGCGTTCTTGTTAAAGGACCGGCGTGGTCGCGAGCTCGTCGCAACGGATCCTCCGTATTTGGCTGTAGCAACTTCGCGCGAAAACGGCGAACAGCCAGTCATCGGACGTTTCATCTTCGAGGGCTCGAAGCCCGGCGCGTCAGCGGCCGCGGTCTGGCTCAGTCACAAGACCATTCCGCTGAACAGCGCGGGTCACGGAAGAATCATCGCATCGACGTTGAAAGCGGCGCGGGATCTCCATGCGCTGCTCGGCTCCGCTGATTTCAGTCCGTTTCGCGTCGTCCGTCTCTCCGAACCCGACCTCAACATCGTCTGCTTTCTCGTTCATCATCCCTCGCTCAGTACTTTGAGCGCGACCAACGCGTTAAACGAGATGATCTACAGAAAGCTGAGTCCCGATGCGGGGATGTCCGCGCCGTACATGATCACGAGGACGAAACTTTCATCACCAGCGTATGATGGTGCCATCAAGCCACTGCTCTCATGTCTCGGTAAGGACGGTGAAGCGTACCGCGAGGCTAGGGCCGAGGGACTAACAGTGTTGCGAGCAACCGTTATGAATCCGTTCTCGCTCGAAGCGAACCCAGATTATCTACTTGGTCTCACCGACACGGTTCGCCGGGTGGCAATGAGTTTTCTCAGGGATCCTGCTGAGCATCCTGCTAGCTATAGCGACCAGTCCGGCCAGCGCAAAGTCGACGTAATCGCGCCGGTGCGATAGTCCCACCATGGGTTCCACACTCGCGGCGCGCGCGGGCGCCCAAGCAAGGAGATGTCAGCATTTCTCGGACAGGAGTCCGGGGGTTCCCTGAACAACAATCCACCATTCTCCGACTAAAAAAGCTTCGGCTCCGAAGCATTTTTAACTCCGTAGAAACACCACCAACTCGGAGATTCAAATGCGTATTCGTGGAGTCATACTATCCTCTGTTGCCGGCCTCGGCCTGATCGCCGTCTCACTTGCTTTGACGGCTGCCCGCAGGGGCGAGCGGGTGATGCGGGTCGATTTTGACAAGGTCGTCCGCGCCACCTCTCCGGCCTATGATGCGCGACTCGCACCGGTCGCCGCGGCGCCCATCAAGGAGTTCCGGATCCCCATCAAGGACGCAACACTCGAGATCGCCAACCGCATCCCGCCAAATATCGCCTACCGGATGATCATGCCGAAGGATTCAGTGCAGTTCGAATTCATCGCGCGCGATGCCGGCGCTTTCATGGTCCACTGTGGTACGCCACCTGTTGCCATGCACCTAATGCAGGGCATGTACTTCCCGATCATCGTCGATCCAAAGGGCGGGTGGGGAACCAAAGCCGACAAGGAGTTTGTGCTCGTGCAAAGCGAGTTCTACGCCAAGCCGGGTGCTACGAGCAGAGTCGGGGTCCTGCTCCCCGCGCAGCCCGACTGGAGCGCGGAACAGGCGAAGAATGCGAGTCAGGTCGTATTCAACGGTCGCGCGTTCCAGTACAAGGAGAACACGCTGAAGGTCGATGTCGGGGATAGAGTGCGGCTGTTCGTGGTAAACGCCGGCCCAAACTTCGAGAGCGATTTCCATATTGTCGGCGCCATCTTCGATCGAGTCTATCCCGATGGCAATCCGGATCACGCTCTGGAAGATGTTCAGACTTATCACGTACCTGCGGGCGGGGGCGCTGTCTGCTCACACCGATGGCGCGCGCGGACGCAGCGAAGGCGATGAACAGCCTGCGCAGGATTGTTCGAGCCCTTCGCTCCGGAAATTCGGAGATGGAGCGCGCCATCGGTGTGAGCTCAGCCCAACTTTTTGCGCTGCGGCAAATCGCCCTTCACCCCGGCCAATCGCTCAGCGATATTGCCGCCTCGACAGTGACTACGCAGAGCTCTATCTCCGAAGTGGTCACGCGACTGGTGCAGCGCGGCCTCCTGGTGAGGAATGTGGCGGCCGACGATCGTCGTCGCACTGAGCTCGAACTAACGAAAACGGGGCGCGCTTCGCTCGCCAAAGCGCCCGAGACAGCGCAGGAAAAGCTCCTTGCCGGGTTTCTCAAGTTGCCGGCCGGAAAACAACGTTTCCTCGCTGCAGGAATCGATGAATGGATCGAGGCAGCCGGATTTCAAGATCTCGCCCCAACCATGTTCTTCGAAGAGGAGGGCTGAGGAGCTTAGCGGAAATTCGCGCTGGCAAGCAGTTTGAGCGTTTGAACGCGATGACAGTCAGGATCAGATACGGGTCGCCTATGACTGATGCCATAACCTAGATGAGTATCATTCTGCCATGACAACGATTCCAGTGCAGCGCGATCAATCGACGGAAAGCGAACAAAACACGAGTCGGGGTAACCGTCTTTCACACGACGAAGCTACGCGCATCAACGCCTACTGCCGCGCAGCCAATTATCTCTCGGTCGGGCAGATATACCTACTCGACAATCCGCTTCTGAGAGAACCTCTCAGACTCGAGCACGTCAAGCCGCGATTGCTCGGCCATTGGGGGACTACTCCCGGGCTGAATTTCATTTACGCGCACATGAACCGCGTTATAAAGCGCGACGATCTCGACGCCATTTTCATCGCCGGGCCGGGCCATGGTGGTCCGGGAGTAGTCGCGAACACTTATCTCGAAGGCACCTACAGCGAGATCTATCCCGACATCTCGCAGGACGCAGAAGGTCTGAGAAAACTGTTCAAACAGTTTTCATTTCCCGGAGGCATCCCCAGCCATGCATCGCCCGAAACGCCGGGATCGATTAACGAGGGAGGCGAGCTGGGGTACTCCCTTCTTCACGCTTACGGAGCCGCGTTCGACAATCCGGATCTGCTCGTCTGCTGCGTGATCGGCGATGGCGAAGCAGAAACGGGAGCGCTCGCCACCAGCTGGCATTCGAACAAGTTTCTCAATCCGGTGCACGATGGTGCGGTGCTGCCGATTCTGCACCTGAACGGATACAAGATCGCCGGGCCTACGGTGCTCGCTCGCATTCCGAAGCCGGAGCTCACCGAGCTGCTGCGCGGCTATGGCTATCGTCCGTATTTCGTCGAGGGCGACGACCCCGCAACCATGCACCAGCTGATGGCCGCAACGCTCGACGATGTGCTCGCCGAGATTCGGAACATCCAGCAGAATGCGCGTGCGAACGGCTTCACAACGCGTCCCATATGGCCGATGATCGTACTCAACACCCCAAAGGGCTGGACCGGTCCGGCTATTGTCGACGGAAAAAAAGTAGAAGGGACATTTCGCTCACATCAGGTTCCGCTCGCTGGCCTTGCATCAAATCCCAGGCACCTTCAAATGCTCGAGGAGTGGATGCGGAGCTACCGACCCGAAGAGCTATTCGACGAGAATGGACGGTTGATTCCCGAATTGGCCGAACTGGCGCCGACCGGACCGCGACGGATGGGGGCAAATCCGCATGCGAACGGTGGGCTGTTGCTAAAGGATCTGACATTACCCGATTTCCGCAACTACGCTCTCGACGTCCGCCACCCTGGGGAAAGCGATGGCGAGGCCACCCGCGTGATGGGGAAATTTCTGCGCGACGTGATCCGCCTCAACGCGGACGCGCGCAACTTCCGCATGGTTGGCCCCGACGAGACAACCTCCAACAGGCTCGACGCCGTGTTCGAGGTCACGACCCGCGAATCAGTGGCGAAGATAATTCCTGATGACGATCACGTCTCGACGGACGGGCGCGTGATGGAGATGCTCAGCGAGCACGCGTGTCAGGGCTGGCTGGAAGGCTACTTGCTGACTGGTCGCCACGGTTTCTTCTCCTGCTACGAGGCGTTCATACACATCGTCGACTCCATGTTCAACCAGCACGCGAAGTGGCTAAAGGTCACGCGCAGCATTGCATGGCGACGACCGATCGCGTCGCTCAACTATCTCCTCACATCGCACGTGTGGCGCCAGGATCACAACGGGTTCAGTCACCAGGATCCCGGGTTCATCGACCACGTAGTCAACAAGAAGGCAGATGTCGTTCGCGTTTATCTACCCCCGGATGCGAACACGCTGTTGTCGGTCGCCGACCATTGTCTGCGCAGCCGGAACTACGTCAACATCATCGTCGCCGGCAAGCAGCCCGCGCCTCAGTGGTTAGATATCGACTCGGCCATTCGCCACTGCGAAGTGGGGATTGGCATTTGGCAGTGGGCGAGCAACGACGGCGGCGGTGAGCCTGACGTAGTGATGGCCTGCTCGGGCGACGTTCCTACGATGGAGACGCTTGCAGCCGTAGAACTCCTGCGCTCGACCCTTCCAAAACTCAAGATCCGAGTCGTCAACGTTGTTGATCTCATGACGCTTCAGCCTCGAAGCGAGCATCCGCACGGCCTTTCGGATCGGGACTTCGACGCAATCTTCACCAGAAACAAACCGATTGTCTTTGCCTTCCATGGTTATCCCTGGCTCATTCACCGTTTGACCTACCGTAGACACAACCATGGAAACCTCCACGTACGCGGCTACAAGGAGGAGGGAACGACCACGACGCCGTTCGACATGACGGTTTTGAACGACATGGATCGTTTTCACCTCGCCGAAGACGTAATACAGCGCTGCGGCGTCGCGGCCGATGCGGGTGACGTCGTCGAGATGCTTCACGACAAGCTCAGGATGCATTCAGCGTACGTATGCGAGCACGGCGAAGACATGCCGGAGATACGCGATTGGCGCTGGAGCGCGCAGAGACCCGAATCGAAGTGAGCGCACCCTCGCGCGGCGGCCGCGATTTTTCCGTGCCCGACCCTCGGTGACTGCGGCGCACGAACAGTCAATCCTCGTTCTCAACGTCGGCTCGTCGACGCTCAAGTTCGGTTTCTTTCCGCTCGTCGGAGGCGATGACGCGCTCCTGGAGGGCGTGCTAGAGTATTCCGGCCCGAAGCCAGGGCAATTGCGGATCACCCATTCCACTGCCGAAACTGAGTCCATACAACTCGCAGCCAATCGCGATTCCGCAGCACCGGCGCTGCTGAAGTACCTGGAGGACAACTCGTTACTGCGCGCGGTTCAGTCAGTGGGACACCGCCTGGTGCACGGTGGGTCCGCGCTGCGCGAGCCAGTGCGCGTCGATGCGAAGATTCGCGCCATGCTCGACGATGTCATCCCGCTTGCGCCCGATCATCTGCCAAATGAGCTTCGCGCGATCGACGAAGTTTCACGCATTGCGCCGGCGCTTCCGCAGGTCGCCTGCTTCGATACGGCATTCCACAGCCGGATACCAGCTGCTGCCCGCTTCTTCGGACTCTCGCGCGATCTCTTCGACTCTGGAGTGGTCCGCTATGGCTTTCACGGACTTTCGTACGAGTACGTCGCGGAGACGCTGATGCGAAGCGGCGATCTTCCGGCCCGCACCATAGTGGCGCATCTCGGAAATGGCGCGAGCATCGCCGCTCTCCTCGACGGCGTCTCCATCGATACGAGCATGGGCATGACTCCATCGGGCGGGCTCGTCATGAGCACACGCTCCGGAGATCTGGACCCCGGCGTGATACTTTATCTCCTACGTTCGCGCGGCTTCTCCACCGGCGAGCTTGACGATGCGATAAACCGAAGGGGCGGACTGCTCGGCATCTCGGAATCGACCGGCGATGTGAGAGACCTATTGACCGCGAGCTCTACCGACAACAGGGCCAAAGAGGCGATCGATGTCTTTTGTTATCAGGCAACAAAATTCATCGGAGCATATAGTGCCGCGCTCGGGGGAATCGACGCGCTCGTTTTTACCGGCGGGATCGGGGAGCACTCCCCGGACGTGCGCGCGCGCATTTGTGAGAAACTGGAATTCCTCGGGGTCCAAATCGACCCGCGACTAAATCAAGCGAATACGCCGACGATTTCAGCGGCGCAGAGCCGCGTACGAATTCGCACCTTGAAGACGAGGGAGGAAATCATGATTGCACGACACGTCCGGAGATCCCTGACCAACACTCCCAGGCTCGAAAAGCGGACCAGCTAGTCCGCCAGCAGACCGATCTTCAGCGCGAAATCGACGTAATCGCTGCGGTGCGCCAGTCCCAGCTTCTCGTTGATGCGCTGCTTGTAGGTGTCGACCGTCTTGGGGCTGATGAAGAGCTTCTCGCCAATCTCGGGTGCGCTGTAACCGCGGGCGACGAACTTGAGGACGTTCTGCTCGCGCTCGGTGAGCTTCTCGAATTTGGTGCGTTCGTCGGCGTGCGCGGCCTTGCGCTGGATGCGCTGCGCCAGCGCCCGAGCCGCCGATGGCTGCATGTAGACGTCGCCGTGTGCAACGGCGCGTACCGCATCGATGAGCTCACGGTCCGCCGCGCTTTTCACCAGGTAGCCGCTGGCCCCGGCCTCCAACAACGGAACCAGGTATGAATCTTCGGCGTGCATGGTGAGGATCAGGACTTTCCCGCGTGTCTTTTTTTCAACCAACTCCTTCGTTGCCGTCGCGCCGTCCATCTCTCCCATCGAGAGATCCATCACGATCACGTCAGGGTCGAGTCTATCGGCGAGCGAGATGGCGTCTTTCCCCGTCGAGCCCTCGCCAATTACCTCGATATCCTTTGCGCTTCCCAACACCGCTTTCAACCCAGCGCGCACGACTGCATGGTCGTCAACGAGGACCACTCTGATCATGCCGTCTCTCAAGCCGCCTCCGTGTCCATTCCAACCCAAGCCGTGACCCGAGTGCCTCGATCCCCGGCACTATCAATATGCAACTCGCCACCGGCGAGCGAGAGGCGCTCCCTCATAGCGGCAAAGCGCGCCGACGCACGTTTCTTTTCCAGCGGGGCTTCGAAGCCTTGCCCGTCATCGGTCACCTCGAGCTCGACGAAACCCGGCCAGGCGCGCAAGGTCAGCGTAGCCTGCCCGGCGTCCGCGTGCCTCTCGACGTTACGAAGCGCTTCCTGAGCTACGCGATACAAAGTCGCTGAGACCGCGGGTGGTATCACTACTCCCGAAGTATCCACTTTGACATCCACGTCGACGAGCGACCGCTGCCTGGTTGCGTCAGCAAGAGCCTCGAGTGCGCTCGGTAAACCCAGATCAGTTGTAACTCGTGGATGGAGCGACCGCGAAACATTGCGGATTTCCTCGATAGCGGTGCGCAAAAGCTCCCGCACTTCTGCGAGTCGGTGCGAGCAGTCATGATTGCCAATTTCATTAGCCGCAGCAGCAAGCTGAAAGCTCGCCGCCGCGAGGGTTTGACCAACGGAGTCGTGCAGCTCACGCGCAACCTGAGCGCGTTCCTTTTCCTCGGCGTAGACCACTTCCGCGCCGAGTTTTCGCATCCGCTCGCGACCGGCCGCAAGCTTATCAAGCATGTCGTTAATCGTGTTCGAAAGCTGCGTGAGCTCGCGGTCGGCGACGATGGAGGATGGGACTCTTTCCGCGAGTCGTCCCTCGGAGACCCGTCGGGCGACACGTTCCAGAGTATTGATCGGGTGAAGCGCGAGCCTGACCAGCGCGAAATTCACAATCGCGCCGATTATCAGTGCCGCTACGACGACCCAGATGTCGGTTACGCGGCCAGGGTTCAGATGAACCGGACCAAATAGCGCCAGGATCGCTATGGCGAGGATGATCAGGTTCGCGCCGAGGAGTTTGAGCTCAAGCGGAATCCCGAGGATCGTGCGCAGCCAACGCGGAATCGACGGCTCGCGCTTTCGCGAGATGCGTTTCAGTCTTGGGCGGGTGCGGGCGGTAGCGGTCATACAGACCTCACTTGACAATCAAAGCGGTGACCATGCCGAACATTCCGTGATCCGATTCGGCATGCGGAAGTATGTGGCAGTGGAAAGCCCAGGTGCCGGGGTTGTTGCAGTTCACGATCACATCCCAGCGTTCACCGGGCGCGATGTTCAAGGTGTCGCACTTCCAAGGAGCAGGCTGGGCCCAGCCATCCTTCGCGATCACAGTCATGTGCATGCCGTGAAGATGCATTGGATGGATCATCATTCCTTCGTTCATGAAGCGGAGCCGCAGTTTCTGTCCCTTTCGTGCGACGATGGGTTCTGTTGCTGGAAAGCTCTTGCCGTTGAAGGTGTAGCCGTGAGCACCGTCGTTCAGCACCAGCACGTAATCAATGTCAGCCTTCTCAATGGGAAGAGGATCTTTGGGCTCGATGATGAAAGCGCCGAGCAAGCCGAGCCCGACCTGTGTAGCAGCGTTGTGGTGCGAGTGATACATGTGCGAGCCGGCGTTGGGTGCATTGAACTCGTAAGTGTAGGTCTGTCCCGGCTTGATGGGAGGCTGAGTGACGAAGGGGACGCCGTCCTGATCGTTCGGGAGCTCGACGCCATGAAAGTGAATCGCTGTTGATTCAGGAAGCTCGTTCTTGATCGTCACGCGGACTCGATCGCCCTCTCGCACGCGGATCTGAGGTCCTGGGATCTGATCATTGTAGGCCCACGCCTCGACCGTTTGTCCGGGCGCAGTTTCCCAGCGAATTTTCCTCGCTGTCAGCTCATAGACCTTCACGCCATTCCAGATCTTCGGCTCGAGTAGCTGGTTGCCTTTCCCAGCGGTCTTGGCCGGAAATGCCTTGATACCGGCTTCGTGCATCGTGTCCATCGCTTCGGCCGCGGCCGCTGGCGAAAGCGGCGCCGGATTGGGCGCCGTCGTGCCGCCGCTGTGATCCTCATCGCGCTGCTTTGTCGCCTGAGCGCCGGACTCGTCGATTGCGCACGCCGCTAGAGCGCTACTGGCAAGAGCGGTAACTGCTGTATTTCGGAGAAAGTCGCGGCGCGAGCCCTTTTTACCGAGTAGAGTGCCGGACATCTTTAGTTGGTCGTTTCTGCTCATGGTCATCATTGGGCAAGAGATGGATTCAATACCTGCCCAACTTACGATTCAACCGGTTTCGGCTCTGTCGTGGGTTGGAGGATTGTTCAGAGGGAAACGACTCCTTTTTTGTAGGGGATAATCCGACACCAAATGCCGGATCGAATAACACACGACATTCTGGCGGAAATAGTAGAGATCGCGGCCGACGCCGTAATCTGCATGGACGCCTTTCAGCGCATCACGTTCTTCAACAAGGGGGCTGAAGCCATCTTTGGCTACACTCCGGAGGAGGTCGTAGGTCAGCGGATCGAGACGCTGATTCCGGAGAGATACCGTGCCAATCACGCCCGCCAGGTCGCCGAATTCGGACGCTCCAAGGTCCACGCCAGGCGAATGGGCGAGCGACGCGAAATCGCTGGCCTCCGAAAGAGCGGCGAAGAGTTCCCCGCTGAAGCCGCGATCTCTCAGGTGCATCAGGGCGACAACATCACCTACGCTGTGGTGTTGCGTGACGTGACCGTTCGCAAGCGATTCGAGCAGCGCGAGAAGTTTCTGGCCGAGGCCGGAGAAAAACTGGCTGCATCGTTCGGATCATCAGAGACTCTGACTCAGGTGGCGCGACTGGCGGTTCCGGCCATCGCTGACGGGTGCATTCTCGAGAATCGAGTAGGCAACGGGTTTCTTGCTGGCGCGGCCGCGCACGTTGACCCAGCCGTCGAAGAAATCCTGGATGATGTCAGCCTGGCCGGCGCCCGCGTTCCGCCCAAAGGCCATCCGCTCGCGGAAGTTCTGGAGCGACGAGCGCCAGTACTGCTGCAGAGCAATGCCGCGTCGCGGCTCCTCGAAGCGAGCCTCATGCCGACGTATGTAGCGGCGGTGAGAGCGATGAATCCCCAGTCAGCCCTCTTCCTCCCGCTAGTCGCTCGCGAACAGCTTATCGGAGCTTTGACTTTGTTTCGGTCAAAGGCAGGCTTCGATGGCGACGACCTCGCATTCGCCGAAGATCTCGCCAGGCTGACGGCACTCGCGCTCGACAATGCTCGGCTCCACGACACTGTCCGCGCCAGCTTGCGCGCTCGAGACGAGATGGTCGGAGTGGTATCGCATGACCTGCGTAATCCCGTTGCCGCCGTCAAGATGTTGAGTCATACCCTCCTCCGCGCTCCGGAGAATGGCGGGAAACAGGCGCACGAGAGTATCGAGCTCATCTCGCAGGCCGCCGACCAAATGGACGCATTGATCAGGGACTTGCTCGACGTGGAGCGGCTCGATGCAGGCAAGCTCGCCATCGACGCGGCGCCGGTGGATCCGTCCGTTTTGCTGACGGACTCGCTGCAGACTTTGCGTCCCTTGGTGGAGCACAAGGGAATCAAGTTCGATTTGCAGATAGAAACGGGGCTGCCGAGAGTGATGGCAGATCGTGAGCGCATTCAGCAAACGCTGTCGAATCTAGTTGGCAATGCGATCAAGTTCTCCGTTGCGGGATCGAAGATTGTCGTCGCCGCACGCAGGTCGGACAACGAAGGCGTCGTCATCTCGGTAGTCGACAGCGGTAAGGGAATTACCGCCGATCAGTTGCCCGGCGATTCAGATCAGGTGTAAGCGACCTTTGGGGCCTGGTCGATTCTGGCGCTGCGGTACGCCCATATAGCGAGTGCCGCGGCGAAGAGCGCCCCGAATCCTGAGACGGATCGCGGGACGTACCAGCCGCCGATCTGCATTGGCAGATCGAGCACGAAGCGCCACGCGTGCATCAGCGCCACAAAGGCGAAGACGATCGCCGACGTGATGCAATAGTTCTTGTTCATTTGCTCTCCGGCGTCAGGGGTTCTTGGGTTCAAGCGGTTTCATTTTCGCTTCCCGTCCGCGCACGTCACTGACCGCAATGCGGAACAGCGTCTGTCGAAACGCAACCGGGTCATGCTCCGTGAGCGCTCCGGGAACAATCTTGCTCACGAGCTCAGCGGCTTTCACCCAAACCTCCTCCGTACGCGGACTCCCCCGCGGGTGCAGGATCCAGAAGCTTCCATGAATCACGATGCTCTTCCAATCGAAAACGTCGTTGATTTCATCGACCTCGAAGGCGATCCACTGATTGTGCGTGAGCGACGCGATCTTGTCGCCCTCGGACGTGCGGCCGTACAGCCAACCTCGCTCGTAGACGTAGTGAATCGGCTGAATGTCCACCCTATCATGGAAGGAGAACGCGAGACGACCGACTTTGTTGCGCAGCAGCATCTCCTCGATCTCCTGGCGCGACAGCTCACGGAAGACCACGTCTCCCCTGCGGGCCGGCGGGAATGCTGTCGCGGTCACGTCCCGGTCGGCCGGCTCGGCGAGCTCGCCTGACTTGGTCTGCTCGGCCTGCTCCGCCGGCTTGGCCGCCACGTTCGTATCCAGCCGCGTCCTCTTGGCGGGCGACATTCACGCACCCGCCAGAACCTGGGATTCCATCTGCCCAGGTTTCTTGTCAGTGACTGCTTCGCGTCTCGGGTGGAACACCAGCAGAGACGTCGGCGATTTTCGCGTGACCTCGTCGGCAACCGTCCCGAACACGAATCGACTCATCCCACCACTTCCGGTCGTGGCGATGGCGATGAGATCGGCCCTCGTGCGCGTAGCGTAATCCAGAATGGCGGTCGCGACGTCGTCGCTCAGAATGACGTCCTTATTCACTGCGACTCCCTCTTCGGTCAGATAGCTCGCGGCCCGCGCGAGGTAAGAATCCGCAACGGCAATATCGGCATCCCACCACGGCAGACCTGGTTGCATGATTTGCTTTTGTGAATATGAGATCGGAGTCAGTACCTGCAGTAGGCTAACAGTTGCGTTGAGGCGCAGCGCAAGCGCGGCGACCTCAGGCAGAATCTGCTCGGCCAGTGCGGAGCCATTAAGTGGAACGACAATCCGACTTACTGATTCTTCGGCAGTGGCGCTTATGAAGGACGCAGGTTGCTTGACTACCAGCACTGGAATGTTCGTATTGCGAATGAGGTAATCCGTCACACTGCCGAGTGTGACCCTCCTCAAGCCGCCACGTGCGTGACTGGACATGACGATCAGATCGACGTTGAACTTCTTCGCATAATCGCGAAGCGTCGGTGCTACCGGTCCATCCTCGAGAGCAGTGATGACGCGGATATCGCCGAGCGCTCGACACTCGGTTCCCAG
>WNFY01003738.1_pt1 | contig 14161 bp, 15 predicted proteins | sample 5400091 | NCBI WGS metagenome assembly WNFY01 (sample SAMN13153364, study PRJNA577476) | soil metagenome | isolation source: 60 cm soil or saprolite under grassland replicate 1 | place: USA:California | collected 2016-06-15 | reverse complement strand
CCGTCGTAAAACGCTCCGACGGGTAAAAGCACGGGCGTCGTGGGAGGGGTTCTCACGGTGCGGATCATGTTCATCTCCACTGCAAACGTTTTGCAGGAGCCTGATCTGTACTCTCGCTCGAGTGCAAACCATCAGTTTCGATGTCTTGCACGCCGGTTGGTCGTAGTCCAACCGCCCGCCTAGTTGCTTCGTCAACGGGCGTAGGTGAAAGTTAGGAATTTGGGCAGGTGTCTCATTTGTCCATATTTTTAGCAACTATATAGTCCCTGCTCGGTGGCGCAAAAGATGGTTGCAGGTGTGGTCTTTGAGGCAGCCAGGGTATCGAAACTTATATACATAGCCCTGTACACTGGGAAGCACATTCCATGTCTGCCCATCGTCTTTGCTCTCGAAGGGACCCTGATCCCCACCTGGCAGCAGGGTGCCTGAGGCCATGTGCGTCCATCATCAGTGCTGGTGAAGATGCCATAATGCGTGCCGAGGTACAATGTGCCAGGCTTTTCGCCTATCATTACCGTGTGCAGATGCATTTGTGGATTGGATAACGGACGCCCTTCCACAGTTGGATCTGTAGTATTGCCACGCGTACTCACTATTTGCCAACCAATAAGGACGGCGATAATTGTGAGACAAAGTAAGATTACAAACAGACGATGCCTCTTCTGTCGTCCCGTCTGTATGTGTCTCTGTGTATTCGAAACAGGTGCTGATGATGGTTGTGTTGATGCCATACGTCTCTTAAAAGCCCTTCTTAAGTATCGGCTTGCTCAAAGTAGAGAAAATAGTTGCTCTGATAATACTGTAGTCCCGATTGTCAATCGTGTAAAATCCTTACCACAGACTCTGCATAACTCATCTATTCTAGAAAGAACTTGCTTTCCCGCTGGAGAAAAAACACATACTGCTACTTGAAATCACTGCTGTACTTACCACCAACTTGTTTTACTGGATACGTTTTCATTTTTCATATTATATGCAATGAGAATGTAGATGCTATTTGAACATCCCCTGGCAGGCGCGTTCAGAAAAAACGAGCAGTTTTTTAAATATGAAAGATCAACTAGAGGATCGTATTCTCTAATTATAGAATGTTAAGGCTGCGCAACTGCTAAAATTTCGATCATGAACGAAATAATTATGCTTCACTTATCCTATCTGGCCAGTATCTTTTATGGTTCTGTTGATAGTAAGTTGTTACACAGTAATGGAACTTTTTGGTAAGGTTGTACGTATAAGAGTTGGTTGCATATTGTTGACCACTTTGGCTGTATGGTATTGAAAGGTTTCGTTGTGAGAAGAGGGAGAGGATAGTTATGAAAATTGCGCATATAGCTCCGCCGTGGATCTCTATTCCGCCAAAAAACTATGGTGGCACCGAGATTGTGCTTTACAATCTGATAGAGGAACAGGTTGTGCAGGGGCATGATGTAACGCTGTTTGCCCCAGGGGATGCCAGAACGTCGGCAAAGCTCGTTTCGTTTTTTCCCAGGTCGCTCATCGACTCGGATGTGCCATGGTCGGGACATCTCAAGGCCTATTATCACCAACATAAGGCCATAGAGTATGTCAGAGAGCATGACTTTGATATCGTGCATGCTCATTTATCTTCTGGTTCGGATCTGTATATTTTCCCTCTTACTGCTCATATGACAACTCCTCTGGTCACGACATTGCATAGCCGCTTTCCCTTTGATCGCGTCCAATCCTGGACAGGCGATGCGGACAAACACTTCATGGAGTGGCTTTCTCCGGTACCGATGATCGCTATCAGTGAAAGCGCTCGTGCCGAGGTGCCTTACCCTCTTAATTTTGTAGGCGTTGTCCATCATGGAGTTCCGATGAACCAGTTTCTACCGACGGTAGCGGAGCCTGAGAATTTCTTTGCCTGGCTAGGTCGTTTAGTACCTGAGAAAGGCGCTCACCTTGCTATCAGGGCGGCTGAGAAAGCCGGTGTACCGATTGTACTTGCCGGGACTATTGATCGTCACGTGCGTGAGTCAGTAAACTATTTTAATGAGGCGATCAAGCCGCTCATCGATCATAAGTGGGTCAAGTATATTGGCCCGGTGAATACCGAGCAGAAGATTAACTTTTTGAGTCGTGCTCGTGGTTTTCTCAACCCCATCGAGTGGGAGGAGCCATTTGGAATGGTGATGATTGAGGCGATGGCGGTTGGTTGTCCTGTAATATCGTTTGCTCGTGGGGCTGCCCCGGAGATTGTCTCACACAAGAAGAGCGGATTCCTGGTCCATAATGTGAATGAGATGGCACACTTTATCCCGCGCATCAGGGAGTTGGACCGTACCGCTGTACGTGCTTTTATTGAGCAGAATTTTTCTGTCACTGCAATGGCGGACAAGTATGTCAAGATCTATAGAAAGACCATCGCATCGTCCCGCCAGTTGGCAGCGCCCTCCATCGTTTCCGCAAAGATGCGTACAGCGTTGATTACTCCCCCGCCGCTCATTAAAAGAGACGAGTCTGTTCAGGTTCCGTTCCCGTCTGCTCGTTCCAGGGCGGAAGTGGAGCAACAGCTTTGATCCGCTTATAAAGCTCAGCACAGATGCCGGGTGAGTGCTCCTCAAATGGACAGTGGCAGAAGGCATAGACTGTTATGCCTTGTATAAGCCACTATCCAAGATGTTGCGCCCACTCCGCAATGAATCAGGTTTATAAAAAAGTGCCCCAAAAGGGAACCTTTTGGCACCCTCCTGGTGTAGTATCTCTCCAGAAGGGAGAACTTGCGTGGCTACCAGCGAAGCTGATCTCATTGAGTGCGCGACTCACGGAGACCAGGAGGCGTTTCGCCGGCTCTGGGAGTCTCATCATGCTGTTGCGATGGCGACTGCTCTACGGCTGTGCCATCATCGTGCCCTGGCTGAGGAGATTACCCAGGGCGCTTTTTTGCTGGCATGGCGCGGACTACCACGGTTCCAGCGCGGTAGCTCTTTTCGTCCCTGGCTCATGCGTATTCTCTACCGCCACGCGTTGGACGCGATGGAGAAATATCACTTCTATGGTCAACCAGTCTCTTTAAACGAGTTGACCGATGCCGAGATGCGTCCCGGCTCCGATAATTGCCCGGAAAGTGTGGATCTGCAAGATCTGGTGGCTCAACGTGAGGAGATCCGGCAGGCCCTGGCACAATTAAATCAGGATCAGCGCCGCGTTATTGCCCTGCGTTACGGTGCCGATCTGACCGAGGTTGATATCGCCCAGATTCTGGGATGGCCTGTAGGAACCGTCAAATCGCGTCTGAACCGCGCCCGTGAGCGTCTTCGTATATTGTTAGAAGAAGACAGAGAGGTGAGGTAATCATGCAGCAATGGCCCTCGCATGAACATGAGAAAAAGAGTGAAGATCTGGAGCAACGTCTTGCTGCATACTATGGACCTCGCTTGCGCGAACAGCCACTATCACATGACTCGTGGCAACGACTCAGTCGCAAGCTCGGACAATCCAGAAGATCACGCTTGCGCTTACGCTGGCCTATCAAGCATATAATGCGTCGTAGATTTCGTATGTTTATGTCGCCACCTACACCTGAATATATACAGACAGCCTTTAATCGCGTTATTTATGCATCACACACCTCCTACATGTCATCTGTGTTATACTGTACCTTTAAGAGAAAACTACGTGCACCAACTGTGCGGGTCTCTACGCTGAGGAAACAGCATATCAGGTTGAAGCTGCCTGTGGACGCAGAGCGATCAATTGGAACTGCTGGCCTGGATGTGCTGCTAGCCTCTGGCCTGGCACGCTATCAAATGATGAAGAAAGCGCTCCTGATCCGTCTCTTGCTGACCAGTTTTATCTGTATCGGTGTTTGCGCAACCATCTTCTACTGGGTGCATAACCAGGCATGGATGGGAATTCTTATAGTCACGTTAGGCGGATTGGGCCTGTTGCTGCTACTGGATAGGCAAAAGAGAGGTATGTGCCACGCCGCTGATACCCTGGTTGTGCTGTGGATCGGACGTGACCGTATGTGTGAAGGGCTGCATATGCTGGCTCAGCGTACGCGTTCACCATATCGACGCCGCTGGGGAGAGCCGTCTGTGGCTGAACGTATCAAACGCACATGTGGTACGCGCGTCGAGAGCAGAGACGAGCGATTAACGATGATCAGGTGAGAAGAAATAAGGAGAAAGTTTCTCACAATGATAGCCTTTTGTGGCTGGTTTTGGCAAAAATATGTATGTTTGTTGATAGCGGAAGTTATAATAAGGAAATCGTTGCCATCAAAATTCTTAGAGAGGTTCACGTATGTTGTCTGCTATCATCACAGCTCTTTTGCTCGGTGTGATGTTGCTGATCATTACCGCTTTCCTCATTGGTGCCTGGCGTGAGTATTCTCGTCACAAGCAAAAGCTTGCTACTCAGTTGAGTTTGTCCGCTCACCCGCTTGATCGTCATGTCACTGCTATTTTGCATTTGGAAGATGGGAAGCTTGTGGCGGTTGAGAAGCTTGCACCCTCGTTTAGCCTGCCCTCTTCCTGGTATACACGTCGTCGCACGCTCGTTTCTATAGGCTTCCTCGTCATGTTGTTGCTTACATGTTTTGTACATACAGGACTTGGAGACGGCCCCATCCAGAGTATCTCTCACAACTTGAATCTGACTCTTCAAGCCTATACTCAGCCAACGGATGTGCATCCTGTGGCCCAGCCTCTGCCACTAACGGCGAGTATCCGCGTACAACGTATCGATTCTGCCTCTCGCAGTCAGTATTATAGTGACTATCAATTGCAGGTCTGGAGCTATTCCTCATGTTCTGGGATTGCAATGGAGACGGTCATGAATGCCTATGGCCGCCACCTGATTGCCGCGGATGTACTGCAAGAGGAACTCAATCTGGGAGTCTGGAATGTACAACTTGGTCTTCTGCGCGAAGAGGGTATCGCTATGACCGCCGCTACGTTCGGTTTTGATACCATTACCAGCCACACGCATACTGTACAAGATCTTGTTAACATTGCTAACCAGGGCTCTCCAATCATTGTGGGAGTGCGCGATAATTTCTACTATCCGGGCGGTCATATTTTTGTGGTACGTGGTGGTGATAGTCAATATGTCTATATAGCCGATTCCTCGCCCGCGAATTTTCAGCGTATGTCCTACGCTATGTTCCAGGGTATGTGGCAAGGCTTTAGCGCTATATTGAAACCGCGAGCATGATTTTTTGAAACATGTTTGTGAGGGGGAATCTTGTTCCGTTCAGGCGCTTTCCCCCTCTTTAGCCGCCCAGATAATCCCCTCAATATCCTCGACAGAAAGGGTCTCTATATCAACACGATCCCCCTCTATTGTAAAAAGAAAGATCTGCTTCTGCCCCTTAGCGCCTGCCTCATCATGTAAGAAGTGATAAAGGATCTGCGCCACACGCTGCGTAGCCTTCTCTGCCCGCTCTCCATGTTTCTTAATCCCGATAGCAACCAGCACCGGAGCCTTCGCATCTTTTGGCTCAAGCATGCTCACCTCTACATCACGTTCATGCTTCAACTGCTGTTCCAGGATTTTGAGATGCTCCTTTGTCTCTGCAAAGAATTCAAGAGTGATTGTCGTGTCCATGCTTTTTCCTTGCTCTTTCTTCCCCATGCGATGACAACCTGACTTATTTACCTAATAAATGATAATGCTTGTATATAACTTCACAAATCCATAGACCCACGCAGCGTTGTCCTTCGAGATGTTGACGCATCCATGTGAGCCCTGTGCCGAGAAAGGATCTCCACTTGAATCCGTGTGTGGGAAGTTGGTTCCAGGGCCATAATCGGAGCGCCACCAGCTATCGTGGATGAAGTATCCCTCACTGTGAAACTGCATCGCATAGTTGATGGGTGTATCGGGATACCATTCTGGCGAACTCTGAGGTACCCCTGCTTTAAACACGGTGGGCGACTGCTTGCCCTCAACCCACCAGACTCCTGGCGGGGTTGGACGATCAGGACGGCCTGTTGTGACCAGGAATGAGTTTACCAGCTTGCCTCTGTCATAGACACGCATGGCCTGTTCTTCCAGAGAGACGATGATCACTTTCTCGTTCATCTTACCATAATGCTGCATCAGTTCGAGATCTGTCTGGTGTACCAGGTTGTATGGCTTGCTATCTTTAGTATTGTCTCTCAAAGCCTGGAAGTTGGTCAGATACATATTCAGATTTTCAATCGCCTGCTGGTAGTCTGCTATTGTCTTTGCCGAGGTCAGATCATCCTGTGCCCAACTGCCAATCCCATTGTCGGCATATTCGAAGCCAAGCGGATAATCCGTGTTGTCGGAGGGGTTATGATATTTATGTTGTTGTCCCCAGGCACTGACCTCTTGCTTCAACTGCTGTTGCAGCTTCTGGTCTTCTATCTTCATCGCAGGTATCTGAATCGCTGCGACTTGCGTATTCAAGGTGTTCAGAGCGTTCTTGTAAGCCGTGGTGGTTGTCGCTTTTTGCAATGCCTGCTGGTCCGCATCGTATTGTTGCTGATAAGTGGTCGTATCACCCCCGTATTGCTTGACCAGGCCAATCCATTGTTGGAAGGATTGCAATTGTGTGTCGCCCTGATTCTTGAGCGTCTGATCAATAGTGGGGATCGCGATCGCTCCCGTTTGTCCACTATTTCCTGCTGCATTGACACTACTGTTTGCGCTGCTGCATGCGCTTAACAGCAAAAGTGTGAGTACCAACCCGCTTAGTATGAGTGTTGATAGATATTTTTGCGCATTGCTTGTGTACGATTTTTGTGTCTTCATATCATGGTCCCCCATGGATTATAGCTTCCTCATGAAGATAGTAATATATATTAATATGATACAACTCAAATATATCATATTATTCCTTCCAGGAGTATAGCGTAGCATGGTGGTCCCATCTATGAAGCTGTTCACACTTTTTTCATTGCATTAATCTTCGCAAGGATCTCGCTATGAAGCTCTTTTGTGCCTGCTATGACAAGCGAATAGCCTTCGGTAAGATCCCTAATGGGTCGTAGTGCTTTGCCTTCTTGATCGCTGACGATGCCCCCGGCTTCAAGGACAATACTTAATGATGCCAGGAAGGATTCGCCAGTGACTATATCTCCTACATCGATATAGGCGTCATAGGTACCACTGGCAACGTAGACACTATCGATGGCAGCACTTCCGGTACGGCGTATACCGCTAAATACAGGTTTCTCCAGGAGTAATGTGCGCAGAGTTCGTTGATCTCGTCCATCAAGGTTCAGGCCGACCAGGCTATCTTTGATATGTTTGACCGTGCTGACCTGGCAGCGTCGGCCATTGCGAAAGGCTCCGTTTCCTTGCATAGCCTGGTAAACTGCACCGCTAAAGAGTTCTCCTACCAGCGCCCACTGCACGTTTTCAGGTACGGTCGGGGCGTCAAAAGGCAAGACAGCCAGTGCGATGCCAGCCGTCATGAGACCCCGTGCCATATTCTGCGAACCATCTATAGGATCAATCACGATGCGATAAGGTGGGTTGGGGATTGTGGTAAACGTCGGTCTTTCTTCAGTAACAACCTCGAAGCCAAGCTGGCTCTCGATCAGTCCGTTAACGATGATATCTTCGGCGTCACGATCAAATTGCATTGTAGTGTGTTTGGGAGACTCTTGATAAACCTGCTGACGATCGTAGCGTTCCGATTGGGCATAAGATCGTACCTGTCTGAATAGTTGCTCTAGTAATTCTAACATAATTTCTCTTCCGCTTATCTTCTCGTAGGGATTATCCTCACCCGATTAGTGAGCAGAGGGAGCATATCCCGATGAGACATGAGGCTGCAAAGCAATCTCTTACGGGTGTAGTATAGCACCAGATGGTAGATTACAGCCTGTTATCTTGCAAAAAATCTGCCGCCTGTCCTACTTCTTTAACGTGCTGCAACGCGAATGGTTGCAAGTGCTGATCAGCCTGTAGACGTTCACGTGTCATTGCGATGGCGACCTCGCTTTTGTCTGTAGCGATCCAACGCCGTCCCAGCCGTCCGGCCACTGCGGGAGTGACTCCACTTCCACAGAAGCAATCGAGCACAAGGTCATCTTCTTCAGAGGAGACCAGGATTATCCGCTCCAATAATGCCTCTGGCTTCTGCGTCGCGTATCCAGTACGCTCTGGATCTAGTTGATGCAGGTGACTGATATCGCTCCAGACATCGGCCAGCGACATCGTTGTATCTTCGCTGTAGGTGTAGACGCGACCTGCGGAACGAATGCTCCACGAGATACTGCCATCGACTCCTACCTCCTTCCGCATATGATTACGTTTCTGTTTGCCTCGTCGTATGCCCACTCTTTCACTATGAAAACAATATTGCCCGGATTTCGTGTACAACAAGACACTATCGTGTTTGCGTGCAAAATACTTTTGTGAACGTCCACCAGATTGATAATGCCAGATAATTTCATTTTTAAAACCTGCGCCGTCCGCTTGCAGATCGGAATTGAAAATTTCATCCAACATGATTTTAGCATAGTGAACTGCACGCCAATCGAGATGGACATAAAGGCTGCCATCTGGGGCAAGCAGGGTGTAGAGCAAGCATAGCGTTTCATACAGCCATTGCAGGTAGGTATCGAGATCGTTCTTCCAGGTATCGCTGTAGACGGGCTGTGTTCCGTTGCTGAATGTGCGGCCTGTCATGAAGGGAGGGTCAATGTAGATCAGGTCAACGGAGGCTGTAAATTCAAATTGCAAGGCTGGAAGAACGGTACTTTTATCCCCCTGGATCAAGCGGTTATACCAATCACCTGGAGACGGACTACAGGTTTCTGCTGATGTTTCTTTCGCTTGCGCATTGTAGTAGGCGCTGGTGAGCAGTTGAAAGGTTGGATGAATGGTGGTGTGTTCTGGGACTGAGAGCGAATCAGGATCGCGAAGCTGGTGCTTGCCTTTCCAGAGCAGTTCTGCCATCTCTAGTTTCCCTCGCATTTGCTGGTATTACTGCTATACTGTAGCACATCTGTCAGAAAATAGCTATATTGGATTTGCTCTCTTTGCTAGCGGACCGCGATCCTATGACCTGAAATGCCCAGTTTGCGGGAACAGGAAGGGCCAGATACGTTGATACTGTTTGATGTGTTGTGTAGAGATGAATGCCCAATATCTATGCCGTTTGTTCCTGGTAGGCACTTTGCAGTGCTGTTGGGTCAGGAAAATGATAGGAGATAGTTTCATGCGAAGACGTTTGTGTACGACTGTATGCTTGCCGTTGTTATTTGCAGTCGCAGTTTTTCTCTCTTCCTGTGGAACCTCCGGGATGGGTACGGTTCCCAGAGGTACGCCGGATCGTGGAAATGGCACACCCGCTGTGCTTCCCACGACGACTCCTGATCTAAGTTCTGTCGCGTCTGCCCCTGCCAATGCTACAGGCCCAACCTATGCCTTTGTGCGTAAGAATCAACTCTGGATCGCGCTTCATGGTTCCAGAGCCGCACAGGTGACGAATTTCGATTATAGCAAAGTCCCCGCTGTTTTCTGGAATCTGCCTGTGTGGTCGCCCGGTGATCACTACCTTGCTTTCGTGATGAATGCATATGCAGGTGGTCTTGGTGGCGGTGGCTGTCCCGGACCCGATAACCTGGCTAACGGCGCGCTTTATGTGCTAAACACCACGACAAAGCAATTTACTGCGTTGACCTTGCCTTCGGTCGTACAGAATGCTCAGGTGTTGTTTCAATTTGTTGCATAGACAAATATAGCCAAATATGGACTTTTATTCCACGTTTTTTGCGTCTTTCTTTTCAACTTGTAGTCTCTGCTTCTGTTGCCACTCTGCTAATGCAGTTTTGTAGGGCTGAAGAAGTTTCAGATCGGATTCTTCTATCTCTAAATGATACATTCGCCGATTGTTGTGTTCGCCTAAAAAGGTAAACCCTGCATTTTGCAAAATCTGCTCGCCTTTGTTTGTGGAACCGCAGGCGTCTATGCTCTTTATCTCTATACCCTTGCTTCCCCATTCTTGCATTGTCTTGGAAAGTCCATGCAGAAGATAACTGACATAATAGTCTTGTTGCCTGGGGCTAGCAGAGGATGTCACCATCGTATCAATGATGATGAGTTCTAGCGGAAATCCTGGCTCATATTGCAGTATCTTGTCATCGGAAAATTGCCACCCTCGTTTGCCTCCCTGAAACTCCAATAGAGCGTCATGAATGAGAGGCACAATATTTATTGAGGCAATCATCTTACTGTAATTGAAGAGGTAGTATGTTGAGTCTGGATTCATTTCAACATATCGCCTTCGTGCTGCCATACGCTCTGGTGATTGACCGTACCTTTCACCAAAATGGACAGTTGCAAGTTTGTTCTCTTGCGCCAAATCCTCAAGCATTTGTTGCTTACTAAATTTTCTATCAGGCGTTCTTCCTACCCCTCGGTAGGTGAAGTCTGGATTTTCAGCCGCTATCAGCAATGCTTCGATTTTCTCTGCCAGCGCATCAATCTCCTGTTTCTTAAAATACCCATGCCCTTTGGGATCAACAAAAGTGACTCTATGAATCGTTCCTCGACGAACATAATTGTTAAAGGTGTCTCGATCCATGCCAAGAACCTTTTGTGCCTGTTGTGGGGTGTAATGAGTTTCGAGAATACGTTCAGTCAGGTCTACCGATTTGTCTTTCGGCATACTATCCTTCCTCCAAATTGAATTGCATAGCAAAGTCTACCACAGTATACCCATTCAACACAATAACCATAGATTTGTCCAAAAGTCCCCTTGACAATCTGGCACGTGGAGTATATGATTACTATGTTGAATGTGTTAAACGTGTAAGACGTTGATTGTGGAAGTCTTGACAACATGAAGGAAGTGTTAACCTCGAACGTGAGTAATGCAACCTTGTTAGGCTACACTTCAGAATTGAGCAGTAAAGAATCTTAATTTGTAAGAGGATTTGCTAGTGTAGGTGTGTCAGCACCTACACTAGCGGCGAGAGTCCAGCCCTAGTTAACCAGACCGAGACTCTCAAGGGGGATAATACCCGCATGGGAGTCAGATGTCAAGCCAGCGCAAAAGGAGGCGCACACCCATGTTGGATCACATGCAGGTTACAGCCGTTGTCCCGTTACTTTCTGCCTTGTTAGAACACCCTGAGTTTGCGGAAGGACGGGCATGAGGGCTTCTTCGACAGTTACGAAGAAGCCCCACTCACCGAGGAGGAGATGATTGACGAAGTGGAGGGAAACTTGAATCGTCGTGTCACTGCACGGGACAAAAAGATCGCTCGTGCAACGGGAGATGAGCCACCTTCCTACTTCTACAATCTTGGATATGTGATTGGCATCATTGACCAGGGACTCACCTACGCACGCTAGCAGGTTCAGGAAAGGCGGCATCATGCAATTAACGGAACAGCATGTAATTGACAGGAATGATCCCCGTTACGCTGCCATTGATGCCGCCGCCTTTGCATCCAAGAACCTGTATAACGCTGCGTTGTATCTGGTGCGTCAGACCTATATTTTTGAGCATCGCTACCTCAACTACTATGAAGTGCAACGGCACATGCAGTCCCATGAGGCGTACAAAGCCCTACCAGCGAAAGTGAGTCAGCAAGTGCTCACGCAACTGCACCATGATTGGGACAGCTTCTTCAAAGCCTGTGATGCCTACGAGCAAGACCCGTCCAGGTTCCTGGCACGTCCCAAGTTGCCAGGGTACAAGCATAAAACGGAAGGCCGCAACATGCTGGTCTACACCATCCAGGCGATCAGTCAAGGCAAGAAGGGCTTGAAGCAAGGCATCATCAAACCTTCCATGCTAGCGATCGAGGTACAAACGAAGCACAAGGACATCCATCAAGTGCGCATCGTCCCGCGCAAAGGGTTCTACGTCGTGGAGGTGGTCTACGAAAAACAGGTCAAGCAAGCTCCGGTCAATTCTGCGTACTACGCTGGTATAGACATTGGCATGAATAATCTGGTAGCACTAACTTCAAACAAACCTGGCTTTCAGTCAGTAGTCGTTAACGGGCGTCCAGTGAAAAGCGTGAACCAATTCTACAACAAGCGCAGAGCAGAGCTACAGAGCAAGCTCGGTCACACGGACACCACAAAGCGGATAGAGCGCATGACCAACACGCGGAACAGGCGCATCGATCACTACATGCACACAGCCAGCAAGCGGATTATTGATCTGTTGGTGAAAGAGGGTATAGGCATGTTGTGTATTGGGAAGAATGACGGGTGGAAGCAAGAGGCGCATATGGGCAAGCGTACCAATCAAAATTTCGTGCAAATCGTGCGGCTCGTTTCATTGCGATGCTCACCTACAAGGCGAAACTGGTCGGCATTACCGTCAAGATCACGGAAGAGTCCTACACGTCAAAAGCTTCATTGTTGGATCTGGACCCGTTGCCTGTTCGCACCAATGATGATGAAAAGCACACGTTTAGCGGTAAGCGCGTGAAACGTGGGTTGTACCGCGCATCAGATGGACGGTACATCAATGCTGATATTAACGGTGCTGGCAATATCATACGAAAAGTAGCCCCTGACGTCTTTTCGGAGACAAGGGCGGTAGAGGATGGTAAGGGGGTGCTTGCGTCCCTGGTAGTCCATCCTGTGAGGATTGTCGTTCCCCTCACGAAGCTGAAAACAGCAAGCTGTCACTAGATGGCTATGGTTTTTGGAACTATTTTGGGAGGATACAACGCACCTGTTGGCGTGGTACAATGGGGTAACAGGGAAAATGAGCAACGATCAGGGTTTGTACCGTTATGATGTAAATACACACGCACTTACACAGGTGCTTGCGACCAGTGCGCTCAATGCTGCGCCGCTGGCAAATCCGCAGCAGGGTATGCCGCTGTTACTCTCGATGCGGTACAGTAGCGGGCAACTTTTTTATCAGGTGGTCGTACATCCTTTTGAACAGCAGAGTCAGGTTTTAATCTATCGTCATTCCATAGTACGTCCTGGGATGCAGGCGGAGAAGCTCTTGCAACAAGGAGCTGAACCCTGGTGTATGATGCCACAGAGCGGAGCGTTTGTAAAACCTGGTTGGGATATTTCGCCCAATGGCCAACAACTGGTGGCGCAGTTGATCCTGGCAGGCAATCCTGACCAGAGCGTGGGCGCGATACAGTCGCTGAACTTGAACGACCACTCGACAATCGGGCTCTTTACTCAAGCTCCTGCCGGGCCGCTAGCCCATGATTTAAGATTGACGTGTGGACCAGACAGTCAGACGGTGGTTGCAACCGAAGATCAAATGCAAAGTGGTCCGTACTCTGCATCGCTGGCAAATCCGTCTGCTATACAGCAGTACACACCTGGCCTGACGGGACAGGTAAGCTGGCGTTCTGATAGCAGTGCATTTGCTTTGCAAAGCCCTGAAACGATGGACACGACAGGCACGCTCAATGTCTATGTGTTCCTGCCAGGCGATATACATGGTCGTATGTTGCTGGCCGATGCACAGGAGTTTGCCTGGGGATAGCACAATAACACAATAAAAATTTGTGTGGGGATTAAAGATACATGCAGAATGTTTTATGGGTACTGGTAAGTATCATTGCATATATGGGGGGGTTAGTCATCGTCTGGCGGATGACGCCTAGATTGCTTTCGCATTCTTTTGACGAGGTGTTCTTTGTAGGATATGCGGCTCTAGATATCATTGGCGCTCTGCTGGCTTTTGGGGCCGTTGTTCTCACCTTCTCCTTGTTCAACGGAGCGTTTCCCGTCAGAGTCTTGAACTTTTTATTCCTGGTTGGTATCTTCTTCGTGACAGCGCGGACAGCGTTATACTGCATTCGTCCACGTATCGGAGCTAGCGCAGTTTCTCGTACCTTAACGGGATGCTACAGCTTCTTCCTCGCTGCCGCCGCTGTTTTCTATATCATACAGCTTTTCGTTGCCCGCTAGAGGTGGTTAATCTGAGCGACGGGGTATTTGCCGTTTGTCGAATAATTTGGCTCTGACACAGGTTTGGTGATAAGCTCATCAATATTATCCTCAAACAGCTTTGTTAAAGGCCTCCGGCTCATTTTGTGATGTTACACAGAAGAGGATACCCACCTCGCAGTCGCCTCTCTGGTATACTGAGTTGACAAGGATGGAAATGTGGAAATCTGTATTTTCCGTCGTCTCCTCAAGGGGAGGAAAAGGACGTATGAGGCCACTACAAGATCTCTTTTCTCTCTTTCCCATCATAGAATCGGAAAGG
>WNFY01007892.1_pt1 | contig 14166 bp, 14 predicted proteins | sample 5400091 | NCBI WGS metagenome assembly WNFY01 (sample SAMN13153364, study PRJNA577476) | soil metagenome | isolation source: 60 cm soil or saprolite under grassland replicate 1 | place: USA:California | collected 2016-06-15 | reverse complement strand
GAGGACGGCCGCAGCTTCCGCACGACGATCTCGCTTGCGGTCGGTCCGGTGAAGGACAGCTACGAGGGCCGCCTCGCCTACGAAGATGAGCAGCCGCCCACAGCGTGCACGATCGTCGTCGAGACGAAGGGCAAAAGCGGCCACGTCGCCGGCCGCGGCGCGATGCGGCTCGAACCGCGCGACGGCGAGGGGACGCTCGTCTGCTACGACGGTGACTTCAAGGTCTCGGGCCCGGTCGCCGGCGTCGGCCAGCGCATGATCGCCGGCGTCGCCCGCACGACGATCGAGCGGACGCTAGACGCGATCGGCCGGCGTCTGACCGAAGCGCCCGAGGCCGCGCCGGCGCGGCCGGCCTCGGCGCCGACCAGCGCGTACTGGCATCCCTTCGCCAACATGGCGAAGGTCGCCGGCGAGGAGCTCGTAATCGTCCGCGGGCGCGGCTGCGAACTGGTCGACCGCGAGGGCCGCACCTACCTCGACGCGACAGCCGCGCTCTGGTACTGCAACGTCGGCTACGGCCGGGACGAGATCGCCGCCGCCGTTGAGCGTCAGCTGCGTGAGCTCCATGCGTACTCGACCTTCGGCAGCTACGTCAACGAGCCGGCCCTCAAGCTCGCGGAGCGCGTCGCCCGTCTTGCGCCCTTCGAGGACGGCAAGGTCTTCTTTACCTCCGGCGGCTCCGACGCCGTCGACACTGCGGCCAAGCTCGCCCGCCGCTACTGGCACGCGGTCGGGCGGCCGGAGAAGCTCGCGCTGATCGGCCGCCGCCACGCCTACCACGGCATGCACGCTTGGGGCACGAGTCTCGGCGGCATCCCGGCGAACGTCGAGGGCCTGGGGACGCTCGTCGCGGACGTCGTCCACGTGGAAGCGCATTCCGTGGAGGAGCTCGCCGCCGCGATCGAGCGGCTTGGGCCCGAGCGCGTCGCGGCGTTTATCGGCGAGCCGGTCGTCGGCGCCGGCGGCGTGATCCCGCCGCCCGAGGGCTACTGGACGGCCGTCGCCGAGCTCTGCCGAGAGCACGACGTCCTGCTGATTGCGGACGAAGTGATCACCGGTTTCGGCCGCCTCGGCCGCTGGTTCGGCTGCGAGCGCTTCGGCTTCGCGCCGGACCTACTCGTGTTCGCCAAGGGCGTCAGCTCCGGCTACATGCCGCTCGGCGGCGTCGTCGTCGGGCCGCGTGTGCAGGAGCCGTTCTGGCGCGGCGAGGGCATCATGTTCCGGCACGGCTACACATATTCGGGCCACGCGGCCGCCTGCGCCGCTGGGCTCGCGAACCTCGACATCCTCGAGCGCGAGCGCCTGGTCGAGCGGGTCGCGGAACTCGAGGCCCTGTTCGCCGAGAAGGTGCACTCGCTCGCCGAGCACCCGCTCGTGGGCGAAACGCGGGCGATCGGCCTCGTCGGAGCGGTCGAGCTCGCAGCGGCCGCACTCGAGCGCGAACCGGAGCTCGTCGAGCGCGCCGTCGCGCTCGCGCGCGAGCAAGGCGTGCTGACCCGCACGCTGGGCGGCTGCGCCCTTCACCTCTCGCCCCCGTTCATCATCGAGCCCGAGCAGATCGATGCCCTGGTCGACGGGCTGCGCCGGGCGCTGGAGGCGATCCAGGATAGGAGGTTGGCACCTGGCTAACGACCTGCGAGAGTGATCGTCTACCGAGGAAGAGTGCAGTTTCGGAGTCCCTGCGGGGAAGGAGGCAGAGATGCGGAAAGGATTCGTTGCGACGGCGGCCGTCGCTTGCGCGGCACTCGCGATCGCCGCGGTCGGGAGTGGCAGCGGTACGAAGACTCCCGCGACAACCGGCTACGTCGCGAAAGGGAAGGTGCCGATCAAGTTGGCGTTCTCGACCTGGAACGGCTACATGGCGCTCGTCATCGCCGCCAAGGAGGGCTATTACAAGAAACACGGCCTCAAAGTCAGCTACACGGTGATCGAGGATCCCGTGCAGCGCTTCAACGCATTCAAGGCCGGGAGCCTGAACGCGATCGCGACCACCGTCGACACGTACTCGCGGACGTACGCGAAGGGCATCCACTCGGTGGAGGTGCTCGGGCTCGATGCCTCGGTGGGTGGCGACGGGATCGTCGCGGACAAGAGCATCACGTCGGTCGCCCAGCTTAAGGGCCAGAAGATCGCCGTGAGCGCAGGCTCCACCAGCCAGTGGCTGCTCGCGTACGTCTTGAGCCAGCACAACCTGTCACTCAAGGACGTCCAGCAAATCGATCTGACCTCCGGTGATGCGGGCGCCGCCTTCGCGGCCGGGCGGGTGAAGGTGGCGGTGACGTGGCAGCCGTGGCTGTCGCGGGCTGAGCAGAACCCGAACGGGCACGTGCTCGTCTCGACGAAGCAGTACCCGACGATCATCACCGACCACGTCGCGTTCGCGCCGAGCTTCGTCAAGCAGCACCCCGGCGAGGTGAAGGCCTTCATCGCCGCCTACACCGACGCGATGAGCCTGATCAAGAAGAACCCGAGCAAGGCGTTCGCCGACGTCCACGACTACCTCGGCCAGTCCGCGGCCGAGATCAAGGCCACGATGAAGGACGTCCCACTCTGGCCTCTCTCGCAGAGCAAGAAGTACTACGGCACGAGGAAGCACCCGGGCGCGATCTACAAGATCTTCACGAAGTCGGCCAATTTCTGGAAGTCGATCGGGGAGATCAAGACCATCCCAAGCCCGAAGAACGCGATTGATCCCACCTTCGTCAGCTCGTTCAAGTGATCCCGCCGGAGCCCCGGCGCCCGTCACGTCGGCCCTGAAGCGGCCGCGACCGGGCTCCGGGGCTCCACGCTGGCACTCGCGGTACCTGGCACCGAAGGAGCCGATTCCAAGAGCCCTCTCCCTCTCGCTGGGGCTCGCGAGCTTCGCGCTCGTGATCGGCATCTGGGCGCTCGTCGCCTATACCGGGGCGGCCCCGGCGCTTGGTCTCCCGAACCTCCACAATCCCTTCTTCCTGCCGAGCCCGGGCACGGTCGCCAAGTCCCTGTACAACATGTTCGCCCACGAGGGCTTCGCGCACGACGTCTGGGCGAGTACGCGCCGCATCGGCCTCGGCTTCCTCATCTCCGCGGCGATCGGAATTCCGCTCGGGATCGCAATCGGTTCCTTCCGCATCGTCCAAGCATTCTTCGAGCCGATCATCGCCGCCGTCCGCTACATGCCGGCCTCGGCGTTCATCCCCCTGCTGATCATCTGGTTCGGCATCTACGAGAAGGAGAAGATCGCGGTCATCTTCATCGGGGTCTTCTTCCCGCTCACGCTACTGATCGCCGACGTGTCGGCGAGCATCCCCAAGGAACTCGTGAACATCGCCTACACGCTGGGCGCCTCGCGCTGGCAAGTCTTCTGGCGCGTGCTCCTGCCGGCCTCGTGGCCGGGTGTCCTCGACAACATGCGGATCGGGATCGGCTGGGCCTGGACGTACCTGATCGTCGCGGAGCTGGTCGCCGCGAGCAGCGGCATCGGCCACGTGATCCTCTCCGCGAGCCGCTTCCTCCAGACCGACAAGATCATCGCCGCGATCATCACGATCGGGATCCTCGGCCTGCTCACCGATGCGCTCTTTCGCTGGCTCTATTGGCTCCTCTTCCCGTACTCGGAGCGCGTCTCGCGATGAGCTCGATCTCAGTCTCGGACGTCTCGATGGTGTTCGAGACGCGCAGGGGGCGCGTGCAGGCGATCGACCGCGTCTCGCTCGAGATCCCGGACGCGCACTTCGCCTGCATCGTCGGCGCCTCGGGCTGCGGCAAGTCGACGCTGCTCAACATCATGGGCGGGCTCGTGCGGCCGACCTCGGGCACCGTGCGCGTCGACGGGAGGCAGATCCACGGGCCGGGCACCGACCGCGGCATGGTCTTCCAGTCGTACACGCTCTTTCCATGGCTGCGCGTGCGCGAGAACGTCGAGTTTGGCCCGAGGCTAAAGAGGATGGCAAAGGAGGAGCGGCGGCGGATCTCCGACCGGCTGCTCCAGGAGATGGGGCTCGCGGATTTCGCCCGCGCGTATCCGAAGGAGCTCTCGGGTGGGATGAAGCAGCGGGTGGCGATCGCCCGTGCGCTCGCGAACGACCCGAAGGTGCTGCTGATGGACGAGCCGTTCGGCGCCCTCGACGCGCTCACCCGCGCCGCGGCGCAGCGCTTCTTGACCCAGATCTGGGAGCAGCACCGGCGCACGATCGCCTTCGTGACACATGACATCGACGAGGCGATCTTCCTCGGCGACACCGTGTACACGATGACGCCGCGGCCCGGACGGCTGCGCGAGGTGATCCCGGTCGACATTCCGCGGCCGCGTACGCTCGACGAGTTTGGGATGCCGCGGTTCGGGGAGCTCAAGCGCCAGATCCTGGAGCTGATCATCGAGCACGAGAACCGCGGTGTCTCGCAGACCGTGGCGGCTCCGTAGCCGGCGCGCGGCTTGCTTTCATGTCATGTCCGTGTGGGCGGCTAACTCCACGCCACCGTGACTCCCGCCCTGCTCGCTCTCTGCGCCAGCGTCAGCTGGGGCTGCGGCGACTTCCTCGGCGGGTTCTTCTCGCGCCGCTTCGCCGTGGAGGCCGTCGCCGTCCTCTCCCAGTTCGGCGCGCTTGCGACTGCGGTGGTCGCGGCGCTCGCGCTCGGCGGCGTCAGGCGGTCCGGCGTCGAGATCGGGCTGCTCGCGAGTCTTTGCGGCGGCCTCGGCACTGTGACGTACTTCCGGGCTCTTTCGCTCGGGACGATGAGCGTCGTCGCTTCGATCACCGCTTGCGGCGCCGTCATCTCGCTCGCGCTTGCAAGCGGTGAGCATCCGAAGCCGCTGAAGCTCTCGAGGGCACTGTTCGCCTTTTCGGGCGCCGTGCTCGCCTCCTTCCACGAGCGCCGTCGTGGTGGAGCGAGTCGCCGCTCGATCACCTTCGCCGGGGCGACCGCCATTCTGTTCGGGACGCTCCTGTACCTGCTCGGACGCGCAAGCGACGCGGGCGGCGCGTTGTCCGCGTTGCTCGGTTCACGTCTTGGCGCGTTCACGCTGCTTGCGCTTTGGCTCGCCGTTGTCGGTCGGAAGCTGCCGACCCACAACCCCGCGGCCACGACGATCATCCTGCTTTCCGGCGGGCTCGGCGCCGCCGCCAACGGCCTGTACGGCCTTGCCGCCGAGCACGGGCTCCTCTCGATCGCATCGCTGCTCGCCTCCCTCTACCCGCTGACGACGGTCTTCCTCGCTTACCTCGTCCTGCACGAGCGGCTCTCTAGCATCCAGGCGGCCGGAGTGCTCGTCGCGCTCGCCGGCATCGCCCTCGTCGTCGTCGGTTGATGAACGCGCTCGAACGCGACCTCGTCGACTTCGCCCAGCGGCTCGCTGCGACCCCGAGCCTTCCGGGCGAGGAGCGGAAGGTCGCCGAGCTCGTTGCGACGATGCTCGTCCACCTCGGCTACCGCGACGTCGCGGTCGACCCGGTGAGCAACGTCGTCGGTTACCTCGGCGAGGGATCGCCCCGCCTCATGTTCAACGGCCACCTTGACCACGTCCCGCCGGCCGGGATGGAAGACCCCTACGGCGCACAGATCGTCGACGGACACTTGCGCGGTCGCGGGACGCTCGACATGAAGGCGAACGTCGCGGCCGGAGCCTTCGCAGCCGCGTTCGTCGGTGCTCCGCTTCGCGGCACCTACCTCTTCACAGCCGACGTGCGCGAGGAGATCGACGGGCCGGAGGGGATCCAGGCGCTGCTCGCACAGGGGCTCCGGGCCGACTACGGCGTGAGCGGCGAGGCGACTTCGCTCGACGTCGCGCTCGGCCACCGCGGCAAGGTTCAGATCGACGTCACCGTCGCCGGTCGCTCCAGTCACGCCGCGACGCCCGCCGAGGGCGAGAATGCCGTCTTTCGCGCGCTGCCGTTCCTGGCCGCGCTCGAACGCGCGGGGGAGCGCCTGCCCTCGGACCCGCTCCTCGGCGCGGCGACCCTCACGGTCACCGGAATCGCCTCCGCTCCGCCGGGCGGTGTCGCGGTCGTTCCGTCGAGCTGCACGATCCGCGTTGACCGCCGCTACGTCCGCGGCGAGACGCCGGACTCCTGCCGCGTCGACGTCGAGGAGCTCATCGACCGCGTGGCCGCCGAGCACGGAGCACACGCGACCGTCGAGCTCGTCAACGTGTACCCGCTAATGGCGACCGAGCCGGACCACCCGCTCGTGCGAGCCGCGAGCGCGGCTGTAGAGGACGCGACCCGGAGAGTCCCAGCGCTGAAAGCCTGGCGGTTCGGTGTCAACGCCACCTTCATGAATGCCGCTGGGATTCCTTCCGTCGGCATCGGCGCAGGCGACGAGCGCCTCGCGCACACTCCCGCCGAGCGCGTCCCGGTCTACGAGATCGTCCAGGCCAGCCACGCCTACGCGCTCCTGATCGAACGCCTCTGCGCGTGAAAGGAGAAGCCATGCAGATCGAGATCGAGCACCTCCAGCCGCCCGAGCTCGTCCGCCTCTCGCACTGGGAGGACCGCAACGAGCTGCGGGTCGCGAACTGGATCAGACCCTGGAACTTCGCCGAACCGATAGACGTCGGCATCACGGCTGTGCCGATCGCGCGTGCCGCGATCAAGCCGGTAAGCGCCCATCAGGGGCCAAACGCCCTTCGCGACGGCCGCTTCTTCTTCACGACCTATTCGATCGACTACGGCATCGACATTCGAGACCTGACCGTCCGTGACACCGGCGACGTGGAGATCCCGCTCTGGGACATCGTCGAAGCGCACGAGAACATCTACGTCGCCGCGCGCGGTCTGCTCGCGCACGAGCCGCGCTTCTTTCCGATCTTCGTTGGCGGGGACCACTCGATGACCCGGCCGATTGTGCGCGCGCTGCACGAGGCCCGGCCCGAGCTCGAGCGGGTCGGGCTCGTCCAGTTCGACGCTCACATCGACTGCCAGAACTTCGAGGACGGTGGGCCTCACAACGGGACCCCGATCCGCGGGATCATCGAGGACGACAACGGAGTCGACCCGCGCAACATCGTCCAGATCGGCATCTCCGGCTTCGTCAATGCCGAGCACTACCGCCGCTACCTGGTCGAGGAGCAGGGCGGGACGATGTTCTCGACGCGAGACGTGGCGAAGCGGGGGATAGAGGCGGTGCTCGCGGACGGGTGGGAGATCGCGTCCCGTGGCGTCGACGGCGTCTACGTCACGTTCGACATCGACAGCCTCGAACTTGCGTACGCGCCGGGGACGGGCGCGGCCGTGTCGGGCGGCCTAACGCCATGGCAGGCAATGGATGCGCTCTTCGACCTCGGCCGCCGCGAGGAGGTCGTCGGTTTCGACCTCGTCGAGGTCGATCCGACGCGCGACCTCCAGGGAATCACGCAGCGCCTCGCGAATAAGCTGCTCCTCACGTTCCTCGCGGGTTTTCGCCACGGCCGCGAGGGCGGCTAACCAAAACTCGGCATGCGAATCGCGATCGCCGTCTTCGAAGGCGCCGAGGAACTCGACTTCGTCGGGCCTTGGGAGGTGCTGGCCGCCTGGCGCTTCCTTTACCCCGACGACGTCGAGGTCCTCTTGGTCGGCGAAGACAGCGCACCGGTGACGTGCGCGAAGGGCATGAAAGTCGTCGCTCATACGACCTGGGACGAGGTTGGTGACGTCAACGTCCTCGTCTATCCCGGCGGCCGCGGCACGCGCACGCAGCTCGGCGACGAACACATCCGCTCCCGCCTCCGCGGAATGAAGGAGCGGGGGACGCTGATGACGAGCGTCTGCACCGGCGCGTTGGTCTACGCAGACGCTGGTTTGCTCGACGGGCAGCCGGCGACAACCTACTGGAGCGCGTTCGACGAGTTGCTGCCGCTGGGACGCGAGATTACGCCGCGTCCGGACGACCGCTTCGTCGATGTCGGCGACGTGATCACGGCGGCTGGCGTCTCGGCCGGGATCGACATGGCCCTCCACCTCGTCGGGCGTCTCGGTTCACCGGAGAAGGCACGCGAGGTGCGGCGCTACATCCAGTACGACCCGGAGCCGCCGTACTAGGAACGTGCGCGGCAAAACGAGTGCCTTCGACCGCGAACGTGGAACAGCTTCTGCACGAGCGCGAGCCAAGGCCGAGCGGGGCGAGCTACGAACCGCTCCGACCTCGACCGGCCCCAATACACGGCGGGCAGATGGCGCCTCGTGCTCGCCGACTTGCCGTTCGAGTCGCTCCGAGAGACGCGACTTCCGAATCCGCAGGCACTCGACCGCTGGCGTTCTTCGTCGATGGGCTGGCTCGCCGATCGACACGGTCATCGGCCTGATCCGCTTCCACACCGCGTTCGGCCTCCCGTTTGCCGTCTTCCTGCTGCTCAACTTCTTCATCGGCATCCCGAAGGATCGAGGCCGCGCGCATCGACGGCGCGTCCGAGCTCTACATCTTCTTGCGCGTGATCCTGCCGCTCGGCCTGCCTGCGATCGCCTCGCTCGGGATCTTCCAGTTCCTCTGGACGTGGAACGATCTGCTCGTCGCGCTGACCCTCGCCCGCTCGACGCAGCCGATCACCGTCACGATCTTCTCCCAGCTGCGGACGTTCGGCTCGAGCATCGACATCATCGCGCCGGCGACCTTCGTCTCGCGGTGATCCCGCTCGCCGTCTTCTTCGCCTTCCAGCGCTACTTCGTGCAGGGGCTTCTCGCCGGCTCCGTCAAGTGAGGGAGCGCAGAAGAGGCTACACGCGCGCGCGATTAGCAGATCGCGAATACGGGTGCAGCAGTTACTGCCGCGGCGCAGGTCCGGCTTCGGGCGGGACGGCGGCTGAACAGTGCGGCACTCGTGGCGGATGGCAACCACGCGCGCGTCGATGGCTTTGTCAGCCTGGGTGTTCTCGCGAGCGCAGCGGTCGTCGCGCTGGGCCTGCGGATCGCCGACCCGATCATCGGCCTGCTCATTACCGCGATCATCCTCCACATCACGTGGGAGAGCTGGCACACTGTTCGGGCTGACAGCTAGCCGCCGTTGGCTCGTACGCCGCTGTCGCCTTCCCACCAGAGGGCGACACGGGCTGCTGGCTCACAAGGGTTTGAGGTTGCAATCATTGTGCAAACCCGCCTTGGTTAGTTGCCGCTCACATCCGGCTCGCGGTTGGGCGCCCGACGGCAACGCCGTCGCGGCGCCCTACGGAGCGCGGGTTCGAGCGATCGCATCCGCGGTCGGAACACGGTAAAACAGCACTTGCGAGAAGGAGCTCCCAAAGGAGGCAGAGATGGACGCTCACGTCGGCGACAGCATCGTCCTCGAGTCCGAGCGCGTCGGCCAGCCCGCGCACAACGGCGTGGTCGAGGAGGTGCTGCAGGAGCAGCCGCCTCGGTACCGGGTGCGTTGGGAGGACGGCCGCGAAAGCATCGTCGCGCCCGCGGCGGGCGCCGCCCGGATCGAGCCGAAGAAGTAGCGGCCGCGCGCTAGCCGGGTGGCCACCGAAGAGTTAACGCGTGCGCTCGACGAGGCGGGCGCTGCCTACGAGCTGCTCCCCCACGCGCACACCGAGTCGGCGTTCGCCGAAGCTGCGGCGCTCGGGCTGTCGCCTGACGACGTCGCCAAGACGCTCATAGTCAAGACGCACGAGGGATACCTGCGCGCCGTCGTCCAAGCCTCCGGTCGGCTCGACGAGCGCAAGGTCCGCGACCTCACCGGCGGCAGCAAGAAGGACGTGCACCTCGCGACCGAGGACGACCCTCGACGCGACTACCCTGACTTCGATCTGGGGGCTGTGCCGCCGGTCGGAGGTGCTCGGCGCGACCCGGTGATCGTCGACAGCCGCGTCCCCGCGCGCGAGTCGGTCGTGCTCGAGGCCGGCTCGCACGAGCAGTCGGTCCGAATCGCGACCTCGGACCTCGTGCGCGCAGCCGGCGCCGAGGTCACAGACATCTGCAACGTCGACTTGTAGGCCTTTGTTGCTCCATCGCGGCCGTCGTCCCCGATCCAACTAGGCCCAGGGCAGTCCGCTCCAGCTCTCAGGCCGCCAGGGCTGCCAATGCGGGAACGGCGCGTAGGCTCCTCCGAGGCTGAGCTCCTCTCCGTTTCGACCCCCACGCCGTGGCGGCCTCGCGAGCAACCCCTCTAGGTAAGAGTCGGCCCCGCCGTCGGCGAAAAGAGGGGGTTTCGCACTCGAGATCGCTGCCGGCGGGAAGCCGATTCGCAGGCGGAATCGAGTTTTTGGCACCCCACAAGCTCATCAATCGCGTTGGTGGTCAGCTGGATCATCTTCATGTCGAGCGAAGAGCCTCGCAAGCAACCTTGGTTGGCGCGACTGGGCCGCTCGGCGCGACTGGGCCGTTCGCCACTCGTCCTGGGTTTGGAAGGCGGCCAGCCTTACGAGCGGCGAGCACGCACTCGCTGTGCGCGTGCCGACGTCGCTGACCGTCGCCCTCGGGTGCGATGAGCAGGTGCGCGCTCATTGCGTGTAAGTGGTGACCGCAGAGCGGGCAGCGGTAGGTGGCGGGCTTGCGATTCTGCGCGCCTCTGATCGCCCACCAACGAGCTTGCGGGAGCTTGGCCGACTTCTTGATCGTCTCGCGTACGGATGAGCGCGAAGGCCGGCACCCGGTGTTTAGGCGGTGACGTCGCGACCTCTCAGCCCGTCCTCCAGCTTCCTGAGAAAGAGCGGTTCGAAGAGCTTCTTCAGCAACGAACGAACCTTTCGTTAGCCACGTGTCCCGAGCTCGAACACGCCGTTCGCACGCCTACTTCCCGCGCGAGGTCTTCTTCTTTGGCTTGGGCTTTTCCAACGTCTCTTTGCCGGCAGCCGCCACTCGCGTCTTCTGTTTCTTCGTCGCCATTGAGCCTCCTCACAGTCGTGTGATCTGCCAAGAGCACTGATGGTAAGTCCCACGCCGCCGGAGCTCCCGGTTCGATCCCCACCCGAATCGGTGGCGACCACGCGAACACGCACCTGCGTGTCGCCTTTCGGCTCAACTGCGACAGCCGGCGCCGGCGATGTCTGGCGACAGACGCTTCGGCAAGCGCTCGAGGCGACTGGTGGTAGTACATGCGGATGAAGGAGTACTACGCTCGCCGGGCGGCCGAGTACGACGCGACCTCGTGGGAGGCGTTCGACCAGGGCGAGCGTGAGACGGTCGAGCGGTTCGTCGCGAGCCTGCCGCCGGGGCGGATCATCGACATCGGCTGCGGGACCGGCTTCCTGACCCGGCACCTGCGCGGCAGCGTCGTCGGCGTCGACCAGAGTGCGGAGGTGCTGGAGCTCGCGCGGGCTCGTCTGCCCGGTAGGGAGCTTGTCTGCGCCGAGGTGCCGCCGCTGCCGTTCGGGGACGGCGCGTTCGACCTCGCGTTTTCCAGCAACGTCTACTCGCACCTCGACACGGCCGCAGCGCGCGCGGAGTTCGTCGCCGAGACGTTGCGGGTCGCCTGCGCGCTCGTCGTCCTCGAGCAGTCATGGCGGCCCGGCCGGCAACGAGAGGCATGGGAGCTGCGGCGGCTGCTCGACGGTTCGGAGCACCGCGTCTACAAGCGCTACCTCACGGCCGACGAGCTGGCGCGGGAGCTGGAGGCCGTCGTCGTGCTCGCCTCGGCCGAGTTTGCAGCTGTGCGAACTCCGCTCTAACCCGAGCGTCAATCCCGGCACGGCGCTTCGCGCGTGAGTGGCGCGGCAGTCGGGAGCGGCGCACGCTCCCGCCTGGCGCAAGGCCGGGAGCGCGGGGTGCGAATCAGGAAGCCGGTGAGGAGTAGTCTGGGGTTCGGTGATGCAGTCCCCGGACCCCGGGCTCGCCGTCGCCGAGCGGAAGAACGAACGCGCACAGCGCGCCCGGTGGCTCGCTGCTGAGCTCTGGTCGGGAGCGGCTCCTCCGGACGCTGGAGAGCTGCCGCGGCTCGTCGCGGATGGCCTCGAGAAGGGGTTTCTGACCTACGACGAGATCGCGGCCGCGCTCGAGGACGTCGAGCTGACGAGCGAGCAGACCGAGGACTTCTACGCCTACCTGGCCGAACGCTCGATCGACCTGCTCGAGGGGGAGCAGCACGAGCAGCCGCCGGACGGGCAGCCAGCACTCGTCGAGGACGACGGGAAAGGGGCGCCGAAATTGGACCTGAGCGTCGAGCCCTCGCTCGACTCGCTCCAGCTCTACCTGCGCGAGATCGGGAGAGTGCCGCTGCTGACGGCCGACCAAGAGGTCTACCTGGCGAAGCGGGTCGAGCGCGGCGACCTGGCGGCCAAGAGGCAGATGATCGAGGCCAATCTGCGGCTGGTCGTCGCGATCGCGAAGCCGCAATCCGGCCGCGGGCTCTCGTTCCTCGACCTGATCCAGGAAGGTTCAGTCGGCTTGATCCGCGCGGTCGAGAAGTTCGACTACCGCAGGGGCTTCAAGTTCTCGACCTACGCGACCTGGTGGATTCGCCAGGCGGTGACGCGGGCGATCGCCGACCAGGCGCGCACGATCCGGCTCCCGGTGCACATGTTCGAGCGGCTGAACAAGGTCGTGCGGATCGAGCGGCAGCTCGTGCAGCGGCTCGGACGGGAGCCGCGGCCGGACGAGATCGCCGCCGAGCTCGAGCTGACGACGGCGGAGGTGCGGGAGATCGTGCACGTGGCGCAGCTTCCAGCCTCGCTCGAGAAGCCGCTCGGCGAAGAGGGGGACGCAAGGCTCGGCGACCTCGTCGAAGATCAGCTGGCCGAGCCGCCCCTCGAGGCGGCCTCGGTCTCGCTGCGATGCGCGGACATCGAGCACGCGCTCGCGGCACTGCCGGCACGCGAGCGCCGGGTGATCGAGCTTCGCTTCGGCCTGCATGGCCGCCGGCCGCGAACGCTCGAGGAGGTAGGGCGCACCCTCGGCGTCACCCGCGAGCGGGTCCGGCAGATCGAAAACACCACGCTCAAGACGCTCGCGTCACTGCCGGAGGCGCAGCGCTTGAGGGACACCTCCTAAAACCGGCGCATTCGTCCTGTCGCCGGAGCGCTAGCTGCTCTGGTTGTCGCAGAGGAGCCGGAAAGCGACACACAGGCGTGTTACTCGATGACCGTGCTGATCGCCTCGTGCACGTCCCGGAGCACCTGCCCGGACGCTCGCCCGTTCGCACGTCGGCGGGCGTTCGCATCTTTCGGTGGCGGAGTTGGCGGACGTGCGGACGCGCCAGCTCCACCACCGCGCCCGTGGCGGCGACCTCATCCGTAGCGCGCAGAACATCCCTGCCTCTGGGGCCGCGTGCGAAAAAGATCGCAGTTTGCGATCTTCGTCTCGAGGGTTCTCGCGCTTTGCTCGTGACGGGCCTAATCGCCTGTAGCGTCGGTCGCGGCAGCGAGAAGTCGGTTTTCGACGCCCGAAGCGTCAACGCGAGCGCCACGCCTCACTCCTCATGTCCCGAAGCTTCTCTTGCGAGCAGCTTCGGTCCCAGCCCTCGGGGCGCAGCGTCGCCGCGCGGGCACCAGAGCCGAGGAAAGGAGAGCTATGTCCTCGGAGCAGAACAAAGCAATCGTCCGCCGTCTCCTCGAGGAACCGTGGAAGGGGGACTTTCGCGTCGTCGACGAGCTTATCGACCCCAACTACGTCGGCCACGACCCGTCCATCCCCGAGCCAAGGCGCGGTCCCGACGGTTTCAAGGAGAACGTCTCGACCTATCGCGAGGCGTACTCGGATGCCCGGATCACCGTCGACGATCAGATCGCCGAGGGCGACAAGGTCGCGACCCGCTGGACTGGTAGCGGCAAGCACGACGGTGACCTGATGGGCGTCGCCCCCACCGGCAAGCAGGTGAAGGTCTCGGGACTCACCCTCTCCCGTCTTGCGAACGGCAAGGTCATCGAGGAGTACACGAACTGGGACACGTTCGGGATGATGCAGCAGCTTGGCATTGTTCCTGAGCTCGCCCACGCCTAACCAAGGCCTCGGCTAGTGCCCAATCAGAGGGCCGCCCTCGGGCGGCCCTCTGATGTTCCTGATGCCCTGACGGCAGGTTTGCCACTAAGGGAGCGTGTCGCGGTTCCGCCAGAAGGCGACAAGGTCCCCTCACGTATGGCAGGGGGTCGTCGCGGCGGCAGGCCTGAGCACCTTCTCTAGCCACCGGCTTCCGCTCCGACCCGCGCCGCGTGCAAAACTGACACCGCCGTGCGGGTTCGGATCAGCGACCCGGATCATCTTCTTGCGCTCTGCGATTACCTATCGGAGCAGGGGCTAATCGCCGTTGCCGCAAGCCAAGAGACGGCGAACGTGCTCGTTCAGACGG
>WNFY01008595.1_pt1 | contig 14167 bp, 14 predicted proteins | sample 5400091 | NCBI WGS metagenome assembly WNFY01 (sample SAMN13153364, study PRJNA577476) | soil metagenome | isolation source: 60 cm soil or saprolite under grassland replicate 1 | place: USA:California | collected 2016-06-15 | reverse complement strand
CCTGGGCGATGCGCGGCGCGGGCAGGTCGTAGTCGAAGAGAGAAACGTCCATGGCGTGTGAGTCTACCGCCCGCGCGGCCGGAGGGCCAATGCGCGGTCGCCGGGAATGCTAACCGATCTTCGCCCCCGGCGAGACATCGAAGTCGGGACGAAGGAGTATGACCTCACCTCGCTCGCCGTAGGCGCCCAGCACGAGCACCTCGGAGACGAACGGTCCGATCTGCTTGGGCGGAAAATTTACCACCGCGACCACGCGGCGACCCGTCAGCTCCCCTGGCGTGTAGCGCTCGGCGATCTGGGCGCTGGAGCGCTTGACCCCGAGCTCGCCGAAATCGATCCAGAGCTTGATGGCGGGCTTCCGCGCCTCCGGAAAGACCTGGGCGTCGACGATCACGCCCACGCGCATGTCCACCAACTCGAAGTCTGACCAGTCGATGGTCATGAAGTCTGTGAGGTGCTACGGCGACGCGGAATTCAGCGAGGCGAGGGTGGCGCCCGGATAGTAATACTGGGCGATTTGCCGAGCCGTATAGCCCTGCTCCGCCATGGTCTTGGCGCTCCACTGATCGAGTCCCACGCCGTGACCGTAGCCGCGGCCGACGAAGCGGGCGGAGGCGTGGTCGATGGAGACGGCGAAGAGCGTGCTCTTGAGCAAGTCGTAGCCCACGAGCCGTCTGAACTCGTTGCCGCGCAGGGTGGCATTCCCGCGCGTCCCTTCCACGGCGATACGTGAGACACGGAGCGAGACGCTGCGTTCGAGGACGCGGAGGGCGGTAATGGTGCCTACCGAGATTCCCCCCCGCTTGAGAGCGACGGCGAGATCCGAGAGGCCGACGTCGAGACTCCAGGCATGATGGGGAGACTGCGAGGGAAACTCGACGCGCACTGGCTTGAGCGCGGGCATGTTGCTCGCCGCGAAGACGACGCGCGGATCCTCCGTGTGGCCACCGCTGTCCGTGTGATAGAAGGCGGGGAAGAGGTTGCCCTCCCAGAGCAGCACCTGCCCCTCCGTCTCGCGCACGGCCGTCCACGCGGGTGAATCGGCGCCGACGCGGCCCACGTACTGCTGATTGGCGGTGCCCGCAACCAGGTGGTAGGGCTTGGCGGCGTTGAGACGGCGGTGATAGGCGGCATACGTCCGCGCGACGATGGCCTGGGCCTTGAGCATCTCGATGGGCATCTTGTCGCCCGCTTCGGCCTTGACCGCGCCGACCAGGTACTCCTCGAGGAGCAGCTGGTTCACCACCATGAGCCCATCCGGCGTGCCGATGACGTCGAGCGCCCCTGGGTAAACGCGCTGCTGGAACCGGAGCGGCCCGCTCCCCGCGGGTATGACGCGAAGGCCCGACACGCGCCGGCCTCGCCATTCGACGATCGACTCCCGCCGCAAGGCGCGGAAGAAGGATACGGGGTCTTCCGCGAGCGCTCGTCCATTGAAATCCTGGACGAACATCGGTCCGCCTCCGATCTCCACGGTGGCCAGTCCTTCGCCGAGCCCGACACGGATGTCTTCCGAGGCGTGCGCGGAGGGGTGGAGGGCCGCGACGACGAGGAGAGCTAGCGCCGGGAGAAGAGCCAGACGATGAGCGACAGCACGAGCGAGACAACGATGGAGGTGCCAAGGGGGAAGTAGAAGCTCCACCTTCCGCGCTCGACGTAGATATCTCCGGGCAACCGTCCGAACCATGGCACCTTTCCGGTGAAGTGACCTGCCAGCCACAGGATTCCCCCCAGAACTACCATCACGATCCCTAAACCGAGAAGAATTTTACCCAGATCAGCCATCGTGCAACACCGTCTAAAGCGGTAATTGTCCCTGCGCACCTGGTGCAGTGGGGGCGGCGGTACCGAGATGCGCATATGCGGGCGGCGTCACCTTCCGACCGGTGGGCGTGCGAACGACGAAGCCTATCTTGAGGAGAAAGGGCTCGACCACCTCGGCGAGCGTCTCGGCCTCGTCATTGATGGTGGCCGCGATGGCTTCGAGCCCCACGGGACCGCCACCGTACTGCTCGATGATGGCGGTGAGGAAGCGGCGGTCGAGCCGATCGAGTCCCATGGAGTCTACGCCCTCGCGATCGAGGGCGTCGCTCGCCGCGGCCGCCGTCACCACCCCGTCGCCCTTGACCTGGACGTAGTCACGCACCCGCCGCAGGAGCCGGTTCGCGATGCGCGGCGTTCCGCGCGAGCGCTGGGCGATGGCCCGCGCCCCCCCGTCCTCGACGCGCGCGCCCAGGATCGACGCGGAGCGTGCGACGATGTCGTGGAGCTCCCCCAGGGAGTAGAAGTCCAGGTGATGGAAGATGCCGAAGCGCTCCCGGAGCGGAGAGGACAACATGCCCGGTCGGGTGGTCGCGGCCACGAGAGTGAACGGGCGAAGGGGAATGCGCATCGTCCGCGCGTTCAGACCCTTGTCCATGATGAAATTGACCGTGAAGTCCTCCATGGCCGGGTAGAGGAGCTCCTCGACCACCCGGGGCAAGCGGTGGATCTCGTCCACGAAGAGGATGTCGCGCTCGTTCAGATTGGTGAGAATGCCCATGAGGTCGCCCCCGCGCTCGAGCGACGGCCCCGCCGTGGTGACGATAGCCGCGGACATCTCATTGGCGAGAATGGTGGCGAGCGTGGTCTTGCCAAGCCCGGGCGGCCCGGAGAGGAGCACATGGTCGAGCGGCTCCGCGCGCTGTCGCGCCGCTTCCACGGACACGCGCAGGCTTTCCACGGCCGACCGCTGGCCCACGTACTCGTCGAGCCGCTGCGGCCGGAGCTGTCGCTCGAGCTGCGTCTCCTCGGGCAGCGCGGTGCGGCTCATCACGCGGGCCTCGTCGGTCACGGGGCTTTCGCTCCGCGGTAGATCTCCTCGAAGAGATCTTCCGGGGTGGTGATGCCGGGGCTCCGAGCGAGGGCGCTGCTGATGAGCTGGGCCGCTTCGCTCGGCCGGTGCCCGAGCTGCTTGGTGAGGATTTCGAAGACGGCACCGCGCAACCCGTCTTCGTCCAAGCTCTTGGGGGCGGCGGCAGCCTGGCCGTGCGTCAGCACGCTCGGCTGGGAGAGGGCGAATTTCGCCACCTTCGACGAGAGCTGGGCCACGATGTTTTTGGCCTTTTGCGGGCCGATCCCGGGCAGCCGCCTCAGGTACGCCTCGTCCTGCCGCGCGATGGCCGCGGCGATCTCGGCGACGGGAGCGGCCAGCGACCGCGCCGCCACCAGGGGCCCCACGTCCTTGACGGTGATGAGCTTCTCGAAGAACTCCTTGTCGAGCCCGGAGTGGAAGCCGATCAGCACCGGCGACGGCTGATTCTGCGTGACGTGGTAGTGGACTTCGAGGGCGACCTCAGCGGCTCCGTCGCCGTCACTCGCCATCGCCCCCGCGAGTGATTGCTGGACCACGGGAGGCAGTATGACCTCATAGCCGACTCCCGCCGCCTCGATGACGACGCGATCGTCGTGCTTGCGCCGCAGCCTGCCCCGAATCAAGGCAATCATGTCGGGTTCATTGTACGGCGCGGGCACGCGGGGTGATGCCCGTGACGCGGGCGAGGCCGGTGACGGCGAGCCCAAGGGCGTCGGCCACATGCGACGGCCGCGGCAAATCCTGAAGACCGAGCAGGGTCTGGACACCACGCTGGACCTGCGCTTTGCCCGCCGAGCCATTGCCGGTCATGGCGCGCTTGACCTCGGACGGAGCGAGCGCGGTCACCTCCACGCCCAGCTGACGTGCCGCGAGGTACACCACACCCCGGGCATGGCCCATGAGAATGGCCGTGCGCGGAAACTTGTATTCCGAGTAGAGATCCTCGACCACGAGGAAGGTCGGCTTTTGCGCCTCGATGAGCTGGTGGACGGCGCGGTAGATGGCGTTGAGCCGCGCCTCGAGGGGCTGAGTGCTCGAGGTGGTGATGACCCCAGAGTCCACGACGGTGACGGCGCCCGGCAGGGCCTCGAGAATCGCGAATCCGGTGGCGACCAGCCCCGGATCGAGGCCCATGACCCGCAGAGCGCTAGGCCGCGGAGATGGCGTCGAAGACCTCGTCGGGGATATCGTAGTTGGAATAGACGGCCTGGACGTCGTCCTGCTCCTCGAGCGCCTCGATCAATCGCAGCACGGCGGCGGCGTCCTTGCCTTCCACCCGCACGGTGGACTGGGGGACCATGGACGCCTGCGCCTCGATGACGGGAATTCCCTTGACCTCGAGGGCCTGGCGCACCGTCTCCATTTCATCAGGCGTGGTAGTGATCTCGAAAACTTTTTCCACCGTCCGCACGTCGGAAGCGCCGGCTTCGAGGGCCTGCTCGAGCACCTCGTCCTCCTTGGCCTTCTCGGCGTCCACCTGTATCACGCCGCGGCGGTCGAACATCCAGGCGACACAGCCGGCCGTGCCCATCCGGCCACTTTGCTTCTCGAAGATGTGCCTGATCTCGGGTCCCGTACGGTTCTTGTTGTCCGTGAGCACTCTCACGAGCACCGCCACTCCGCCCGGCCCGTAGCCTTCGTAGGTGATGTCTTCGTACTGCTCCCCCGGACCTCCGCCCGCGCCTTTCTCGACGGCGCGCTTGATGTTGTCGGCGGGCATATTCGCCGCCTTGGCGGATTCGATAGCCGCCTTGAGGCGCATATTGGCCTTGGGGTCGCCCCCGCCATGCTTGGCGGCCACCGTGATCTCGCGGAGGATCTTGGAGAAGAGCTTCCCTCTCTGCACGTCCGCCTTGCCCTTCTTGCGCTTGATCTGGGACCACCGCGAATGTCCAGACATACCCTCACCTTCCCTCTTGAATGGATGCTTTGAGCCATTTGACCCTGTCGAGCCTTCGCGCCCTGCGCTCCTCCGCCTCGACCCAGCGCCGCTTCTCGCCCGGCGTCTCCGGCACGAAGCGCGGGCACGGGCGGGGTCTGAGGTCCGGCCCCAAGTGTACGAACGTCAGGTACGCCGTGCACGCGTGGCGCACCTCGCCCGACCAGGGCACTTCGGTGAGGACCTTGACGCCGATCTCGAGCGATGAGCTGCCCACATAGTTCAGCGCCGCCTTGAACGTAACGACCTCGTGCGTCGAGATGGGTGCGTAGAAGTCCAGCGCGTCCACGCACGCGGTCATGACGTGACCGCGGATGTAGCGCATGGACAGGATACCGCCGGCCTCGTCGATGTCCATGAGCAGCTTGCCGGGGAACATGGTGTTGCCGAAGATCGTGTCCTCGGGCAGCACGGAACGGCATGACTCGAAGGCCCAGCGCAGCTCCTTGTCGCCGTCGTCGCGCACGTCCGCGGCCGCGGAGGTGCGCCGGCCGAGACGCCCGAGACGGTGCTGGCGACGCTCCTGGGCGGCAGCGAAGAGCGCCGCCTCGGCGGCTCCGCGCGGGGCGAGGGTGGTGGGAACGGCCGTGGGCTTGAGGTGCTCGTCCACCTTGACGAAGACGAGATGCGAGTTGAGGGTCTGCGTCCGACGTCCGCTCGCGAGGTTTTCCGCAAAGACCTGAACGCCCACCTCCATTGAACAGCGCCCGATCGCCTCGACCTGGGCGCGAAGCACGGCGATCTCGCCGACCTTCACGGGGTGAAGGAAATCGATGTCGTCCATGGCGCCGAGGAGGCAGTGGCCGCGGGCCACCCGGGCCGCGGCCATGTTCCCCACCGTGGCGATCCACTGCATCATGCGACCGCCGTGGATCTGCCCCGGCGCTCCCGCGTGCTCGGGGAACACCCACTGGACCATCTCGGTGACGGTATCGTTGATCGATAGCATGGGTCGGGGCCGGACAGGTGTAAGTTCTTCATTTATCTATCATGCGACCCGTTCCAAGTCCAGCCGCGCGGCGAGCGCGCTATGGAGTTCGGGGCGGAGGAGCCGGCGGGAGCGGTTGGGCGGTCTCGATCCAGGCGCGGTCGAGTCGGTGATTGCCGCTGGGATGGAGCCGGAAGTTCCTGACCTCGGGTCGCACCACCGCCCAGTGCAGGCGGACGTAAAGCGGTATCCAGGGGATCTCTTCGGCGAGGAACGCTTGAGCCCGACCGTAGACGCGCAGGCGCTCCGGCCGGAACGAGATCTGGCTCGCCCGGATCAGGAGATCGTCGAGCCGGGCATTCCGGTAGAAGGAGAAGTTGGTCGCGGTAGGGCCGCGGACCGCACCCTCGCTCGTCGAGAGCGGATAGAGGAGCAAGTGCGGGTCACCGCCCTCAGCCTGGGCCTCCGCGAGTGCGAGATCGTGGGTGCCATTCTGCATGGCGTGAAGCGCCGCGTCGGTCGAGAGGGCGCGAAGGTTCACCGTGATGGAAGCGGCGCCGAGCGCGGTACGGATCGCCTCGGCCGCCCGCGCCACCTCCGCCCCGGCGCCGGCGTCGGCGACCAGTGACGCCGTGACGCCCTGCCCGACGCCGGCTTCGTTCATCAAACGCTTGGCCGAAGCCGGGTCGCCCCCGGCGAGAGGGGGGGTGTCGGCCGATGCCCAGACACCGCGGGGAAGGAAGAGGCGGGAGGCGATGGCCTGCGGCTCGACCGCCGCGGTGATGGCCGCGGCCGACAGAGCCGCGGTGATGGCCTGACGGACCTTCTTGCGCTTGAAGGGCTCGCGCTCGTGCTGTACCGCGAGGTAGCCGATCCGCCAGCTCGCCACCGACAACGCCCCCTGCATGCGGGAGGGCGCCGAAGCGGGAATGAGGATGTCGAGGTTACGGGCCTCGACGTCGGCCTCGGCCCGGGCGGCGTCCCCCGTCTCCAGGAGCTGAATACGCGCGGTCTTCGGCGGGGCCGCCCAGTACGAAGGATTGGCGTCGAGGACGATACGCCCTGGGCTCATCTCGCTGACCGAATACGCTCCCGTTCCGACCCAACGGGTGGTTCCGGTGCCCGCGTTGACAATGGAGAAGACGGGATGTGCCAGCACAGAGAGGATAGGGGCATAGGGCAGAAGCAGGTTGATCTGCACCGTGCGCGAGTCAGGGGTCAGGATCTCCTTGACCACTCCCGGCGAGCCCCTGAGAAGCCGCAACCCCCCTGGGTTCGGAGAGGGGGCCAGGGCGTGGTTGGGGACGACGATACGGTCGAGACTTTCCGCAACCTGCCGCGATGTCAGGGACGTCCCATCGTGAAAACGCACGCCATCCCGGAGTCGGAACGTCCACGAGAGACCGTCGCGAGAGACACTCCACGACGTCGCCAGCCCGGGTTCCACATCGCTCGAGCCGTCCCGGTACTGGAGCAGGGTGTCGAAGACCTGGCGGGCGATCAGGGGAACGGACCCTTCGAGGGCCGTGGCGGGATCCAGGACGGTGGGAATGGACCCGAGTCCCACTCGAAGCGGCACGCCTTGGGCGGCCGCGGAGCAAGGCACCCCGACGGTCGCGATCATCAGCAGAGCCAGGACCCGAGAGCGATAGGACATGTCGTCCCTTTATATCAAAGGCCCGAGCACACGCTGTCACTGTGCCGTGGAGCGGCAGCGCTGTACATTGCTTCGACATCTGCGCCCTCGCTCGTCCTGATTCCGGGCGAATCACCGCCCTTTTCCCCAGGAAGTGTCCATGGCATCAAACGTGCTTCCTTATCTGATCGAGGGCCCGCGCCGCCAGGGCACGGTCGGGAACAGACGAGGGGCATGCCCGGTTGAACTCAGTGAGACCCATCGGGGGAGCCGAAGAGATGAAGTGGAAAAAGCCGAATGAATTCAATAGCTCCGAATGGCGAATGAGGGCCAATTCCCTTGACTTAGTTGAAAACGGCCCCCTATACTGAAATCAACTTTCGGCAACCGTCACTGAGAGCAGGGGCCGTCTCTCAGGGAAGCGCCCGCTGGACTACCCAGAAAGGAACGGGCGGACATGAAGGAGTTCGAGAAAAAGACTCCGAGCCGGGAGACACCGTCCGAGGGGATGAAAGGCTTGTCGAAATTCTTGCCTATGTCTGATGCGAACTACCGCCGCCGGCTGACCGAGTACGAGGTCCAGGTCCAGGATCTTCAGGCCTACGTGCATTCGCTCGAGGCTGAGACGGGACGCCTGCGCAAGAAGCTCGAAGACGCTCCAAAGGAGTTCATGGTGCTGGAAAACAAGCTGCGCGAGGCCAATCGTCAGCTCGTGCAAGCCTTCAATCAGAACGAGAAGCTCGTGAATGCTCTCTACGAGGCGCGGGAGCAGATCACCTCGCTCAAAGAGGAAGTTGACAAGCTGTGCGCTCCTCCCTCCACGTACGGCGTCTATCTCTCCCTCAACGAGGACGCGACCATCAACGTCTTGTCCCAGGGTCGCAAGGTGAAGGTCAACCTGCATCCCTCGATCAAGCCGGAGACTCTCAAGCCTGGTCAGGAGCTCGTGCTCAACGAGGGGCTCAACGTGGTCGAGGTGGCGGGCTACGAAATTCAGGGCGATGTGGTCATTCTCAAGGAGATGCTGGAGGAGGGCCGAGCGGTAGTCACCCTCCGCGCCGACGAGGACAAGGTGGGTATCGTGGCTGACCCACTCCGCTCCGTCAAGCTCAAGGTCGGCGATCATATCCTCATGGACGGCAAGAGCGGCTACCTCCTGGAGAAGCTGCCGAAGAGCGAAGTCGAAGACCTGGCGCTCGAGGAAGTGCCCGACATCAACTACGAGGACATCGGCGGGCTCACCACCCAGATCGAGGCCATCAAGGACGCCGTCGAGCTGCCCTACCTCTACGCCGACTACTACCGCGAGCATCAGCTGCGGCCGCCGAAGGGGGGGAGAAGGTCAAGGGTTTCTTCCTCAATATCAAGGGCCCGGAGCTCCTCAACAAGTACGTGGGCGAGACGGAGCGGAAGATCCGCGAGATCTTCATCAAGGCCCGGGAGAAGGCGGCGGAGGACGTGCCGGTCATCGTGTTCTTCGATGAAATGGACGCGCTGTTCCGCACCCGTGGCTCCGGCATCTCGTCCGACGTGGAGACGACCATCGTCCCGCAACTCCTCGCCGAGATCGACGGGGTCGAGCACCTGCGGAACGTCATCGTGGTGGGGGCCTCGAACCGCCAGGACCTCATCGATCCGGCCATCCTGCGTCCCGGCCGGCTCGACGTGAAAGTCAAGATCGAGCGGCCGGACGCCGCGGCCGCCGTGGACATCTTCAACAAGTACCTCACCGCCGACCTCCCTATCCACGAGTCGGAGCTGAGCCAGAACAGCGGCGACACCCAGGCCGCGATCGATCGCATGATCGCCGCCGCGGTGGAAGAGATGTACAACCTCGAAGAGGAGAACCGCTTCCTCGAGGTGACGTACGCCAACGGCGACAAGGAAATCCTGTACTTCAAGGACTTCTCCTCGGGCGCCATGATCGAGTCGGTGGTGCGGCGGGCGAAGAAGCTCGCCCTCAAGCGCTATATCCAGACGAGCGCCAAGGGCATCAATCTCGAGGATGTCCTCAACGCCGTGCGCGAGGAGTTCAAGGAGAACGAGGACCTGCCTAACACGACCAATCCCGACGACTGGGCGAAGATCGCGGGCAAGAAGGGCGAGCGCATCGTCTACGTCAAGCCGCTCATGGGCGAGACGAAGGAGAAGCAGCGGGCCGTCGAACGGATCATCAACACCGGCCAGTACCTGTAAGCGTCACGGCGAGAGGGAGCGCAGGCGCCCCCTCTCGCCGTTTGTTCTCTTCACGAGCAGGCGTCCCGGGGGCCCCATGGCGATTCCGAAGGTGATGGGCATCGAAACCGAGTACGGGATCACGGTCAAGAATCAGCCGGACTTCAACCCGATCCTCTCCTCCCTCCTCCTCATCAACTCCTACGAGACCTACCGTTCCTCGCGCATCCGCTGGGACTACGAAGCGGAGAGCCCGCTTCGGGACGCCCGCGGCTTCGAATACATGGAGGAGAAGGAGGCGCCTTCGAAGGAAGAGTCGCGCCTGATCAACCTCATCCTGTCGAACGGCGCGCGCTTCTACGTGGACCATGCGCATCCCGAGTACTCCTCGCCCGAGACGACCAATCCGCGCGACTGCGTCATCTGGGATCGTGCGGGCGAGCGCATCCTGGATCTCGCGCGCACCCGGGCGGAGGCCGTCTCCCCCCCCGAGCAGCGCATCCTCATCTACAAGAACAACACCGACTCCAAGGGCAATTCCTACGGCACCCACGAGAACTACCTCATGGACCGCAAGGTGCCCTTCGCCCGCATCGTGCAATACCTCATGCCCTTCTTCGCGAGCCGGCAGGTTTTCACGGGGGCGGGCAAGGTGGGCGCCGAGAACAACACCGAGCACACCGACTATCAGATCTCCCAGCGCGCCGACTTCCTCGAGACCGAGGTGGGGCTGGAGACGATGCACAGCCGGCCCATCATCAATACCCGCGACGAGCCGCACGCCGACCCCGAGAAGTACCGGCGCCTGCACGTCATCGTGGGTGACGCGAACATGAGCGAGGTTTCCAATTACCTCAAGTGCGGCACTATGGCCATCGTGCTCAGCATGATCGAGGACGATTTCATCGAGCGCGACCTCTCCCTGGAAAGCCCCGTGCTCGCCTATCGCAAGGTGTCCCGCGATCTGACGTGCCGGGAGACCTTCAAGCTCAAGGACGGCCGGTCCCTCTCCGCGGTGGATCTCCAGCGTGAATTCCTCACCCTGGCCCACGCGTATTACCGGACGCGCGAGCACGAGCCGTGGGTGGACGACGTCATGGCGCGGTGGGGCTCGGTGCTCGATCGCCTTGCCCGGGACCCCATGAGTCTCGACCGCGAGCTCGATTGGGTCATCAAGCGGAGTCTTATCGAGAGCTACATGGCCAAGCACGTGCTCGAGTGGTCGGACTCGCGCGTGGCCATGATCGACCTGCAGTATCACGACATCCGGCCGAGCAAGGGGCTCTACTACAAGCTCGAGGAGTCCGACGCGGTCGAGCGCATGACCTCCGAGGACGAGGTGACCAAGGCCATCTACGATCCTCCGAAAGACACCCGCGCCTATTTCCGGGGGATGTGCCTGCAGAAATACTCGGACGAGGTCGTGTCGGCCTCCTGGGACTCGGTGATCTTCGACCTCAAGGAAGGACCGCTCAAGAAGATCTTCATGCTGGAGCCGCTGCGCGGCACGGAGGCGCACGTGCGCCAGCTCTTCGCCGAATCACCGACCGCCGGTGATCTGCTGCGGAATCTCGGCAAGCCGGCGGGGGACGTGTGAGTCTGACGCCCGACGGCTGGCAGGGGGCGTTCTTCGACTACGGCACGTCGAGCTTCGCGGACCTCCTGCGCCAGTCCGCGGCCCATCTGCTTCCGGCGGCCGAGGAGCCCCGGCCCGCGGAGAGCGCGGGCTCCCTGAGCGTGCCCCACGGCACCACCGTGCTCGCCCTCCGGTATCGCGACGGCGTGATCATGGCCGGCGATCGCCAGGCCAGCGAGGGCTACCAGGTCGCCTCACGGCGCATCGACAAGATCTTCAAGTCCGACGATCTCTCCGGCATGGGCATCGCGGGGGCGGCCGGCCCCGCCATGGAGATGGCCCGACTCTTCCAGACCGAGCTCGAGCACTACGAGAAGGTCGAGGGCGAGAATCTCTCCCTCGACGGCAAGGCCAACAAGCTGGGGCAGATGATCCGTATGAATCTGCCTCTGGCCATGCAGGGCCTCGTGGTCGTGCCGATCTTCGCGGGCTTCGACGAGCGGGCGGGGGTGGGGCGCCTCTTCAAGTACGACGTCACGGGCGGCCGCTACGAGGAGACAGACTATTTCGCCCAGGGTTCGGGGGGCAAGGACGCGCGCGACTCACTCAAGAAGCGCTTCAAGCGCGACATGTCAAAGGACGAGGCGGTGCGCGTTTCCATCGAGGCGCTCATGGACGCGGCCGACGAGGACCTCGGCACGGGGGGGCCCGACCTCCAGCGCGGCATCTACCCGACGGTGAGAACCATCACCCGCTCGGGTTTCGGGGAAGTACCGGACGACGAGGTCCGCCGGAACTGTGAGGCCATCCTCGCCGAGCGGGGCAAACTGTAATGCCGCTGCCGTACTACGTGTCGCCGGAACAGATGATGAAGGACAAGGCGGAGTATGCCCGCAAGGGCATCTCCCGCGGCAAGGCCATCGTGGCCCTCGAGTACCGTGATGGCGTGCTCCTCCTCGCCGAGAATCCCTCCACCCTGCTCCACAAGATCTCCGAGATCTACGACCGCATCGCCTTCGCGGGGGTGGGCAAGTACAACGAGTTCGAGAACCTTCGGGTGGCGGGGGTGCGCCACGCCGACGTCAAGGGCTACTCCTACAGCCGCGGCGACGTAAGCGCGAAGTCGCTCGCCAACGCCTACTCCCAGGCCCTCGGCAATATCTTTACCCAGGACATCAAGCCTTTCGAGGTCGAGGTGCTCGTGGTGGAGGTCGGCGACGTCAACAGCACGAAAAACGAGATCTACCACATCCTGTACGACGGCACCATCGAGGACGAGAAGAACTACGCGGCCATGGGCGGGCAGTCCGATGAGATCCGGCGCTACCTCAAGGACAACTACCAGGAAGGGCTCGACTTCGCGGGCGCGGTCAAGCTCGGCGTGCGCGCCCTCATGGTGACGCAGAACAAGACCCTGACCGAGAGAGACCTCGAGGTCGCCGTGCTCGACCGCCTCAAGGAGCGCCGGAAGTTTCGCCGCATCCCGCCCGAGGTTCTCCACCAGCTCATCGCGGACGGCGCGTAGAAGCCCCCGCCGGAATAGTTGCCCTCGGCCCTCTCCCCTGTTAGGCTGATTCCCACATGAAGCGGCGCATCTTCGGCCTCGAGAACGAGTACGGCCTGACCTGTACCCTCAACGGCCAGCGCCGGCTCTCGCCCGACAACGTCGCCCGCTACCTGTTCGAGAAGGTCATCCCCGGGGCGCGCAACGCCAACGTCTTCCTCGAGAACGGCGCGCGGCTGTACCTCGATACGGGCTTTCACCCCGAGTACGCCACCCCGGAGTGCGACGACATCACCGATCTCGTCATCCATGACAAGGCGGGCGAGCGCATCGTCGAGGATCTCCTGCACCAGGCGGAGAAGCGGCTGCGGGAGGACGGAATCTCGGGCAATATCCTCCTGTTCAAGAACAACACGGACTCCGCGGGGAACTCCTACGGCTGCCACGAGAACTACCTCGTGAGCCGCGACGTGTCCTTCCAGCGGCTGGCCGAAGGGCTCATCCCCTTCTTCGTGACGCGCCAGATCTTCGCGGGCGCGGGCAAGGTGCTGCAGACCCCGCGCGGCTTCCACTACTGCCTGTCTCAGCGGGCCCAGCACATCTGCCAGGAGATCTCGGGAGCTACCACCTCGTCGCGTTCCATCATCAATACTCGCGACGAGCCTCACGCCGACGCGGAGAAGTACCGTCGGCTCCACGTCATCGTGGGCGACTCGAACATGTCGGAAGTGGCGACCTATCTCAAGGTCGGCACCACCGCCCTCCTCCTCGACATGATCGAAGACGGCTTTTTCGAGAAGGATTACAGCCTGCAGTCTCCCGTGCAGGCCATTCGCGATATCAGTCACGATCCCACGCTCCGGGAGACGGTCAGACTCAAGGACGGGCGGACGATCACTCCCCTGCAGCTCCAGACGGAGTACCTGGAGCACGCCACACGCTACGTCCAGACCATCGACGCCGACCCCGTCACCCGGGATGTCCTCGCGCGCTGGACGCGGGTGATCGAGACGCTCCACGGCGACCCCATGGATCTTCACCGGGAAGTGGACTGGGTCATCAAGAAGCGCATCATCGAGTCCTTCATGGAGAAGCACCGCCTCTCCTGGCGGGACCCCAAGGTGTCGCTGATGGACCTGCAGTATCACGACATCCGCCCCCACAAGGGGCTGTACTTCCAGCTCGTCAAGCACGACATGGTCGATCGCATCACGAGCGACGACTTGATCGAGCGTGCCAAGCACGTGCCCCCGCAGACGACACGGGCGCGCCTGCGTGGCGAGTTCATCCGGCAGGCCAACCTCAAGGGCAAGGACTACCGCGTGGACTGGGTCTATCTCAAACTCAATGACCCGGAGCGCGAGACCATCCTCTGCAAGGACCCGTTCCAGAGCCACGACGAGCGGGTGGAGCGCTTGATCCGCTCCTTCTAGCACCGTCGTCCCCGGATCGGGATCGATGTCCATGAGTCTCAGCCCCAAAGTCGTCCACGCCCTCGTCGCCGGAGAGTACGGCGACCCCTTCGCGGCACTCGGGCCTCACGCCGAGCGCGACG
>WNFY01003733.1_pt1 | contig 14168 bp, 13 predicted proteins | sample 5400091 | NCBI WGS metagenome assembly WNFY01 (sample SAMN13153364, study PRJNA577476) | soil metagenome | isolation source: 60 cm soil or saprolite under grassland replicate 1 | place: USA:California | collected 2016-06-15 | reverse complement strand
CGAAGAAAGATACGCATGGCTGGCATTATCTTTACCTGATACAACGGCAGCCAGGTGCTCAACAAGAGATAAATCTACGGGTAGCACTTCCGCTATGTGCAGCCATCGTCGACAAATCCACAGGCGTCGTGGCAAAGAGCAAGCAGCAAGCATATCTTGTGCAAACATTAAGTCAGGATACAAGCATTCGTCTTGATTACACAGGCTGTCAATAACTACATGGATCAGAACGGTATCAACTGGACGGCCTGGCAATTTGACACGTTCGATCTCATTCAAGACCATACCAACTTCACTCCGACGCGGTTGGATGATCCCAATAATCCCAGGGTATGTCCTTCGCCGACGTCAACTGCTGGTATGGGCGCTGTCGTACAGCAACATTTACTGTCCCTGTAGACGCCACCTCCTCCTACTGACCTATCTAGAATTGACATCCTCCCGTCCCATCGAATGGGACGGGATTCCTCTCATCGCTGAGAGGGTTTCCTGCTTCGCGGAGTCTTGCCAGGTTGGGCTTTCACCGCCCCTGGTCTTACAGACTCTCCACAGGCAGTCACCGCGAGCCCCGCGGCCAAAATGTTGTGTGCCGCATTGATATCTCTCTCATGGACAACGCCACATTCAGGACATGTCCAGAAGCGGATATCAAGCGTCAGGGAGTCGAGAATATGACCACAATCGAAACAGCGCTTCGAGGACGGGTACCACTTGTCAATCTTGACAAGGGTACGCCCATACCACTCAGCCTTGTATTCCAACTGCCTGACAAGTTCACCCCAACCCACGTCGGAGATAGCTTTAGCAAGGCAGTGGTTTTTGACCATCGTCTTGACTTGCAGGCTCTCGATACATACGACTTGGTTTTCGCGTATGATGCGAGTCGAGAGCTTGTGTTGATAATCACGGCGTCTCTCGCCTATTCTGGCGTGAATGCGAGCGACTTTGAGACGAGCCTTGTCACGGTTCTTGCTCCCCTTCTTTTTCTTCGCATGTCGTCTCTGAGCCTGTGCTAGCTTTTTCTCATCCTTGGAAAAGAACTTGGGGTTGCCGACGGTCTCCCCAGTGGAGAGGATCACCATGGACACGAGGCCCAAATCGAGCCCTACCTGCTTGTTCACTGCTGGCAGGTGCTGGATATCTTCTTCTACCAGAATGGAGACGAAATAGCGGTGAGCTGTGTCTTTGGAAACGGTGACGCTCGATGGTTGGGCCCCTGTGGGCAAGGGGCGCGACCAGTGGATATCGAGGGGCGCATCCATCTTAGCAAGGCTGAGTTGCTTGCCGTCCCATTTGAAGGCAGACGCCACATAGGTCGCCGATTGATCTCCTCGTTTCGTGTGGAACTTGGGATACGCAGCACGGCCTTCAAAGAAATGACGGAAAGCTCTATCAAGGTGGCTCAGGGCTTGTTGAAGAGGAACACTGGAGACTTCATTCAGCCAGGAGGTCTCTGCCTGTTTTTTGAGGAGGGTTAAGTGTGCAGAGGTTTCATGATAGCCGATGCGCTTCTGCTCTTTGTAGTACGCATCGGTTCTCAGGCGCAAAGCCCAGTTATAGACGTAACGAGCACAACCAAAGGTGCGAGCAAGGATGTGTGCCTGCTCATCCGTTGGGTAGAACCTATAGTGGTATGCTCGTTTCTGTTTCATGTTTAGATGATAGCACACAACGTCTAAGTCATCAAGGGGTGTCGCTTTCATCCCGCCCCCTGGAACGGGACGGGTCTTCCCGCTTCGATGATAATTATACCCCTAAATGGTAGACGAGATGGTGAGACTGACCTGCAATATCTGTCATATTCAGCCGGCAGTACACGGCCGGAACATGTGATATACTCCTGTATTAAGGCAGCTTATATTAAGTAGATTTCTCATAAACAAGCGTGAACAAAGGAGTTTTTCCATGGCAGTAGTCCATATCAGTGAAGACGAACAGGCATTGATAGAAGCAATACATGAGATAGGTCTGGAGCGGGTAGCGCCACGTGCAGCGGAGATTGACCATACAGGCGAGTTTCCCTGGGATATGAAAGAACTACTGGCCCAGCAAGATATTCTGGCTATGCCTTTCCCCGAGGAGTATGGTGGCCTTGGTTCCAGTGAACTGGCGATAGTGATGGCGATTGAAGAGCTGTCGCGCCATTGTGCCACCACGGGTTTGTTATTGGCGGTACAGCAACTTGGCTCAATGCCAATCCTGCTGGCCGGTAATGAAGAGCAAAAGCGCAAATATTTTCCTTCTCTGGCGAGTGGTGAATGGATGGCCGCGTTTGCGCTCACAGAGGCGGGTTCTGGTTCAGATGCCGCCGCTATGCGAACGACGGCTGTACGTAGAGGTGATAAGTATATTCTCAACGGTTCAAAACGCTTTATCACCAATGGCGGTATAGCACGGGTCACTTCTGTCTTTGCGCTTACTGCTCCAGAACAGGGCACTCGTGGCATTAGCGGTTTTATTGTCGAGAAAGATTTTCCTGGTTTTTCGGTGGGACGTATCGAAGATAAGATGGGCATCAAGGGATCGCAGACCGCCGAATTAATCTTCACGGACTGTGAAGTCCCCGCTGAAAATTTGCTTGGCCGCGAGGGTGAGGGCTTCAAGATTGCCATGATGACGTTGGACCGCACGCGCATCGGTATTGGCGCCCAGGCGTTGGGGATTGCCCAGGGGGCGCTCGACCTGGCGGTTTCTTATGCCAAGCAGCGCGTCCAGTTCGGCAAGCCAATCGCGGAAAACCAGGCTATCCAGTTCATGCTTGCGGATATGGCGACGAAGGTCGAGGCCTCGCGTTTACTGGTTTACAACGCGGCAGAGATGGTTGATCGCGGCGAACAGGACTTTGGCAAATATTCCGCGATGGCGAAGATGTATGCTTCGGATCGAGCCATGGAAGTAACCAACGATGCTATCCAGATACTGGGCGGCTATGGGTATATGAAGGAATATCCCGCCGAACGGATGATGCGCGATGCCAAGATTACGCAAATATACGAGGGAACGAACCAGATTCAGCGCATGGTCATCGCCCGTGATTTGCTGAAGTAATATCTGTGGAAACTGTTGGGCTAAAACATTGACAAGCCAAAGATGTATGCGTATACTTCGATGTTAAGAGCAAGCTTGCGTACGCACACGCCGCTCTAATGGTTGCTGATGTGGCTCCCTGCGCACCCTAAGCCCAATTGGGGGATTGAGGCCTCTTGAACTCTAGCCGCAAAAATGCACCCATGAGACCCCTTTATTTTTCTTCAAAGGAGATATCAGGATGAAGAAGTCTCTTGTTTCCACCCTCGCTCTCACTTTTGTAGCAATTGTCCTCGTAGCAATCATGTTCGTCATGAACAGCGGCGTGTTTGCTGTTCACGCCAACACCAACACCGGCACTATCATTCACGTAGTCGAACACGCGGTTACCGACACGGTCGGAGATGCTGATCATGGCGTTCCTAGCCCAGATGCGTTGGGAAATGTTCTTGCCTTCCATAATCCCGTCTTCGATGCAGCCAACAAGACGCGGGTTGGTGTTGATAATGGCGACTGTGTGCGCACCGTTACCGGTAAGAATGGAGTATGGGAGTGCTTCTGGACCGTCATTCTCTCCGCGGGTCAAATTACTGTCGAGGGGCCGTACAATACTAATGGCAGCGATACAATACTCGCCATTACCGGCGGTACTGGCGCTTACAACCAGGCGCGCGGGCAGATGAGGCTGCATGCTCGTAATGCTCAAGGCACGGAGTACGACTTCATTTACCAGATTGAGCCATAATTAGAAACCCCAGGCAACATATCGCGGTTTGCCGCGATATGTTGCCTGGGGTTTCTAAGGCTAATTTGACTCCATTGCACGCACAACAATTTCGGAGATGTCCTCGATCTGCATCTTATCTTCTGCCTCCACGCCTTTGATGCCATCATCGAACATCGTGATGCAGAAGGGGCAGGCGGCGGCGAGGACTTCAGCCCCCGTATCCAGCGCCTCGCTCACACGAGCCTGGTTGACACGCTTCCCGATCTTCTCCTCCATCCAGGCACGCCCGCCACCGCCGCCACAACAGAAGCTCTTGTTCCTGTTGCGGCGCATCTCGGTCACATCGTTCGTATTGAGTACGCTGAGGACGCGGCGCGGTTCCTCGTACACATCGTTGTAACGCCCAATGTAGCAGGGGTCGTGATAGGTGAGTTTGCGCTGATCAAAGCCCCTGGGAAGTTTGATCTTCTCGTCGGCTAAGAGCCTGTCAATGAAGACGGTGTGATGTACAACCTCATAGTTGCCACCAAGCTGCGGATACTCGTTCTTGATGGTGTTGAAGCAGTGCGGGCAGGCAGTGATGATCGTGCGCTGCTTCGTAACTACTCCAGCCACGCCATTACTGGGGACGTGCCCATTGCTATGATCGGCGCTGGTTTTGAAGCCGTAGCCATTGAGCGTCTCGATATTCTGCTGGGCCATCATCTGCCAGAGGTATTCGTTACCGATACGCCGTGCAGGGTCGCCCGTACAGCATTCTTCAGGACCCAGTATAGCGAAGTTGACTTTGGCAGCCAGCAGGATTTTTGCTACGGCCGTTGCCACTTTCTGGTTGCGCCTGTCGAAAGAACCCATACAGCCGACCCAGTAAAGGATATCAGCATCGGGGTTCTCTGACATGAGCGGTACGCCTAAACCGGCAGCCCACTCAGCACGTTTGTCGTTACTGATTTCCCAGGGATTGGAGTTGCGCTCGATATTGTTAAACAGTGGCGTCACCTCTACAGGGAAATCGCTCTCTTCCATCACCAGGTAGCGGCGCATATCGACAATCTTTGGTACATGCTCGATGGCCACAGGGCATGCCTCCATACAGGCGCGACAGGTCGTGCAGGCCCACAAAGCATCTTTGGTAATGATGCCGCCAACCATTGGCTGGTGATGCGCTTCTTGCTCTCGCGCATTCTTGTCGGCTTTGATGCCGGCAATACCTAGCTTGCTGTACATTGAGTTTTCTCCAAGAATCTCATCGCTGTGTACAAAGAGGGCTTCCTTGACACCCAGGATGATCTCCTTGGGGAAGAGCGGCTTACCGGTGTTAGTTGCGGGGCAGGCAACGTTGCAGCGCCCGCATTCGGTGCAGGCATAGCCGTCGAGCAGCTGCTTCCAGGTAAACTGTTCAGCTCTGGAGACTCCATAGTCTTCGCGCTCCTCAAGGTTCTCTACTAAAGGCAAGGCACCCTTGGGTGCGTAGCTGCGGAAGAAGACGTTGAAAGGGGTTGCCATCAGGTGCAGGTGCTTGGAGCGCGGAAGGTAAATGAGAAAGCCCAGGACAGTAAGGATGTGCAGCCACCAGAAAACACGGTACAAGGATGTACTGTTACCCGTATTCAAGCCGCCAAACAAGGGATACAACCATGCACCTATAGGTGTCCAGGCGCCGCTATTATTGGCTGCGGCTATACCGCTGGCCGTTGCGTACGCTGCATACTCGAAGCCTTCAACGAGGGCCAACGAGACGACCACCGCCAGGATCAAGCCTAAGATGATGAAGCCATCCCACGGTCCGTGTAAGAAGCTGGACAATTGTCTGGGTCGTACGACGCCACGGCGGAAGGCGAAGATGAGCAATGCGATTAGGACGAAGATGACGAATGCATCCAGTACGGTGGCGAATGTATGATTACCGCCAAGCAGCGGCAATGAGCCATTGAAGGCTCCAAGCATCAAATTGAGTAGACCGAACTGGACGATAATGAAACCCCAGAAAGTAAAGAAATGGGCAATGCCAGGGATAGGATCACGTAGCACCTGGCTCTGACCAAAAACGACCAGGAAGAGTTCGCCGATACGGTCGTCGATGTGGTCAGTGCGATCCTCTCGTCGAGCCTTCACCAGCAAGGTGATCAGTTTGCCCACCCGCAGGCCAAAGAGGACGAGTGCTGCCAGAAAGATAATCACAAAGATTGCTGTGACGATCCAGCTCCCGGTAGGCGAAATCACAGGGGGGGACATAATAACCTCCGTTTCCGATTACCACTGTTCAAGGGCAAGTCCCGTAACCCAAGTAAAATGTTGGTCGCGTGCGGCAAGTGTAAGCTTATACTGAATTGCAGCAGCAGCAATCCAGAGGTCATTATCAGGAAGCATACGGCCTTTGGCTCGCTGCATGTGCTTGATATACCCGTAAACTTTACCTGTTGTACTATCAACAGATAGAATATTTATGGTATTTGCCAAAGCATTCACCTTGTCGAGGCTCTTTTGAACATCGTCGGAATGTTCTGCCCCATAGTAAAGCTCACCAAGCGCAATAGTAGAAGTATAGACTGCCTCAGCTTCGACAAAGCGTTGAAGTACCATTGTATCCTTTTTCAAAAATTGCACCAGTACGCTTGAGTCCAGCAAGTAGCTAGCACTCATCTGGCTCAATCCTTTCACAGTCTGCAAGTGCACGTTCCATGGCTTCTGCATCCTTTAAGGGTAACGTGATGCCTAGCAAGTCTTTCCCTGGCGTGCCAGGTGGAAGTTTTGTTTCGGGCAGGGACATAGTGAACTGATGCATTTGGGCAAGTTCTTGAGCGAACTCCAGTACCCGCTGTTGATAGTCGGGTGAGAGGTACTCGACAAGTGCATGAATCTCCTCAAGCCTGGTTGCCATTCTTTCCTCCTACTCTTGGGTCATCCTCTCGCCATATTATAGCACCAAGTTAGCTACTCTCAAATCCAGGTTTAATGCGCTTTGCGCTGCTTCACTTCCTGGGTGAGCCGCGGAAGAATGGTCAAAGTATCTCCAACGACACCGAAGTCGGCAACCGAGAAGATGGGTGCGTGCTCATCCTTGTTGATAGCTACGATGTATTTAGAGCCTTTCATACCTGCGAGATGTTGGATTGCTCCACTGATACCACAGGCAATATAGAGCGTTGGTTTTACTGTTTTGCCGGTCTGACCAACCTGGTAACTGTACGGCAACCAGCCTGCATCAACAATGGCACGAGTTGCACCGGCCGCCCCACCTAAAGCCGTGGCAAGCTCCTCTACCAGGTGGAAATTTTCTGCCTTGCCCAGGCCCCGGCCACCACTGACGATGATGGCGGCTTCTTCCAGGGCTGGACCTTCACTTGGTAACTCGACGCGATCAACGATCTTGATTTTCTGAGAGTCCGCGTTGAGCGAGATGTTCAGGGTCTCGACCTCCGCGCTTCTGCCTTCATAATGCTCCAGTCCAAAGGCTTTGGGCCGTGTGAGCACAATACCCGTTCCTTGCTGCGGGAGTGTTGCGGTAACAACGTTCTCGCCACCCCAGGGGACGGTGACCTGGAGGGCTTCTCCCTCGAATTTCAGGTCGGTGGCGTCGGTAATTATGCCCATATTGTTGCGCACATTGAGGCGAGCAGCAATATCGCGTAGATCGTAAGTCGTGGCCATCATCAATAGCGCCGGCTGGTGCTGTTTGATCAATTCACTGATGGTGTCAACAGCGGGAAGTGTCAGGTAGTTGTCGTAGGTGGCATCCGGGTGGATGTAGACTTTCTCTGCGCCATATTCGCCAAGCGTTGGCGCAACTTCGGCGGCAGCAGAACCCAAGGCGATAGCCTCTGCGCGGCCCAGTTGCGCAGCCTTCCCCAGCACTTCTAAGGATGAGCGAGCAGCTTTGCCGTCTTCGATTTCGATGAGTACCCAAATAGTTCCTGTCATGTGTATATCCTTTTCCTTGCACGCCTGCTGACCGAAGGCAGGAGAGCCAGGGAGGGGGCTCTCACACGATGCGCTAGCGTCGTTGCAGGCGTAGATTGGTGTCGACTAGAGCAACTGGTAGCGCTGCAAAAAGTCAGCGATGGCTTGGGCGGAGTTGCCATCATCTTTGATAACCTGGCCTGCCGCTCGTGCTTCAACTTTTCCTATAGTCAGAATGCGTTCGCGAGCTCCTGCTTCACCGACCTGTGAAGGGTCAATGCCAAGGTCGGCTAATGTAAGCTGAGCAAATGGCTTTTTCTTTGCCCCCATAATGCCCTTCATGGTGGGGTAAATAGCCTCGAACGAGCCGCTGGCAATGGTAACGACAGCTGGAAGCGGGCATTCGACGGTCTGATAGCCCGTCAACGTGACGCGCTTGATGATGGCTTTAGAACTTTCAACTTTAATCTCGCGAGCGAAGGTCAATTGCGGCAGACCAAGAAACTCTGCGATGCCACCAGGAACCATACCGGTGTAGCCATCGGTACTCTCGGTCGAGCAAAAGATCAGATCAGGATTTTCCTTCTTGAGGACAGCTGCCAGTACACGGGCTGTCCCCAGTGCATCGGAACCGGCCAGTGCCGGGTCAGTGACCAGGATTGCGCGATCAACGCCCATAGCTAAAGCACGACGCATAGCCTCCTGCGCGCTGGCAGGTCCCATGCAAACAGCTGTGACTTCACTACTGCCAACCGTATCACGCAGTTTGATGGCTGCTGAGATCGTACTTTCGTCGCCCGGGTCAAGGACAAGCGAGACACCGCTTCGCAGGAGCCGTTTTGTGTTCGGGTCGAGCTTACTAACAACGGTGTTAGGGTCTGGGATCTGTTTTACACAGACATAAATCTTCATTGTGCTATTGCCTCATCTTTGTATATGTAAGTGAAACGTCGGGGGAAAAATAGATTACCCGGGTAGTTTACCAGGCTATCCTAATTGTACCTGCCTGGAAAAGACAGTGTCAACGTTGCCAGCTAACGAGCTAACGTGGCTTCATCAGGCATTACGGTCGGGTAGATTGAAAGCCTTAACGTCGCTGTCTCTTGATGAACGTCGCTGTCAGCACGGCTACCAGGCCAGCAACAAACAGTGGAATGCCTACCTGTGCGCTTTGTGTCGCGCCCCAGAGAGCAAACCCCAGAATTTCCAGTACGATACCGCCTACAAAGAGTAAGGTAATTGCCAGTGGTGAGCGGTCAAATGAGGTACGAATATCCTGGCGACCATAGATGGGCGCAGGAGAAGGACCGGTTCTATTTTCCTCCGGCTTATCTTCAAACATTGCCTGTGCTGCAGGTACAAACTGATCGGTGGCTGAACGCAATGCTGCAAATAAGGCCTCGATGTATCGTCGTGGGGCGCGAATATAGACCTTACGGCGGCCTTCGCTGACCAGCAGTTCACGAAAGAGCGGTTCATATGTCTTGTGGCGCAGTGAAACGGTGGTGAGCGCTGCAAGGGACAGTTCTTCGAGAAAGAGACGTTTCCGTGGGAAGTTTACAGAGTAGTAGCCCAGGAGGCGCTGGTTAGTGACGATCACTTCGCAAGGTGTACTGTGTTGTTCTTGTCCACTATCCCAGATTGCAGGGACAGCTAGAAGCGGCTCCTCGCCTGGCTGCATCTGGTCTCGAAGTCCCTTGACTCGTCTAAAGATCTTTTCTATTGTACGTGCTGTATTGTTGACCTGCGACATTGAGAGATGCCCTGCCATTTACCTGTACTTTACGGCTTCGTTTTAGGCGTGCTGATTACTGCTGGTAGTGCTCAACGGTTCCTGGATCGCGCACCGTGGCCTCGTCCGGATTGAGGCCAAATTCCCTGCGGGCGCGGCGTTGACGTAGGAGGTCCCAGCATTGATCCAATCTTACTTCGATCTCGCGCATGCGAGCGTGCTTAGTATCGTCCAGTTGCCCTTCTTCTGCCGCTTGCATAAGCTCGTGTTCCTCGCTCACCAGCTTTTCGATGGTGTGCAGAAGTTCGCTATCGTCCATGGCTTTCTCCTTGTTTCTTGTCGCACTAAACACTCTTTTAAAGAGCGGGTACCTGTCCAATAGTCAGGGTCATCACGAAGGTTCCGGTCTCGCAACAAAACCAACCTCATGGATACCGCACCTCGTTCCTAAAAGCTCGCTCTTGAAAGTACTATGCCTGCGGCTCGGTCCTGCTTTCTGGTGGGCGGAAATCGCCAGGCTGACCAGGATAACGTGGCTGGCCTGCGCCAGGTCCAAGCTCTCCAGTTGGCGTCAAGAGCCGCCTGGCTTTGTATTCCAGTGCGAAACTCAGCAAATCGACGACGCTATCCAGGTCGAGTATACTGGTATTCACTACGAGATCATATAGGTGTGGATCTCCCGAGTCTTTGTTGTGCTCTACCTGCAAATAACGGGCACGATCCCGATCTTTAACTTGTACACGTGCCCGGGCTGCGTTTTGATCCAGCCCTTCACGCTGCATGACGTAGATGATACGCTTATCGAGCGGTGCCACAATACGTACATGGAGCACATCGCGCCGCTGAGCCAGGAGTACCTGGGCGCCTCGACCAACAATCACGACCTGCCCGGCAGCGACCGCTCCCTCGATAACCCGGCGTCGTGCTTCATTATAGTCATGCGCGTCTGTGGTTAAGAGAACCGGCGGAGCTACAGGTATCGTCGGCTGAATCGCTTGCAAGGTAGCCAAAATGCGTGAGACAACACTTTCAGTACGCTCGTCGTATGCCTCTGCTTCTGCTTCAGTGACGCCCAGCTCCTGCGCCACGCGCACGACTACTTCATGGTCAATCAACTTCCATCCCAGGCGTGTTGCAGTGCGGGTTGCAATCTCCCCGCCGCCGCTGCCATATTCGCGTGAGATAGTGATGGCTCGCATGCTGGAAACTGCACTGCGGTCCTCATCCATATTTGGCCCTCCTCAATCTCCGGATAGCCAGGATAAAGTTAAATACCCATTAGCGGGTAGGCACATTTGTCAATCATCGATGTAACTGAAGTCAAAAAGGAGCCTGACGTTATCTTATCACATCTGCACCACAATGGCCCCTGCCGAACCTCTGGTTTTAAGATAATTGGCGGGCAGCCTGGTCGAGGATGACAATTACATCCTGCTCGTAGCGTGTCACTTCTTGAGCTGAAAATGTCCGATGGTAGTTAGGAATGCGCTCACCCGGGCCTCCTGCAAGCTCAAAGGCTATGATCCTTAGGGCGATGGGCGGATGAGTATTGAGGATTATATTGCCAACAGCACCCAGGAGATCACCGCTTTCGCTCATAACTCTACAGGAGAGCAGGCTGTGGCCTAATGGCAATGTTGGTATCCGGCCATCGTGACTCTCTTCAATCACCATCTCTTGATTCGCTGCTGTAATTGTGTCACGTCCAATGGCGCTAATGACGTTTGTGGGTAATGCCTTATAACCGAAAATTCCAGTTTTTACACGCAGTCCCCGTACTACATTCGACTCGGTTTCAAAGTAGAAGTCGTCTACCGTGCCAGCTTTAAGGCCTGTATCGAGGGCGACTACGGCCAATCCACGTATATCTGTCCATTTACGGATAGTAGTCTTGTTATCCATATGCCTGCTCCTTCACAGAAAGACAATATCCTATATTATAGCCCGTTTATCGAGTAAACTGAATAGCTTACTCTTACAATTTACCTTTCGTGACATGCAGTCAGGTTGGACCGTCTCTTGTAAAGTACAGTGTAATATTCTTTGCAAGTCAAACAACGATCAGACAAAACCCGGAGTATTGTTCATACAGTTCGCCAAACCCTGAAGAAGAGGCAATGAAAAAGGATATGCTGCATCTAAATCGTTCTTATTTTTTAAAGCGCTTTCGTCTGGGCCCATATGAACTCAGTATGTTTATGATAGTAGCGGCGGCTACACTGGCGCGTTTCGTGCTCATCTACTTTAACTGGCCCGTCACAAATAGTGATGAGGGGAATATGGGCCTGTTAGCGATGCATGTGGCTTACCGTGGAGAGTTACCTATTTTCTTCTATGGTTTGCCATACATGGGCCCACTAGAGGGTTACATAGCTGCCCCTCTTTTTCACCTCTTCGGAGTTTCACTCTTCACGCTACGGCTTGGTCTGTTGCTGCTGTTTGCCTTGTTCCTGATCTGTATGTACTACCTTACGCGCCTGCTCTATGCAGAAAAGTTCGCGTTAGCTATTGTCGTATTGCTAAGCTTTGGATCAAGCCTTCTTATTTTACTTCAGCTCCGGGCTGTTGGGGAATATCCCGAAATGGAGCTATTTGCCGCTCTGATCTCTGTACTTGCTAGCTGGCTTGCCCTCTCTTCACACACTTTTAGCCGTTACGCAGCCAAGCAGGTGAAACGAAGGCGTGTCATGGTCTATGGCTTCCTGGGGCTTGTGGTGGGGCTCGCTCTCTGGGTCGATTTCTTGATTCTTCCTTTTGTGTTGACGGCAGGACTGCTTCTATTTCTCTTCTGCCGAGGAGAGTTACGGACATGGGCAGGACTTAGTCTATTGCTTGGCGCGGTAATTGGCGCCTTTCCTCTGCTTCTATACAATGTCACCGCTCCTTTGGGTCAAAACTCTTTGATTATTCTGCTTAAAATTCATCACGCAGGTGCAAATGAGATGGCGGCCCAGCATATTCCGTTTCTAGGACAAATCATTGGCGCGCTTATGGTTAGCCTGCCCCTCGCTACTGGAGCAAACCCCTACTGTCCTCTTAAGTCCTTCCCGCTTTTTGGGCCACCGACAACGTCAACGCTTCAATGTGTCGTGTTCCCGGGAAGTTGGGGGATCGGCTATATTATCCTGGGAATCATCGCTGCCTACCTTGCAGTCGGTATCATCTGGCAACACTGGAGTAGATCTTCAGCACAGAACTGGTCTTTCGAGGAGAGGCAGATCGTTAAACGCCAGTGCGCCCGGCTCATGCTGCTGGTCAGTGCCGGGATAACTCTCCTCTTGTATATGCTGAGCCCTGTAGCAGCCGTCATCCCAGATGTCGTTTGGCGTTACTTAATATGCATGCTTATTGCGCTTCCCGCAGTGTTGTGGCCTTTATGGAACGTCAAAAGCAGACTAATGATATCATCGACCAGGCCGGCCAGGGTTCTGTTCATCTTGAGAGTGGGGCTGCTCCTGCTCATTGCAAGCATATTTGTGATGGGCACCATCAGAACATTCTTAGAAGGAGTGCCTGAAGCTCAGGCAGCTTATGCTAAGGAAGATACCCTGGTTCAAGATCTGCTGCGTGTTGGTGCAACGCGCATCTACTCTGAGTATTGGACCTGCAATCGCCTCATCTTCCACAGCCAGGAGCAGATCATCTGCAGCGCTTTAGATGATCAACTGAAGCCAGGCTTTGATCGCTACACGCCCTATCGTTCTATAGTGAGGGCGGCTATGCATCCTGCATATGTACTGCCCTTGAATTCTGTCCAGGCAACCACCTTTCAACGAGAGATGCTCTCCCAGTATGTCCACTACCGACACTACGTCTTTGAAGGCTATGATGTCTATCAATCTGATACAAATGTGGGGTCGCCATGAAACGCTTCTCTCCTGATATTTTATAGCTGTGTATTGTTTTGGTGAGCAAAAACGTAGAGGAGAGTATTGTGAGATGTTGCCTTCGGGTTGCGTACTATTATGTAACCTAGTCTAAGTGCATCTGGATGAAGGTAGATGTTATAATGCCTGGCGACCACCCTGTCTGGATAGTGTGGGGGAGGCTGTTTCTCCTGGTATCTATAACGGTTCCCGGCGATGGATAAATCAGTTCCTCAAGTATATGTTTTTGTCTCGAGGAGGGCGTGATGCTCAGGAGACCCAAATCGCAATCTCTTACGGTCACCTTTTCTTTTTTGTCGCTATTGGTTTTTTTCCTTTTCGCCTGTAATGTACCAGGTTTAGTGGGAGGGACTACTCATCCTATAGGTAATAGCAGCCCGATAAAAGGTGGGATCTGGATTGATGACCTTTATGGCGATCCTGGCTCGCTGATACCTAATGGTTCCGCTAAAAATGCTTCGTATATAATCGATCAGTCTATTTACACGCCGCTCTTTTATGGCGACTCAAATGGCACTCTTCACCCTGGGTTGGCGAAAGAGATTCCTACTATTGCGAATGGTGGCATCAGCCCTGATCTCAAAACGTGGACATTTCATCTTAAACCCAATCTAGTATGGTCTGATGGAATGCCCTTGAACGCTAACGATGTGGATTTTACCTGGAGGCTCTGGAATAATGCTCATTTTAATGCAGCTAGTGCCGGTGGCTTTAACCTTATCAGTTCCGCGGAGGTCTCTGCTGACAACCTCACGATTGTTTTCCATCTCAAGCAACCCTTTTCACCGTTTGTCTCGATATGGGCAGATGGCTTATATGCACCGCTACCCGCACACCATTACATTAGTATGCTCCCTGATCAGATTCTAAGGTCCGCTGATAACGTGAACCCATC
>WNFY01004055.1_pt1 | contig 14172 bp, 14 predicted proteins | sample 5400091 | NCBI WGS metagenome assembly WNFY01 (sample SAMN13153364, study PRJNA577476) | soil metagenome | isolation source: 60 cm soil or saprolite under grassland replicate 1 | place: USA:California | collected 2016-06-15 | reverse complement strand
GCACGAAAACGAAGGGCGGGTGGGCGGCGATCCCGCCGGGGACGCGCCTCTCGACGTACGCGATCCCGCAGTACAAGGCGGCGGCGGCCGCTTTCGCCTCGAAGACCCTCGACGCGATGAAGGCTGCGCCGATCAACAACCCCGGCACGACGAAGCGTCCGGGCCTACCGGGTGTGCAGTACGTCGGCATCCCGCAGTTCCAGGATGTCGGCAATCGGTGCACCCAGCTCTTCTCGAGCGTGATCGCCGGTTCGACGAAGGACACGACCGCGCTCAGCCAGTGTCAGGAGATCGCGTCGAGAGCGATCAAGTAAAAGCTCTGCCATGACTACCACTACCGCCGACGCCACGCTGAGGGGAAAGGGAAAAGGGAAGGTTGGAGATCCCTTCTCCTCTCCGTGGCGTCGGCGGCTACCGCTGCTCCCGGCGCTGCTGTTCGCGATCGCGATCACGCAGCTGCCGTTCCTCGTCAGCATCTACTACAGCTTCACCAACCTGAAGGACAAGACGCAGTCGCTGATCCCCGAGCCGACGAAGTTCGTCGGTATCGACAACTACAAGGCGATCTCGCTGTTCGCCATCCTCCTCGACCGGAAGTTCGTCGGGCAGGGGGTCGTGCGAACGCTCCTGATCACCCCGTTCCTCCTGATGCCGGTCGTGGCGGCGCTTATCTGGAAGCAGCAGATGTTCTCGTCGCTCTTCGGGATTCTCGACAAGGTGCTCAACTTCCTCGGTCTCAACTCGGTCGCCTGGATCTCTGACCATCCGCTGGGGGCAATCGTCACCGTTCTCGTCTGGCAGTGGACGCCGTTCATGATGTTGATCATGCTCGCGGGGCTGCAGAGCCAGCCCTCGGACATCATCGAGGCCGCGGGGGTCGACGGGGCCACTCCGTTCGGGATCTTCAGGCAGCTGACGCTGCCGCACCTGCGCCGGTACCTCGAGCTCGGCGCGCTGCTCGGCTCGATCTACATCGTCCAGGCGTTCGACGCGATCGACCAGATGACCGGAGGCGGTCCCGGTTCGACGAACGTCCCGTACTTCGTCTACCAGGAGTCGATCGGCGGCGGGTTCCGCTACGGCTCGGCGTCCGCCTACGCGATCGTCGTGGTCGTCTTCTCGATCATCATCGCCACGTTCTCCCTGCGGGTGCTGTCCGGGCTCCTGAAAGACGAGGAGCGAGCATGATGAGCGTAGGCTCGACGGAGCTCACCAAAGAGCGGAGGCGCCGGCTCTGCCGGCGCCGGGAGCGGGCATGAGTCGCGAGCGTCGCGGCACGAGGCTCGGGGTCGGCGAAAGCCGCTACGGCTCGATCGCGCTCGGCACGGCCGCCTGGGTGGTCGGCATGCTCTGGATCTTCCCGGTCGCCTGGACCCTCTTGACGAGCTTCAAGACCGAGCAGGACGCGTCGGCTCAGACCCTGCACCACGGCCTCTCGTTTGCCCGCTACAGCGAGATCAGCCATTCGACCGAGGGAACGCTCTCGCTCGGGGCGGCGTTCACGAACTCGTTCGTCGTCGTGGTGGTCTCGACGATCATCGTGATGCTGCTCGCGTTGCCCGCCGCCTATGCGCTCGCGATCCGCCCGGTGCCCAAGTGGCGTGACGTGCTCTTCTTCTTCATCTCGACGAAGTTCTTGCCCATCGTCGCGTCGATCTTCCCGATCTACGTCTACGCCGAGAAGTGGAACCTGATCGGCACGCGCACGATCCTGATCATTCTCTACATCGCGATCAACCTGCCCCTCGCGATCTGGATGACGCGCTCGTTCTTCATCGAGGTGCCGCGCGAGTTGATCGAGGCGGCCGAGATCGACGGCACGTCGCTCATCAATCAGCTTCGCTCCGTGATTCTGCCGGTCGCCGCGCCCGGCATCGCGGCGACCGCGCTCCTCTGCGTGATCTTCGCCTGGAACGAGTACTTCTACGCCATCCAGCTGAACTTCGCCGGTGCGTCGACGATGCCGCAGTGGGTGATCGGGCACGTCTCGACACGGGGCAACTTCCTCGCGAAGCTCTCCGCCGCGTCGATGATCGCCTGCCTACCCGTCGTTCTCGCAGGCTGGGCCGCGCAGAAGCGGATGATCCGCGGGCTCTCGATGGGTGCCCTCAAGTGAGAAGGGACTGATCTCTTGGCCTCGGTGCAATACGACGAAGCAACGCGGCTCTACCCCGGTACCCCCAAGCCGGCGGTCAACGAGCTGAACCTGTCGATCGCGGACGGCGAGCTGCTCGTGCTCGTCGGCCCGTCCGGATCCGGCAAGTCGACGGCGCTCCGCATGCTCGCGGGGCTCGAGCCGCTCGATGAGGGCAAGATCCTGATCGGCGGCAAGGACGTCTCGACGGTGCGTCCCCGAGACCGGGACATCGCGATGGTGTTCCAGAGCTACGCGCTCTACCCGCAGCTCGACGTCGCGGCGAACATGGGCTTTGCGCTGAAGCAGCAGGGCGTTCCGAAGGAAGAACGGCGGCAGCGCGTGCTCGAGGCTGCGAAGCTGCTCGATCTCGAGCCGTACCTCGACCGGAAGCCGAGGAACCTCTCCGGGGGTCAGCGCCAGCGGGTCGCGATGGGGCGCGCGATCGTACGACACCCGCAGGTCTATCTGATGGACGAGCCGCTCTCGAACCTCGATGCGAAGCTTCGCGTGCAGACACGCGCCGAGCTCGTCGAGTTGCAGCAGCGGCTTGCGGTGACGACGGTCTACGTGACGCACGATCAGGTCGAGGCGATGACGATGGGTCATCGCGTCGCCGTGCTCCGCGACGGGGACCTGCAGCAGGTCGATACGCCGTCGGCCCTCTACCACGAGCCCGCAAATCTGTTCGTCGCGGGATTCATCGGCTCGCCGGCGATGAACATGTTGCCGGTGTCGGCGAGCGGGCCGCTACGGATCGGCGGCGCCGACATCGGCGTCGCCGACGACCTGGGAGGCGAGCGCGCGACGGTCGGCTTCCGACCGGAGGCGGTCGTCGTCGGGAATGGCGGTCCGGTTGCCGGCAGGATCCGCATCGTCGAGGATCTCGGTTCCGACGCGGTCGTCCACCTGGTGATCGATCACGACGGTGAAGAGCTTCGAGTCGTGGCGAAGGCCGCCGCGCCGTTCGCCGGATCGCCCGGCGACAGCGTGCGTGTGGGGCTGCGCGGCAGCGTCCACCTCTTCGACACCGCGGAGGTGAGGCGGAAGAGCGTCACGCTGTGACGACCCTCCTCGTCACCGGCGCAGCGGGCGACATCGGCACGGCGATCGCCGAGGTGCTCGCGGAGCGCGGGCACCGGCTCGCGCTCGCCGATCATCCGGATGTCGCCGAGCGGCTCGACGAGCTCTGCCGCAGACTCGGTGCCGAGTGCGTGACCTTCGACGTCACGGACGAGGCCGCCGTGACGGCTGCAGTCGAACGGCTGGGCCCGCTCGGCGGGGTTGTGAACAACGCCGGCTACCAGGGCGTGTTCACCTCAGTCGACAGCTACCCGCTGGACGACGCACGGCGCGTCCTCGAGGTCAACGTGCTCGGGGTGATGACCGTCCTTGCCGCCGCGGCCCGCGCGATGACCGGCGGTGCGGTAGTGAACATCGCCTCGATGGCGGGTGTCTCCGGGGCGCCGAACATGCCCGCGTACTCCGCCTCGAAGGCCGCGGTGATCGGGCTGACGAAGTCGGCCGCGAAGGATCTCGCCCCGAAGGGCATTCGCGTGAACGCCGTCTCGCCGGCCTTCATCGGGCCGGGCCGCATGTGGGAGACCCAGGTCGAGCGTCAGGCTGCGGCCGGCAGCCAGTACTTCGCGGCCGATCCCGACGCAGTCGCCGAGCAGATGATCGGCATGGTGCCGCTGCGTCGGTACGGTTCGGTGCACGAGGTCGCGACCGTGGTCGCGTTCCTGCTGTCCGACGATGCGTCGTACGTCACCGGCGTGAACGTCGAGGTCTCCGGCGGCAGCGTCTAGAGCCGCTCCATCGCACCCATCGAACCGTGCTCGGCGAGCGCGGCGCTCGCATCGGCGAAAGCGTCGCGGAACCGGCGGCTCTCGCGGAGGCGGGGTGTGAAGACCTGGTCGAACTCGAGAAATGCCCCAGGGTCACCGAGCGATCTGACCGCGAACGTCGCCGCTCGATCTCCGTGCGGATCGGTCGCGCGCTCAGCTGCCGGAACCGTCGCGAGATACCGGGCCCAGCCCGCGAGCGCGAGCGCTGCGCACTCGACCGGCCCGTCGAGCTCGAGCTGTCGCTCGACCGTCGGGATGAGGAAGCTCGGGAACTTCGCCGTCCCGTCGATGCAGAGGCGGGCGATCTGGTCGCGCACGCCCGTGTTCTCGAACCGGCCGAGCACGGTACGGGCGTAGTCCGCAGCAGGATGACCCGGGATCTCGGCGAGCGTCGGTATCGCCTCCGTCGAGAGGAACCGTTCGAGGTACTGCCTCACTGCGGGAATGGCGACCGCCTCGTCGACGTAGACGACGCCTGCGATCGCCATCAAGTACGCCATGCACGAATGCGTCGCATTGAGCATCCGCAGCTTGTAGAGCTCCCAATCGTGAACGCGGTCCGTAAAGAGAACACCGACCTCCTCGAATCGCGGCCGTCCCGCCGCGAACGAGTCTTCGAGCACCCACTGGCGAAATGGCTCCGAGACCACAGGCCACCCGTCGTCGAGCTCATACTCGTCGTGCAGGAAGGCGCGATCGGCATCGGTCGTTTGCGGCGTGATGCGGTCGACCATCGAGTTCGGGAAGCTGCACGCCGTCTCGACCCAGCGAACGAGATCCTCGCTTCGAGCCTCGGAGACGCGCGTGATCGCCTCCCGCGCGACGTTGCCGTTGCCCGGCAGGTTGTCGCAGCTGAGGATCGTCAGCTGCGAACCACCCTGGGCGCGGCGAGCGTCGAGCCCGGTGACGACGGCTTCGATCGTCGGGTTCGGCCTCTCCAGAGAGTAGCCGCCCTCGGTGATCGTCATGGACAGAATCACGACATCGGGCTGCGCAACCTGCTGCGCGAATGCATCAACGTCACCGGTGACGAGCCGGTAGTCGACGATGCTCCCGACGATCCGAGGACGGGAGCCGTTGCTGTCACGCTCGATCAAGGTGTACAGGTGATCCTGCGCCTCGAGCACGCTCGCGATCCGACGATCGGCCTCGAGGAGCCCGATGCCGCGAATCCCCCAGCCGCCGCCGCCTTCCGCCAGTTCGTCGATGTAGCGCGCCAGGTGGGCGCGGTGAAAGCCGCCGACGCCGATATGCAGGATTCGTTGAGTGAGCGCCGTGCGGTCGTAGTGCGGTACGGGGATGCCGCGACGTTCGATTGCTTCGAGGTTCGACGTCGAGAGCCGAAGCGTCACGTCGCGAACGTACCACGCGAAATCGCTCACCCTCCCTCATGCCGCGTGTGTGCGGAGGTGGGCGTAGGCAGCCTCGACGGCGACAGCGAGTTGGCCGGGATCGCGCCGTGATTGGGTGTCCCGCCCCGCTAAGCCGCAGGAAGTTCGACACGACGCGGCGGGCCGAGCATTTCGGCCCGCCGCCTCCACGTGAGAGATTCGTTCATGTGTCAGGGGATGCGCACGTCGTGGTGTGTGCGCGCGAACTCGCGTTCCTCGTCGGTCAGGTCCGAGTCACGTACGGGAGTGACGAGGCTCCAGTGCTTGCCGACCGGGCAGTGCTGCAGCCTGGCTATGCCGAGGTCGAGTGCCTTGAGCTTGACCCCGGGAATCCAGATCGTCGTGAAGAGATGGCCACGGCGGCAGCGCACAACCGTGTTGGCGCCCAGGTTGTAGCCGCGACGCCGGGCGACGAGCGTCGCAGCGATGATCGCGGCGATCACGATCAGCGGAGCCGCTGCGACGAGACCGGGCCTCATCGAAGGGACGGCTCCAACTCCGCGAATGTTTCCATCTATAGGAACGTTAACAGATCTGTGAGCGCGGGGTTAGACTGGGTTCGTGGCCAGCGCTGACCTGCTCCTGCACCCGGTGCGCCTGCGGGTCGTGCAGGCCTTCCTCGGCGACCGGGCGCTCACCACGACCCAGCTTCGGACCGAGCTTCCCGACGTGCCGGCCGGCAGCCTCTACCGGCACGTCGCCCGTCTCGTCGACGGCGGCGTGCTCGCCGTCGTCAGCGAGCGCCGCGTGCGTGGTGCGCTCGAGCGCACCTATGTGCTCCGCACTGCTGCAGCGCGCATCGGCTGGGACGAAGTGGCCAAGATGAGCCCCGACGAGCACCGCCAAGCCTTCCTCGCCTTCGTGGCCGGCCTGATCGGCGATGCCGACCGCTACCTCGCACGCGGAGACATCGACCCCCTCCGCGACGGAGCTAGCTACAACGTGGCAGGAATGTGGCTCGACGAGACCGAGTTCATGGAATTCCTTCGGGAGCTCGTCACGATCGTCCAACCCCGCCTCGCCAACGCCCCCAAGCCCGGCCGCACGCGACGCATCTTCGCGACCGTCCTCCTACCCGGGTCCGACTCCGCCATCACGTAGGCCCGGTCTTCGCCCCGGGGATGACCCGAGCGCGGCTTGCAGCGATTCGCGAAGCCGTGGTACCGGCTGCGCGCATTGCGCGTCTTCCGCGACGACGCGAGCCTCTCGGCCAACCCCGACAGCAGAAGTAGCCCGCCGAGCGGAGCTACGACGCGCGAAACGCTCTGCTCGAAGCGCTCCAGCGGAACGTCACAGAACACCGGGTGCTCGCGTCGCTGCCGAGCCCGCGCGGAGGCTATGGGTGGAGTCTCGCCTTCAGCACGGACGGGAAAGAGGTCACGACGCGCGGTGCGGACGGCGTTGTCGCGGTCTGGGACATCTCGCACCGGAAACGAACGCTGCAGACCCCACGAGCGCCGCATCCACGCCTGACGGAATGCTCGTGTACGGCACCTCAGGTGCCGGAGTGAAGTTCTGGGACCTCGTCGCCGGGCGCTCGCTCGGCGCGCTGAACACGAAGGCCACCAGCGTCGCGCTTGCACCCGACGGCCAGACGCTCGCGACGGTCTCCGGGGACACGGTCAGGCTCTGGGATGTGATCAGGAGGCAGCCGCTCGGCCGGCCCTTGGCCGATCCCGCGGGCGTCGCTTCCGTCGCGTTCGGGAGCGACGGCATCGGCCTCGCCTCAGGCGGCGACCACGGCACCGTCACCGTCTGGGACCCGCTGCTGCTCGGCACGGACTTCGAGGCGTGGCGGGCACGCCTGTGCCGGCTCTCGGGACGGAACCTCACCCGCACCGAGTGGGCGCAGTTCCTCCCCGGCGAGCCCTATCGCGCGACCTGCCCCGGGTTGCCCTAAGACAGGATGGAGCTGTGGCCCTGCGGGCTGTGGCGTCCGGTTGCTGGCGGAGAGTGGTCGGCGCCTACGCATCTGTCGTGGGTTGTCGGGGGTTTGGCCCGGTAGAGCCACATACGGAGGTCGCCGACCATGTGCGACTCTACGATGACGGTAGCGGTTGGGCTGGACGTTCACGCTCGCTCGATCCGGCTGGCGGCGGTCCGCGCCGACGAGCTGCTGGAGGAGCGGACGCTGCCCTACGACGAGGCGCAGGTGGAGCGGCTGCTGCGCCGCTGGCCGTCGGTGCGCTGCTGCTACGAGGCGGGCCCAACCGGCTTCGGCCTCTATCGGCATCTCGTCGACCGCGGGGTCGACTGCACCGTGGTCGCGCCGGGCCTGGTGCCGCAGCGGCCGGCTGATCGGGTCAAGACCGATCCGCGTGACGCGCGCAAGCTTGCGCGTCTGCTCGCCGGCGGCCTGCTCGAGCCGATCCACGTCCCCTCACCAGAGCACGAAGCTGCCCGTGATCTGGTGCGTGCCCGCGAGGACGCGCGCCTTGACCGGATGCGCGACCGGCACCGGTTGTCGAAGTTCTGCCTGCGGCACGGCCGAATCCTGCCGACCAGCTCCTGGACCGTGGTACGGCGCAAGTGGCTCGGTGAGCAGCGGTTCGAGTTCGTCGCCGAGCAGCTCACCTTCGACACCTACGTGCACGCGCTCGATCTCGTCGACGCACGGATCGAGCAGCTCGAGCGCGCGATCCGCGAGACCGCCGAGCAGGAGCCGTGGCGGCAGCTGGTCGCACGGCTGCGTTGCCTGCGCGGCATCGACACGCTGACCGCGCTCGCGCTCGTCGCCGAGATCGGCGACTTCAACCGCTTCCGCAGCGCGGCCGAGTTCATGGCCTTCGTCGGTCTCGTACCCTCGGAGCACTCCAGCGGCGAGAAACGCCGACAGGGGTCGATCACCAAGGTCGGCAATAGCCACGTGCGTCGGCTGCTCGTCGAGTCGGCCTGGCACGCACGGCGACGGCCGAAGGTCGGCTACGACCTCGCCCGCCGCCAACGCGGCCAAGACGCAGTCGTGCTTGAGCGCGCCTGGCGCTGCCAGCAGCGGCTCTCCCAGCGTTGGCAGCGGATGGCCGGCCGCGGCAAGCCGCAGCAGCAGATCGTCGTCGCCTGCGCACGTGAGCTCGCCGGCTTCGTCTGGGCGATCGCGACCGAGCAACCACTTCGGACCACCTGATCGTCAAGCCTCTCGACCTCGAGCAGCGGATGCGTCCGACCACACGGAGAACCCTCGACAGTTCTTTGCGGCACCGCCCGCCGGTGACCCGCGACCTAAGACCGAGGCAGCTCCCGACGGTTCCCAGTCATGCCGTCCCGACCCGCGAATGTCAGTCTGATCCACCGTCGCCGCTCCGGACGATCCGCTGCCCCAGGCCGAGAGGACAACCACTCGACCGAGCCTCACCCTTGACCTTTTGCTCCATGTCAGAACTCGTTTTCAGAATGAGTTTCCTGAAGACCGGGTTACGGTGCCAGATCGAAGTTGCGCCGGGGCCTGCGGCAGACCCCGGCGCGAATACCACCGGTCGGACCCTAGGGCGTCAAGACGCCCTAGGTTGTCGATCAGACGCTGAAGAATGTTCTCGACGTGTCGGCGACACTGGTCGAGACGTTGTTCGTGGTGTCTGTGAGCAGGATGTTCGTGTAGCTGACGGACGCGAGGACGAGCCTCTGTCCGCTCGGGCAGGAGAAGCTACCGGCGGAGAGTGGGCCGACAGAAATGCTTCCCACTACCCGTCCGTTCTGTGGCAGGAAGCCAACACTGGGTGAGGTGAGCGGCCCGGCGAAGGTCGCTTTGTTGGCTGCCTTGGGATGGTTGCCACCGCCGTTGAGGCAGGCGTAGGTAGCGGTGCTGTCAGCGGTGAGCACATAGTTGATCTGCTGCTGGCCGACACCCGCCTCATCCCAGGAGACGACGAGCGCGCCACTGTCGTTGACGCTTCCCGTTGCCGAGAAGAAGTGCGCACCCGACGTCGCCGAGGCCGTTGCGGCCCAGAACGTGAGGGCCGCGCACGCAAACACGGCCATCGCTAAAGTCAGTTTCAAGGACTTCCTCATTAAGTGCTCCTTTCTCGTGCCCCGGCCAGCTGTGGAGCGGCCGGGGTCTTTGGGGCCGAGGCGGTCCGACGGCTCTGCTCGCGCTTTCGCAGATGCGGACGCGGGGGCGGAGCCATCTCTAATCCGACCTGGTGGCCTTGGTGAAGGTCCGAAATGACCCTCGGGGGGAAACTGCCGCAAACCAACCGCCTCGGGTTACCTGCACGCTGCTGTGGACAGCACTCGTGACACTAACAGCTTGTGGACAAAAACACGGACTCTGTGGAGAAGCCGGGCGATGAAATTCCTCATTGCTTGTCCACGAAGCGTTCTGCCTTTCGCCCTCTCCGGGGCTTTTGAGCGCTCCGACTTTTGAAGAGGAGCTTGACTCTCCGCGCTCGCCCGAGTATCTTCATCACCTAAATTTAGTTATCGAAGGAACTCGGTGCGCAAAGGCTCGTCCAACCTCGTCCGTGATCTCAACCGCTCTGCGGTGCTGCGCCTGATCGGCGAGGAGGGGCCGATAGCGCGCGCCGAGATCGCCCGCCGGCTGCGGCTCAGCCCGGCCACGGTTACGGCTGTCACGCGGCGGATGATCTCGGCAGGGCTCATCAGGGTCGTCGAGCAGGCTCCCTCGAACGGCGGCCGGCCGGCCCTCTTACTCGGCATCGTCGGTGGCGCGGCGCACGCGATCGGCGTCAAAGTCGTCGCCGACCATCTCGTTGGCGTTCGCGTCGACCTGGACGGGGTCGTCGTCGACAGCTTCGAGCATGTGTTCGAGGCCGACGACCCAGGCGCGATCGAACGGCTCGCCGAGCTGCTCCTGCCGCACACCGAGCCGCGCGAGGACAGCCCGCTGTTCCTCGGTGTCGGTCTCGGCGTCCCCGGAGTCGTGGACGGCCGCGCGCACAGCGTCGTCGACTCGCCGATGCTCGGCTGGCGCTCGCTCGACGTCGGTGCGCAGCTCGAGCGCAGGCTCGGCGTTCCGGTTCTCGTGGACAACGACGTCAACACACTTGCGGTCGCCAGTCGCCTGTACGGTCGAGGCAAGGGCGTCGAGGATTTCCTCACCGTTACGATCGGCCGGGGCGTCGGCCTCGGGATCATCATCGGCGGCAACGTGTACCGCGGCGCGCACGGCGGCGCCGGCGAGTTCGGGCACGTCGCCGTCGTCGATGACGGGCCCGTCTGCGAGTGCGGCAAGCGCGGTTGCCTGGAGGCGCTCGTCGCCGATCCGGCTCTCGTGGCGCGCGGCGAGGGGGAGGGGCTGCTCCAGGCCGGAGAAGGCGTCGACCGCCTGCGGTCGCTCGCCGAGGACGGCGACCTGCGCGCGGCGCGGATCTTCGCCGACGCAGGCGCGCTTCTCGGGAGAGCCGTCGCAGGCCTCGTCAACGTGCTGAGTCCCGAGCTCGTGCTGATCAGCGGCGAAGGCACGCAGGCGTGGCCGCAGATGTCCGCTTCGTTCGAGCGCGGACTGAGCGCTGCGGTGTTCCCGCCGCTCGGGGGCGTCGCGGTCGAGATCGACCCGTGGGACGACGCGAAGTGGGCGCTCGGCGCTGCGGCGCTCGTCCTGCGCGCGACCTTCGTCACCGCGCTCGATGAGCGCTCGTCCGACCACTCGGTGCGTGCGCGCCTCGAGCCGCTGGCGGCCGGCTGATGGTCGGGCAGCGCGGCTGGCGTTTCCGTCTGATTGTCGCCCTCTTCCTTGCGCCGAGCTTGATCCCGCTCGTGCTCTTCCTCGTCCTCCCGATGCTCGCGTCGATCGGCCTGAGCTTCGCGAGCTGGGACCTGCTGACGCATCCGCGCTGGGTCGGGCTGCAGAACTACCGCGGCCTCGTGCACGACGGTGAGTTCCATGCGGCGTTGCTGCACACGTTCTATTTCGTCGCCGGCTATCTGCCGCTCGTCTTCTGCGGCGGCTTGCTGCTCGCGCTCGCACTGCACCAGCGGCTGCGGGGCATCGCGTGGCTGCGCACGCTCTACTTCCTGCCGGTCGTCACGAGCTGGGTCGTCGTCGCACTCGTGTGGAAATGGCTGCTGAATCCGCAGTACGGGATCGTCAACCGGCTGCTCGGCTTCGTCGGGGTGCAGGGCCCCGGATGGTGGCTCGACCCGCACTGGGCGATGCCGTCGATCATCCTTGCGTCCGCCTGGAAGGACATCGGCTTCACGATGGTGATCTTCCTGGCCGGCCTGCAGGCGATTCCGGAGGAGTACTACGAGGCCGCGTCGCTCGACGGTGCAGGCCGCTGGAGCCGTTTCCGCAACATCACGTTCCCGCTGCTCTCGCCGGCGAGCTTCTTCGTCGTCGTGATCAGCCTGATCAACAACGTGCAGGTCTTCGACCAGGTGTGGGTGATGACGCAGGGCGGCCCGGCGGGATCGACGACCGTCGTCGTTCAGCAGATTGTGCAGAACGCGTTCAGCTTCGGGCGCATGGGCTACGCGGCCGCGATGAGTTGGGTGCTGTTCGCGATCATCCTCGTGATCACCGCCGTCCAGCTGCGCCTGCAAAAGCGTTGGGTTGTCTATGCCTGACACGACGACGGGTCCGGTGCTCAGCCCCGTGGTCGCGGGCGGCCGGTGGACGCTGAGCACGCCGGCGCGCCGCGGCTTCGTGCCGCGCGCTCTGCTCTACACGATCCTGCTTGTCGGCGGGCTTGCGATGCTCTTCCCGTTTGCGTGGATGGTGAGCACGTCGCTGAAGCCCGACCTCGCAGTGTTCCAGACACCGCCGCAACTGATTCCGAAGCCGTTCCAACCGTCCAACTACTCGACCGTCGTGCACATCTTCCCGGTGTGGCGCTTCCTGCTGAATAGCGCGCTCGTCGCGGTCGTCGCGACGACGCTGCAGGTCGGAACGAGCGCGATGGCGGCCTACGCGTTCGCGCGCATGAAGTTCCGCGGCAGCGGGACGCTGTTCGTCCTCTATCTCGGCACGCTGATGGTGCCGTTCCAGGTGACGATCGTCCCGCTCTTCATCGAGGTGAAGTACCTGCACCTCGTGAACAGCTATCCCGGACTGATCGTGCCCTCGATCGCGTCCGCATACGGGACCTTCCTGCTGCGCCAGGCCTTCATGAGCCTGCCGGCCGAGCTCGAAGAGGCCGCGTTCGTCGACGGCGCCGGGCACTGGACCGTCTTCACGCGCATCGTCCTGCCGCTCGTCCGCCCCTCACTCGCGACGTTCGGCGTGCTGTCGTTCATCGCGAGCTGGAACAGCTTCCTCTGGCCGCTCGTGCTGATCAGCTCGCAGAAGCTGATGACGCTCCCGGTCGGGATCGCCAACCTGCAGGGCGAGCATCTCACGGCCTGGAACCTCGTCATGGCCGGAACGACGATCAGCGTCATCCCGATCGTCGTCGTCTACCTCTTCGCGCAGAAGCACATCGTGCGCGGCTTCGTCCTCTCCGGGGTCAAAGGCTGACGTCGGATGCGGGAGGAGGCCCTATCGAGCGACTGCTGAGGCTCGGCGCAGCCTTGTTCACGCGCCAACAGTTCCTCCAACTGACAGAAGAAAGAGAAGGGAAGCAAATGAGACGCCTCATCTTTGTCGCAACCGCAGCAATGGCAGCTCTTGGAGTGGTAGTGGGCGCGGCCTTTGCCAAGCAGGCGGCCCCGGCATCGACGAAGACGGTGACAGTCAGCTACTTCACGTTTTCGGCGGCACCGGATCACCTGAACACGCTCAAGGCACTGATCGGGATCTTCGAGAAGAAGCATCCGAACATCCAGATCAGCTTCCAGACCGCGCCCTACTCGGATTATTTCACGAAGCTCCAGACGCAGATCGCCGGCGGTCAAGCGCCGGACACGTTCGAGCTCGACTACGGCAGCTTCTACGGGTATGCAACGAGCGGCGCGCTCATGAATCTCAGCAAGGTCGCGAAGACCGACAAGACGTTCAAGCCCGCCATCTACTACCCGAAGGCGTATCAGGCGTTCGCGGTCGGCAAGACGCAGTTCGGGCTGCCGGAGTCGTTCTCGGACGTCTTGCTCTTCTACAACAAGGACATGTTCAAGGCCGCGGGGGTGCCGTTCCCGACCGCGAAGTGGACGTGGAAAGACGAGATGGCGGCCGCGAAGAAGCTCACGAACGCGAGCAAGGGCCAGTGGGGCGACTACCAGCCGATCCAGTTCTACGAGTTCTACAAGGTGCTCGCGCAGAACGGCGGCACCTTCTTCAATGCGAAGAAGACGAAGGCGACGTTCGACAGCCCCGCCGGCATCGCGGCACTCAATTGGCTGCTGAGCAAGCCCGGCACCGTGATGCCGACGCAGGAGGAGCAGGCAGGCCTCGCGGATGACGCGATGTTCAAGCTCGGCAAGATCGCGATGTGGCACAACGGCATCTGGCAGTTCAGCGCCATGAAGGACGCGCCGTTCCAGTGGGACGTCGTCGTCGAGCCGGCCGGCAAGGTGAAGGCGAATCACTTCTTCGCCAACACGGTCGTCGCGTCGTCGAAGACGTCACACGCGAAGGAAGCGTGGGAGTGGCTGAAGTTCCTCGCGGGCTCGCACGACTCCGTGAAGGCACGCATCGGCTCGAGCTGGGAGCTTGCTCCGGTGCAGGACAAGGCCGCGTTCCAGGCCTATCTGAAGCAGCGGCCGCCGGTGAACCGCCAGGCCGTGCTCGACGCGCTGAACAACCCGGTGCTGACGCCGACGATCAAGTCCGAGGCGCAGCTGCAGGACATCGTGGGCAAGGCGCTGCAAAAGGCTCAGCTCGGGCAGGTGTCCGCAGCACAGGCGCTGCACGCCGCCGCCGGCCAGGTCAACGAAGTGCTGGCTGTCAGCGGGTAACGAGGACCGTTCG
>WNFY01003729.1_pt1 | contig 14179 bp, 10 predicted proteins | sample 5400091 | NCBI WGS metagenome assembly WNFY01 (sample SAMN13153364, study PRJNA577476) | soil metagenome | isolation source: 60 cm soil or saprolite under grassland replicate 1 | place: USA:California | collected 2016-06-15 | reverse complement strand
ATCCGTCGCCGGCGCTTTGCAGGTGAAATTTTCGCAAACGTACGCGGCTGGTTTGCCGTCAATCAGCGACATAGCACGGACCGCTTCATTTCTCTCGCCGAGAAATTTCTGGCCTTCACCGCCATCGGCCAGAAGCAGGACGGTTTTTGGCAGGAAATGACGACGCACCTCTTCAAGCAGCGCTTTCGTTTCCGGCACATCTTTCTTCCCGGCGATCACGATTTGCCGCGGCTTGCTTAAGGAATAATCGAGCGCGACCAGCATTTGTGGCATGGCGCTGGGAAAATGCGACAGGGTAGTTGCAAATGCATCGATCGTCTTTCGCGCGCGCTCTGCCATCTGTTTATCGTCGTGAAACTGGGATAACCGCAAAAGATTCAGCGCCGCGACCGAACTGGCAGCCGGTTCCGCGCCGTCATTGTCGTCCTTCATGCGGAGAAAGACGCTTTGATCTTTTCCGCTGGTGCTGAAATAGCCGCCGTTCTTCTCGTCGAAAAACAAGCGATCCTGCGTTTCCTGCAACTGGGTCGCAAGCTTGAGCCATTCCACGTCGAACGAGGCTTCATAAAGATCGAGGAGGCCTTGGATAACAAATGCACAATCATCGGCGAAACCTTCAATATCGCTCCGACCCTCTCGATAATTGCGATACAAAATGTCGCGTGATGAATCGCACAAGTTTGCCCGCAGGAAATTCGCAGCGCGAAGCGCAATTTCCACGTAGCGTCGGTCGTCCAGTACTTGCGCAGCGCGAGCATAAGCAGAGATCATCAGGCCGTTCCAAGCGGCGATGACCTTATCGTCAAGATGCGGCCGCGGCCGTTGGGCACGAATGGCAAACAGCTTTTCGCGACTCTGCTCAAGCGATTTAGCAATGTCCTCCTCGCTTTTCTTAAAACGCTGCGCGGTTTCCGGAATCGTGTGACGTTCGATTAAAATATTTTTGCCGCGGAATTCATCCTGCGGATCGCTTCCTTCCGGCGCATTCCCGCGCGCTTGCACGCCGTAATGGAAATCGAAAATCTCAGCGTCATCACCGAGCGCGGTATCGATCTCCTTTTTTGTCCAAATATAGAACGCGCCTTCCTTCGTCTCGACGTGGCCGCGGTCAGCACCCGCGGCTACAACGGGACTGTCGGCATCTTCGGCCGAAAAAAAGCCGCCTTCCTTGGCGGTCATGTCACGAGCGACGTAATCGAGAATGTCGCGCGCGACTGCTGCGTATTGCCGATCTCTTGTGATCTGGAATGCGTCGAGATAGGCGACCGCAAGCTGCGCCTGATCATAGAGCATTTTCTCGAAGTGCGGCACATGCCAATAACGATCGACCGAGTAACGATGAAAGCCGCCGCCGATATGATCGTGCATTCCACCGGAGGCCATCTTGCGCAGAGTGAATAGAGTCATTTCAAGAGCATGTATGCCCACGGCCGCGGCATCGGCATCCTGCCGATCCTTTCCGGAGATTGGCTGGAAGCCAATGCCACGACTTCGCGCGTAAAATCGCGTCAGGAAATTAAGCGTTACTGGCCGGGGAAATTTTGGCGCACTACCGAAGCCGCCCTCTTTCGGATCGTAACTGCGCTCAATCTGTTGGTAGGCGGCGTCTAAAATCCCCACGTCGATTTGGCCTTCAGCCGCCGTCGATTGAGATTCGCGTAACGCCGCAACGATCTTTCCACCTTGCTCGACGATCTTGTCGTGATTTTCCTTCCAGGCGGTTGCGATTCGTTCCAAGACTTTTTTGAAGCCTGGCTGGCCATATCGATCTTCCGGCGGAAAATAGGTCCCGCCGACAAACGGCTTCAGATCTGGCGTCAACCACACGCTCATTGGCCAGCCGCCCCCGCCAGTCGTCGCTTGCACAAAGGTCATGTAAACGCGGTCAACATCGGGACGCTCTTCCCGGTCCACCTTGATGTTGACGAACTCGCGATTCATGATCGCGGCCACGTCTTCATTTTCGAACGATTCATGTGCCATGACATGGCACCAGTGACACGTAGAATACCCAACTGAGAGAAAGATCGGTTTATTTTCCCGACGCGCCTTGGCGAACGCGTCCTCGCCCCACGGATACCAATCGACCGGGTTATGCGCGTGCTGAAGAAGATAAGGGGACTTCTCATGCGCCAGCCGGTTCGTGTGTTCGAGGGGCACGGGTGTCGGGTCAGCAAGGCTATGAGTTGATGTCACTAACCACGTTAGCGCAATAATTCCAAAGCGGAAGCGCCTTGTCATGGGATGACTCGCGACGGAGTACAAGTTTAGACCACCATTCTTGTCATTCCGAGCGAAGTCGAGGAATCTCTTGCCCATCCTAAAAGACACTGAGAGATGTCTCAACTCCGCTCGACATGACAAAACATGGACGCCGCGCATTTCATCTTCCTTTTTCTCGCCATCGGACTGGTTGCCTTTCTTTATTCGTCGGTCGGCCATGCCGGTGCATCGGGTTACATCGCCACCATGACATTGTTCGGGGTTGCCCCGACGATTATTCGACCGACTGCGCTCGTCCTTAACATCCTCGTCGCGTCCATTGGCGCATTCCAATTCTGGCGTGCGGGTCACTTCTCATGGAAACTATTCTGGCCATTTGCGCTGCTTTCGATTCCCGCTGCCTATCTCGGCGGCTATTTGCAGCCGTCTGCTTCTATTCTGAGGATTTTGATCGGGATCGTGCTTCTTTTCTCCGCGGCGCGGCTTGTGTTTCGCCGAAGTGATCCATCGCAAACGGCGGTTCCGTCGCGGCCGATGGCGGTGAGCGTCGGTGCAGGCCTGGGATTTCTTGCCGGGCTAACTGGAACCGGGGGCGGCATATTTCTCACTCCGCTTCTGTTGTTTTGCCGATGGGCGCACATTCGACAAGCTGCCGCCGTTTCTGCGCTATTCATTTGGGTGAATTCCATTGCCGGCTTGATCGGCTATTTCACTGCGGTCCATTCCGTGCCCACGCTCGGCATTGTGCTCGGAGCCGCTGCAATCGTTGGTGGTTTCGTCGGCTCGCGTCTGGGGAGCCGCCATTTTCCGACACGCACGATTTCGATCCTGCTGGCGATCGTTTTAACCATTGCAGGTGCAAAGTTAATTTTTACGAGGTAAGGGCGATTGACTCAATCGCCCGGGCGGTTCGGGTGAACCGCCGCTACCTGATGCCAATCTCGAGCCTTGGCGCGGTCTTGGGAGACCAGGGGTTGGTTTTGTAATCGGATGCAACGATTTTGTCGGCGTACGCGTGCAGAAGCTGGCAAAGCGCCGCGACGTCCAAGCCGTGACGTCGCGGGCTGAACATTGATAGATTTCTCTCCGCGAGTAGAAACAAACGAACGGCTGGCTGTAAGCGCCGGCTATGTTTCGGGTGGGACGGATGTTCAAGTCGCTTTTGCAAATGCACAAAGGCTCCGGCGGCCTGGATCAATCCCTTGAAGAAATCTGCGTCGCTCGAATCAGTTTTCAGCCAAAGCTGCTCGAGGACATCGTGAGCCTCGTAATAGCGCTGTTCGTTCCAGCAACGGAAAAACGCCTGATAAAATGGATGCTGTGCCACATCGGTCCGGCGCGGGTCCACCTCTCCGCTGGTCAACTCGGCCACGAACCGCGAAATCCTCTCGCCTTTGCTCATGAACGGCTTAATTTGCTTGCAGCTCACACAATGGGCAAACGACCCGCAAAGAAGCTTTTCGAGGAGAGACGCCACGAGCGGTCGAGTTGTGATTCCACAACGGTCCGCGTGGCTGTACTGCGATAGATGATCACAGGCGCGGCCTTGGCCATTCTGCTGGTCGTTATCTCCATCCTGATTTTTTGCTCGGCGCTTTTTTCGGGATTGGAGACAGCGCTCTTCTCGCTGAGGCCGCATCAACTTCGCCGATTGCAAACGCATCATACCGGGCTCGCCAATTTGATTCGGTCATTCCGCGAGAATCCACGCGGCGCCTTAAATGTGCTGCTTCTCGGCGACGGGTTAGTGAAAGTTCCGCTGATTATTTTGTGTCTCTTTTTTCTTTGGGAAGGTCCTCTGGTCTCTCACATTCCGCAGTGGCTGACGGCAGCCGTCATTTTCGCCATTGTCGTGTTGGTATGCGATCTGATTCCAAAGCTTCTCGCGCTCTCTGCGCCCTATCGACTTTCAGCCCTTGGGGCGTTCACGCTGCAGATAGCGATGCCGCTCCTCAATCGTCTCGGCCGCGTGCTCGAGCGTGTTAGCGCTCTTGTCGTCGATCTTCTGACTCCGTCGCATCTGGGTATCCGGCAACGCTTGAGTGACGAGGAGCTAAGCACACTGCTTGAGATCAGCGAGGAAGAAGGCGCGTTGCATGAAGAAGAAGCCGAGATGATTCAGGAGATCATCAAGCTCGGTGATAAAACGGCTAAAGATTGCATGACGCCGCGCGTCGATACTTTTGCGCTCCCGGATGACTTAACCAACGAGGAAGCGATTGCGCGTTTAAAGGAAAAACGTCATCGCCGCGTCCCGGTTTATGCCGACACGCCGGATCAAGTCCTTGGGATCATCGATGTAAAATTGTTTTTGCTCGAACCATCGGAGCATTACACCGAAAAATTGATCGCTCCGTCGTTTGTGCCCGAGACGATGCGGGCGCTGGAGTTGCTCAAGCTCTTTCTGACGCATCCACAGGGAATGGCAATCGTGGTGGATGAATATGGCGGGACCGAAGGGATCATCACCACAGGGGATATCGTAGAGGACATTCTGAGCGACGCGCTTCCCCGAAGCGATGTCGACCTTTACATCGAACCGGTCGAAAACGGCAAATTTCTGGTGAGCGGCAACGCGCGCCTGGACGATTTAAGCGAATATCTTGGTTTTCGAATCGATGCGGAAGGAATAGACACGATTGGCGGATTTGTATTCACACGGCTGGGGTATCTGCCGTCCGCGGGTACGAAACTCGAGATTCCGGGTCTCACCATCACCGTGCGCCAAGCGGGGCGGAAAAGAATTCAGGAAGTCTTGCTCGAAAAAACGGCGGACCGGGACGTTCAGAAAACATCGGACCAAACCAGAGCTGCAGCATGACAGTTGGGTTCATCATTTTCTGTTGCTGGATCGTTTCGTTCTTCTTTAACGGAATCGAAAGCGGCCTGCTGTCGATCGATCCGGTGCGGTTGCGCCAAAACGTGAAACGTCGCGTGCTGGCAGCCTTGCGATTGAACCGCTTGCTCAAACATCGGGAGCGCCTGTTCATGACGGTTTTGTTCTTTACCAACGCAGCGGACATCCTGGGCCTGCTCTTGTTGACACGGCAGCTCGTCCGCGCTTTCGGCTACATCGGATTTCTCTTTGCGCTGTTAATGGCATTTCCGGTTTATCTCTTTCTGCTTTCGGTCCTCCCGAAATCGATTTTTCGCCGATTTCCATTCCGCGCCCTGGCACATCTTGCCGGTGCGCTGGAATTCGTTTCCATTCTTCTTCTGCCAGTGTGGGAATTCGGGGGTTGGATGGGCAAATTGCTTCTGCCGCGGCGCGGAGCAAAACATCCTCGACTATTTGCCGCCCGGGAGGAACTCAAGCAGATCGCAGCACAAAGTGAGCGCGAAGGTTCTCTCACAGCCATCGAGCGCGCGATGATTCATAACGTTGTGGATTTCTGGAACGTTAAAGTGCGCGATGTAATGACGCCGTTGTCGAAAGTGGTTGCCTTGCGACCAAACGCGTCGGTTCGGGAAGCGACTGAACTCAGCGCTTCATCCGGCATCGATCGTCTGCCGGTGATAACGCCCGGCGGTCAAGCAACTGGGTTGGTCAACGTGCTCGATATTTTGCTCGAACAAAATGGAGAGAAGCCGCTCAGCAGTTATTTCCGGCGTATCGTAACGACAACCGAAGAGGAGCCGGCCCATCGAATCGCGCAGCAATTACGCGCTGCTCGTCTTGGCTTGGCTGCAGTCCGGGACGCGAAGAAGAACTTGTCCGGAATTGTTACCTTGGAGGATTTGATCCGGCGGCTCGTTTCTTCCAGCGAGGTGCGAGTTTAATCTTCTGAACGGAGCAACACGTCTTCGTCGCGGAGGATTCGCGCGGCACGAATGAGCGCGACGTGCGAAAATGCCTGCGGGAAATTTCCAAGCTGCCGTTTCTCGCGTGGATCGTATTCCTCGGAAAGAAGTCCCAGGTCGTTTCGCAGGTCGAGCAAGCGCTCAAACAATTCGCGCGCCTCTTTCTTTCGGCCAAGGAGATGCCAGCAATCGGCCAGCCAGAAAGAGCAAGGAATAAAAACCCCTTCCCGGCCCGGTAATCCGTCCACGCTGCATTCCTCCGGCCGGTAGCGCAGAACGAAACCATCCTGCATCAACTCCCGTTCGATAGCCTCGATCGTGTTGCGGACACGTTCGTCACTCACAGGTAAAAAGCTGACGAGCGGTATGGTAAGTAGGCTCGCGTCCAAGGCATCGGAGCCGTAAACCTGCGTAAAGGCCTTCCTCCGCGCGTTGTACCCACACTCGCAGACTTCCGCGTGAATCTGGTCTCGAACTTTTTGCCACCGGCTAAAATGCTCGCCGGCTGCGCATCCGCAGTCCTCAACAAGCTTCACCGCGCGATCGAATGCCAGCCACGCCATCACTTTCGAGTGCGTGAAATTTTTTCGTCCGCCGCGCACTTCCCAAATTCCTTCGTCTGGTTTTTGCCAGTTTGATTCCAGGAATTTCATTAGCTCGACCATCAGGGCCCAATCCGGTGCTTCCAATTTGATTCCCAAGCGATCCGCCTGCCACATCGCCGCCAGCACCTCTCCATAAACATCGACTTGAAATTGGTTCGACGCGGCATTGCCGATGCGGACCGGCGCGGACTTTTCATAGCCTGAGAGCCACGGAATTTCGACCTCGTCGAGCCGGCGTTCGCCGCGAACGCCGTACATGATCTGCATTTGCGCGGGGCTACCAGCGATGGCCCGCAAAAGCCATTCCCGCCAGGATTTGGCTTCCTCGCGATAACCGGAACGCAACAGCGAGAGCAAAGCGAAAGTGGCATCTCGCAGCCAGCAGTAGCGATAGTCCCAGTTGCGCGGGCCTCCTATTTGTTCCGGCAGCGACGTTGTCGCTGCGGCGACCAACCCGCCTGTCGGCGCATAGGTTAGTCCTTTAAGCACGATCAGCGAGCGCATCACTGCGTCGCGCCATTCGCCTTTGCTTTGAAATTGACTCGACCATTCTCGCCAGTATTTCTCGGTGTCACGCAACGCATGTTCAGCATTGACTTTTCTCGGCGGATCCTTGTGCGACAAGAACCACGTGAGCACAAATGGCACCCGATCCCCTTTCGTCACGGTAAACTCCGCGACCGTGGTTAAATCTTTGCCGTAGGTTTCAATCGGAGTCCGCAAGATCAAACCGTCAGGTCCCGCAATCGCCTCGAGCCCGTCGTGACGTTTTCGCACCCAGGGCACGATCTGCCCGTAATCGAAACTGATGATCAGTTCCATGTGCATCGACACTTTGCCGCGCAGCCCTTCGACGATCCGAATGATGTCGGGATTCTCACCGCGCGGCGGCATGAAATCGATCAAGCGCACGGCGCCGCTCTTTGTTTCAATTTCCGTTTCGAGGATCAGCGAGTCTCCACGGTACCGGCGACGCGTCTCTTCAATCTTTTCCTCGGGGAAAAACCGCCAGTGTCCGTTTTTCGTATCGCCCAGGAGCGAGGCAAAGCACGCCGGCGAATCGAACCGCGGAAAGCAAAGCCAATCGACGCATCCGTCTCGGCTCACCAGCGCGCCGGTTTGGGTATCGCTGAGAAACGCGTAGTCCTCGATCTTTGTTTTTTCCTGCGCCACCTGATTCCTCCTCTTACTCTTGCTCGACTTGCTCCGTCTCCGCGAGCCTGGCGATCCCATCACGCGTCAATCGGTACACGGTCCATTCGTCCAGCGGCATAGCGCCAAGCGTCCGATAAAACTTGATCGCCGGTTCATTCCAATTGAGGACGGCCCATTCCATCCGGCCGCAACCGCGGTCGCGCGCGATCTTCGCAAGATCGACAAGCAACGCGCGGCCATAACCTTTGCCGCGCTTCTCCGGCTTCACGAATAGATCTTCGAGATAAAGCCCCGGACGCCCAAGCCATGTCGAAAAGTTGTGAAAGAAAACGGCGAAGCCAATCGGCGACTTTCCTTCAAAGGCGAGCAATACTTCTGCAACGGGTTTTTCGCCGAACAGAACATCGACAAGTTGTTCTTCCGTCGCGGTGACCTCGTTTGGCGCGCGTTCGTAAGTCGCCAGATCGCGAATCAATTGAAGGATGATCGGCACATCTTCCACACGCGCTGGACGAATCGCGAAATCAGTTTGAATTTTCATTTCCCGCTGATTGTCGACGACACGTGGGCGTAAGCAACTCCGAGCAGGGTTATGGCTTTGCGGTCGTCTCGCTGGCCAATGCGCGGCCGATGCGACTCAAGCCTTCGGCGAACATTTCCGTATTCACCCCCATCCCGATGCGAAAGTGGTCAGGCATTTCGAAAAAGCGGCCCGGGACCGCCGACGTGTCGAACTCCGATCGCAGGCGCTCCAGGAACGCGTCGACGTTCCCATTCCGTAAGCGCGCAAATGACGTCGTGCCCCATTGCGTAGGCACAGCAGAAAGACCTCGCTCGCGCGCCAAAAAATCGTCGACCAATTTGCGATCTGCTTTCACGATCCGCCGCGCTCTTTCACGGAGCAAATTCAGATGCTGGAATGCGGCGAGACTGAGAAGTTCACCCGGATAAACTGCTGTCGCGGCATAGAGATCGTTCAGGCGTTTCATCTTCCACGCGAGATCAGGACGCGCCAGAATCCATCCGCAACGCAGACCGCTCACGCCGTAAACCTTCGTTAAACTACTGGTCACCACAAACTCGGGCCCGAGATGGAATGATGTGCGCGGTGTGTCCTCGTAAACCGCGTCGAGATAAACTTCATCGACCAGCACAAACGCTCCAACACTTCGCGCGATATCGCCGATTTCACGCAGAACCGAATCCGGCGTAAGCGCGCTCGTGGGATTATGGAGATTCGTGATCACGATGAGCCGCGTCTTCGGCGTAGTGCACCGGCGAACCTCCGCTGGATCGACGACCCATCCCTTTTCCTCAGCGCGCCGGAAGCGCTTCACGTTCGCTTCCAAATAATAAGCGACATCGAGAATTGGACCGTAAGCTGGATGCTCGATTAAAACTTCATCGCCCGGTTCAATGATGGCAGCCATGGCCAGATGGTTTGCCATCGAAGTGCCTGCAGATTCTACGACGCATTCGGGATCAACGCTGTGGTGTTCAGCGATGGCGGCCTGCAAAGACGCGTAGCCGTAACTGTTCTCCCCATTAATTTCGAGTTTCGCCAGATCCACTGGAAGTTCGCACGGGGGAAATGCCGCCACGCCACTCGTTGCGAGATTGAATCGCGCGCGACTCTGCGTCTTCGACCAATGCATGTAGTCAGAATGCTTGTGTCTCATGAATGGGTGCGCCTGAATCTGGTCCAAAAATAATAAACCGGGAGAGCAGCCAACATGATGCATAACGCGATCGCGCTATTGCGAGACGAAGCGATGACGGCGCTTATCACAATTCCGGCGCATGACAAAACAAACAGTATGGTCGTGAACGGGTGCCCTGGTACGCGATAGGTAACAACGTCCGATCCGATACTGCGCCGGCGCAAAATAAAGAGGGATGCCGCAGTCATTCCGAAAAAAATAAAATCAACAGTTACCTCGAAATTGAGGATCTCTCCATATGTCCCCGAAAGAGCAATGATGATCGCCGCCAAACCTTGAAGAACAATCGCGACCACGGGCGTTCCCGATTTTCCGAACAGTTTGCCGACGCTCTTGAAGAAAAGCCCGTCGCGCGCCATCGCGTAATAAACCCGTGGAGCGGTTAACATGCTCTGGCTGAGAAATCCGAGAGTCGAAACTGCGATTCCGGCAGCAATCCATTGCGCGCCGCGCTCTCCCAGTGCGATCCGCATTACATTAGAGGCGGGCGTTGTTGTTGCGTCGAGACCGACGGGACCGAGCACGCGCAGACACGCAAGATTGACTGCGAGATAGAGAGCCACAACTCCGGCCACACCTATGAGCAATCCCCGTGACAAATCGCGCCGCACATCGCGCATTTCACCCGCAAGGAAAGTGGCTGTCTGCCATCCCCCGTAAGCGAAAGCGATGGGAACCATGGCAGCGCCAATGCTCTTCAAGAGACCAAATGACGCAGGCTCTCCAAGGAAGGGTTCCAATCTCAGCGAACCGTGGCCAGCGGTAAACCCAATCATTACGAGTGCTGCGATCGCACCAATCTTTAATAACATGAGAGCGCTCTGCACATTGCTGCCGGTGCGCGCACCCAAACAATTGATCCCGGCCAACGTGAGTAGCGCGATTACTGCGATCGCGCTGCTGTTCCAATCCGCTCCCGTCAGCGCACGAAAGTAAGATGCGAAAATAACCGCCACTGCCGCCATGCCGCCGGTCTGCGTGATCAGAAGTAGTCCCCATCCATACACAAATGCGACCGCAGGATGATAGGCCTCGCGCAAGTAAAGATATTGACCACCCGCCGCGGGCAAGCGCATGGCGAGCTCCGCCCAGATAAATGCGCCACACATCGCGAACAAACCACCGAGCACCCATACGCCGAGGATCAGGAACGGCGTATGCACCCGGTGCGCTACCTCCGAGGGATTGGCGAAAATCCCTGCCCCGACGATACCGCCCATGACGATCATTATGGCGTCAAACAAACCAAGCTGACGTCGAGGCCTTGGAGTCTCTCTCATTCCTTAGGACGGTTCAGCTTGTAGATTCTGAACTGGCGATTCATTTCCATCAGTGCCGCGGTTTCCGTCAGATGCTGCGCAAACTCGGGATAATAGTCTAACCACCAAAATGTGTTGGCCGTGAAAACAAGATGCGTCGCCCCGCGGCTGCGCAGCTGCTCAAGATCGACAATGGCCCGCTGACTGTCGCCTGGATTGCCGTCGTAAATCGCATCTCTCTCGAGGAAGTGCCAACCCTTTCGCTGCGCATAGTAAAATATCGTCGGATCGCCAGTGTCTGCGGCAACAATCAATGCATCGTGCGCTGTGATTTTGTGTAACTCCAAGCCGGCGTCGCGAAGTTGAGCGGCGGACGATTCGTAAAGCGGCCGCACATAAAGACAGGCAAGAGCTGCGAACGAACCCGCAAGCAGGATCGACAGTGTTAGTATCGCAACCCGCGAAGAGGAGATTTTCGATCTGATAAATGCGCAGGCAGCGCCAGCAAACCCTGCCGCGATCGGCACAAGCGGAAGTTGATACCAAGGATGGCGATTCCCGTAGCCGACTACGATGACGAAGAGGATCATTCCAGCCAGCCACCAATGGAAAAGGCTTAAATATCTCGATCGCGGAGCGACAAACAAACCACTGAGCGCCATCATCGAGAGAATCGGCGTGAGGCCGGATGTCGTAGTCCGTCGCGCGATTCCCCAATACCATGAAAAATTCTCGATCCGGATTCCGCCTTCGCCGAAGAAATGATGCGGATAAAATTTCTCGGCAATTTGATGCGCGTGCCAATACCACGCAACAGAAGGCAAAACCATAATTGCGGCGAAAAGCCAAAGGTCGCAACGTTTCGCAAAATTCCAGCGCCATTTTTGCCAGACGAGGAACAAAAGCGGCGCAGCGATAACGACGCTTGTGGGCTTAGTTAAAATCGACAAAGAAATCGTGATCGCAGCCAGAAAGAACGCTCTCGACTTGCCATCGTTGATCCAACGCAGGAAAAAATATAAACCGATTAGCGCTAGGCTCAGCGACGGAACATCCGGCATGAACGAGCGCCCGGCAAAAACGTTCCCTGGCGCAAAAGCATAAAAAAACGTCGCCCAAAGTGCCGCAACGTGGCATCGGCATCCTGCTGATGGGTCATGGCCTAGAAGGCCAGGCCACGTCTCGCGCACGAGCAAAAAGAAAAACGGCAGCGACACGGCGAAGAAAATTACAGACTCACTGCGTCCGATCCACTCGTGAGCGCCGACACATTTGTAGCAAATAGCTGCCAGAAACGGCAAAATAGGAAATTCCGTCCCGACATAGCCGGGCGCGCTGCCTGCCCAATCGATCTGCGGATAAGCAAAACGAAAACCGTTTTCGTAGAAGTTTCGGGCAATCGCTGCGACATCGCTTTGTCGCCAACTCCAGCGATCGACGAACGGCTGATTAATTAAAATCAGCCGCACCGCCACTGCTAAGACCCACAAGGCTATAATGAGCGTGGTAACGTGGTAGGGACGCCGCGCTGCGGCGTCCGGACAGCGCAGCGCGCTGTCCCTACCATAGACACGCGCTGGTATGCGCATCCTGCAAGCGTCTTGACAGGGGAGGTAAAGTCAATCGAGTACGAGAAACCCGAATTACGCAGAAACGCGCTCGCAATGAAACCACCGGCTCGCGTTTGTTCTCTAGCACGTGCGCGATTCTTTGCGCTCGCCCTGTTCACCAGTTGTGCGCTTTGCGTGGCGCGTGCACAAAACGAGCCGATCCTCGTACCTGACGTAGTCGATTATCAGAAATTGCTTCCTGTTTTACCAGAAGCGCCGCCGGGCTGGACAGCCGATAAACCGGAAGGCTCAACCGAAGATGCCGGAGGATTCAGGATTACCAACGTGCATCGCGACTATCACAAAGGCGAAGGCGCTAAGGCCCCGAGCGCGGCAATTAGCATACTGGATTCCGCCGCCAATCCGGATTACGTCACCGCCACTACCGCTGCCTGGAATAACACCAGCGAAACCACGGAAGGCTATGGTAAATCCGTCACGATCGATGGCAATCCTGGGTTCGAGGCATTCGAACGAGAAAGCAAGCATGCCGCGCTCTGGGTAATGATCGCGAATCGCTATTTCCTTCAGATCGAGTTGCAGAACCAGGATCCGAAAGAACTACAGGAATGGATCAAACGCATCGATCTGAAAAAGCTCGCCGCGATTAAGTGACGCTGTAGCCGCGGCCCTGCGGGCCGCACACTTTGCACCAGAAACAACTAGGCATCGCGCTTCGCATAGGGAAGGCGCTACAAATTATTTCTTCGTCGCCTCGCCTGCCATCGGCACAAAACGAACCGGTAAGACGGCACTTTCCTTTAGGTGGCCGTTTTTCTTCTCAAGCAGGTACAGCTCCTGAGCAAATCGCTCGCCGACTGGAATGATCATGCGTCCGCCATCTTTGAGTTGGTCGGTAAGCGGTTGCGGCACGCGATCCGGCGCGCATGTGACAATGATCGCGTCGAACGGCGCGCCCTCCGGCCAGCCCTTGTAACCGTCGCCGGCTTTTGCGTGCACGTTTTTGTAGCCTCGACGTTGCAACGTTGCCTCGGCATTTTTCGCAAGCGGCTCAACGATTTCAATCGTGTAAACCTCAGCCACCAGCTCCGCTAAGATTGCGGTTTGATAACCAGAGCCTGTGCCGATCTCCAGCACGCGGTCGCTCGGTTTCAGCCGCAATTCCTCCGTCATAAAAGCCACGATGTATGGCTGCGAAATCGTCTGGCCGTACCCGATAGGCAGCGGCCCGTCCGCATAACTCGCGGCGCGTGACTCTGGCGGGACGAATTCTTCCCGCGGCACTTTCGCCATCGCAGCGAGTACACGTCCGTCGTTGATGCCGCGCGCCTCCAACTGCTGCTGCACCATCCGCTGGCGCTCGGCCGCAAAATCGGAAGCTGGCGCTGCCGTCTGACCACAACCGGCTGCGGCAATCGCGGCAAGAATCAGAAATTGCAAAGCTCGTCTCACAAAAAAAATCTAGTTCATACACAGGCGACGCGAAAGCTTCCCACGCCGAAACTTCATGAAGGCGGGCGAGCTGCGGCCGCCCTTATGTAACGTTGTCGATCTTTGCTCGCGCAAACAAAAAGCCGCCACGCGCTGACGCGTGACGCCTGATTGTGAAGGATGTCGACTCTATCAATGAGTCTGAGCGGCAATATCGACACTGGCCGTAGCCGCGGGCGGGCTGTTTAGCCCTCCCATCACCAACACGCCGCGATTACCATTCAGGACTATTGCGGAGTGACCAGCCCGAGGAACGCTCATGGAGCCGGCCGGAGACCAAGTGCCCGTCTTCGGGTTGTAGAGATCCGCGGTGGCTACCGGCGTTTCAAAAGCCGTGTGGCCACCAGGGATCA
>WNFY01020862.1_pt1 | contig 14187 bp, 15 predicted proteins | sample 5400091 | NCBI WGS metagenome assembly WNFY01 (sample SAMN13153364, study PRJNA577476) | soil metagenome | isolation source: 60 cm soil or saprolite under grassland replicate 1 | place: USA:California | collected 2016-06-15 | reverse complement strand
GGCTATAGCGTTGCAACTCGCCAAAGATCAGCACCTGCACATTTTAATTAATTACTCTACAGATACAAATACAGCACAGGAAACACTGGATAGAATTTACAGTGAAGGGGGAAGCGGAGAACTTCTGAAATTCAAAGTTCAGGACAAGCCAGTTGTTGATAAAGCAATTACCGGTTGGATGGAAAACAATCCAAAAAAATTCATTAACATCCTCGTCAATAATGCCGGCGTTACAAAAGATGGTTTGTTCATGTGGATGCCCGAAAGTAATTGGGATGATGTTATCGCCATTTCTTTAAAAGGTATGTTTAATGTTACACAAAATGTCATTCGGCAAATGATGAAAAATAAATCAGGCCGAATCATCAACATATCGTCAATTTCAGGATTAAGAGGTGTGCCCGGACAAACCAATTATTCAACTGCCAAAGCAGGTATTATTGGAGCGACCAAAGCATTGGCCCAGGAAGTTGCCAAAATGAACATCACTGTCAATGCAGTAGCGCCGGGTTTCATTAATACGGCAATGATTAAAAATATTGACATGGAAAAATACCTTAAAATAATCCCTGCTGGCAGAATTGGGGAACCTGAAGAAATTGCCCACCTGGTGAGTTTCCTGGCCTCTGAAAAATCTTCGTACATTACCGGAGAGGTTATTAATGTTAACGGTGGACTTTATTCTTAATGAGAATCATCAAAGAAGAAATAGAATCTTATATTCCCCAACGTGCACCCTTCATCATGATAGATAACCTGATAGAGGCTACGCCGGAAAAGTTTGAAACGGATTTTCATGTTTTGCCCGATAATATCTTTATTGAAAATGGTGTACTCCGAGAATTTGCACTTATAGAAAATATTGCTCAAAGCTGTTCGGCAGGTTTGGCAATAACAAAAATGTCATCCGGGAAAAAAAATATAGAGGGATTTATCGGTGGGATCTCAAAATTAAAATTGCATGATTTACCGAAAGTGAATGACACTATTTATACCATCGTTCATTTAATAGTCCAATTTGAAAACATGTTTTTATTAAAGGGTGAAAACTATTTAAATGGCAGGAAGCTTCTTGAATGTGAATTAAAGCTGGTAGGCATTTAATATCACTGGTACTGGTATTATACGTAAATAATTTTGAAATTGAATATGCAGGATTTAAAGTATGAACTCAAAAAACATATTATTGAAGAGCTAAACCTTCAGGACATTAAGCCGGAAGATATTCTTGATGATGCCCAGTTATTTGGAGATGGTTTGGGGCTGGATTCCATTGATGCATTAGAATTGGTAGTATTAATGGAAAAATATTATGGTGTGCAAATCCTTGATGAAACTGTTGGACGTAGGGTGCTTTATTCCATTAATACAATGGCGCAATATATAAGCGAAGAAAATTCAAAAAACAAGTGAAAATATTTGTAACTGGTATTGGTGTTGTAAGTGCAATAGGTATAAATGCTGAAGAAAATCTTCGTTCCTTAAAATCCAGGACTACTGGTATCGGCAAATCACCTGTTTATAATCTGATGCTTGGCGAAGTGCTACTGAGCAATGAGCAAATTATTCAAATGCTTAACCTGCCAAATGAAGATTTTTCACGCACAACGCTTCTAGGACTTCTTGCTGCAAAGGAGGCTTGGGGAAATAATAAACACTCTGGCAAAATTCGATCAGGGCTAATCTCTTCCACATCTGTAGGTGGGCTGGATCGGACAGAGAAATACTACTTCGAAACCCAAAAGGATAAATTGTCAAACTCACATAAACTGATGACGCATGACAATGGCAGAACTACAGAAAGGATTGCCTTTGAATTAGGAATATCGGGATACGTTGATACCATCTCAACCGCCTGTTCATCGGGAGCAAATGCAATTATGCAAGGCGCCCGCCTCATTGCAGCCAATAAACTTGACAGGGTAATGGTTGGCGGGTCAGACCCACTTGCATTGTTCGATATAAAAGGTTTCAGTTCACTGAATATTTACGATAAGGATATATGTAAGCCATTCGATCAATCAAGAGCAGGATTAAATCTGGGTGAAGGTGCTGGATTTTTAGTTCTTGAAAGTGAGCATAGTATTTCTATTACAGGAAACAGGCCGGTATGTATCGTGTCGGGATGGAACAACTCTTCAGATGCATTTCATCAAACAGCAAGTTCAGCCGATGGGAAAGGTGCATATCTTGCAATGACAAATGCATTAACCAAAGCGAATATAACATCGGAAAAAATAAACTACATCAATGCGCATGGCACCGGAACCGGAAATAATGATTTATCAGAATCAATTGCCTTAAAAAATGTATTTGGTGACAATATCCCACCTTTCAGTTCCACCAAAGGGTTCACCGGGCACACCTTAGCAGCAGCCGGCGCTATTGAAGCTGTATATTGTGTGCAGTCCATACTATCACAGGCAATTCTACCGAATTTGAATTTTTCAACTCCAATGACTGAAACAGGAATGATACCAGAAACAACTTTTAGATCCGGTGTACAAGTTGAATATGTACTTTCAAATTCATTTGGTTTCGGAGGAAACTGCACCTGCTTAATCTTCAGTAAAGTCCATTAAATGCACATTACTGCTTCATCAACAATATCACATCAACCAACCTTCCGGAACAAGGGATTTTCATTAGGGCTTTCCGAATTGAAATCAGCATCCGAACTGATGACACCTGACTATACCGCGTTTATACCAGCAATGGACAGGAGGAGAATGAGCCAGGTCTTAAAGATGGCCATTGCGTGCTCAATGGATTGCCTTGAGCAAGCGGGGTTAAGTCAGCCAGACGGAATTATTGTCGGCACAAGCATGGGCTGTAGTGTTCATACAAAGAATTTTTTAGACAAAATTCTCTTTGCAAATGAAGGCCTTTTATCCCCCACGTCCTTTATCGTATCAACTCATAATACAATAGCGGGGCAAATCTCCTTATTACTAAAAAATTATGGCTATAATATGACACATACTCAAAACAACTTATCATTTGAACAAGCTTTGATTGATGGAGTGTTATGTGTTAATAATGGGTATAGCAATGTGCTGGTTGGAGGAACAGACGAAGAAGAGGTCGCAATATATAACATGCAGGTAAGGCTAAAGGATGAAAACATTCATCTTACTTGTGGAGCATCTTTTTTCATTTTGTCAAATGAAAAAGGCGATTCAGATTGTATAAAGCTTGTTGATGTGGGGAGCTTTGGATTAATTGATGACCCTTGTGGAATAATCATGGATTTTCTGCATTCAAATAACAGATCAGCAGAAGAAATTGATTTGGTCCTGTATTCGAACAGTGAACAAGAGAAAACTGATGAATTAAAAATAATATTTGGGCATAAAAAAATATTCGATTACCAAAAAATAACAGGCACCTACTATACCAATTCTGCTTTCGCGATGAATTACGGGATCGATATACTGTCACATGGAGCACATCCCGTTTTTGGTGAAAGAATAAGCAATATTTTGGTGTGCAATAATTTAATACCTGAAAATTTAGGACTGGTGCTACTCAATAATAAATGCGATTAAGTTGAAACTGATAAATGAATTATTTGAAGAACTTGAAAGTTCAACTGGTGAGGCAGGTTTTATGACAACTATCAAACTACACGCGGACCATATCGTATATGCAGGTCATTTTCCCGGCCAACCTGTAACACCTGGTGTTATTCAGATACAAATAGTTCATGAATTATTAGAAAAACATTTTCATAGAAATTTAAAACTAATTACAATGCACCAATGTAAATTTCTAAAAATATTAAATCCAAATGAAACATGTCAGATACTTGTTCGTGTCGAATTTACCAGGCAAGAGGAACTTCTGCACATCAAAGCATGGGGTGAAAACGGTGTAGATATTTTTTTCAAACTAAACTCAGTCTACCAGTTTATTTGACTCAATTCATCGGGTTTTGTTGTTATATTCATTATTCGTTTTTCAATCGGCTTCAGTTGTCAAGGCGGACAGTTATAAACGAAAATCCCTGCCCGGGTAGGACAGGGATTTCTGTTTATCAAAAACCTATATCCTCATTGTTTGGTCGCCACCTTCTGCTGCGCTTGTTGCTGTTGCTGCTGTTTTGCCCTTTTTCTAAAAAACCCTCTGAATAGAAAATTATGCTGCAACGCTTCCATGTCTTCATCGAATTTTTTCGTGCCTGACTGAAGGTTTGCCATCGTGGTTCTTAAATTTTCAGCAGCTTCTTTATCCTGCAGCACTACTCCAGCCAGGTTGCTGCTATCCCTGATCTTGTAACTAACATCCTGCAAATTTCTCGTTAGCTCTTTTGCATTTGCGGATGCTTCCTGAATTTGTAATGAAGCAGCCTTCAGCCTGGAGAAAAAAACAGTGTCATTGACCAGCTCGTTTGTCAGAGAGCCCTGCTTTTGCATTTTCGAAGTATAGCTTGCGAGGTTTGCCGTCAGCAATTGGATATTTGCTGAAGCCATTTGCAACGTAGCGGCAGTTGCTGCAAGCTGTTTTGCCATATCATCATCCGTAAGCAATTTACCAACGGTGCCTTCCCCTTCTGCCAACCTTTTGCTCACGGTTTTAAAATCTGTGGTAATAGCTGAGAGATTTTTATTGCTTTCCTGCAATGTGTTCATCATTTCAGCGCTATTAAATGGCAAATCGGTTTTCAGCGTGTCGCCGGACTCAATTCTTGGACCACCCTGTGTTCCTCCGTAAATAATGATAATCCTGTTTCCAATCAATCCATCTGAACCAATTTTTGCTTTCGCGTCTTTGTATATGAAATCTTCTGCCTTCTGCTCCAATCTCATTTCTACTTCTACGCGGGACTGGCTTACAATTTTCAATTTCTTGACTGTACCTACTTTTACTCCTGAGAACCAGATATTATTTCCTTTCTGCAACCCGCCCACGTCATTAAAGATAGCGTTAAGACCAATTGTTTTTTCAAACGTTTTCCTTTGCCCTCCCAATACCAATATGCCCCCCAAAAAAATTACCAATCCAAAAAAGATAAAAATTCCAACTGCCTTATAAATTTTCCATCTATCAACATCAATATTCTGTCGCCTGTTTTTTTCGCGCAGACAAGATCATGGGTAATAATGATTGAACTTGTTTTAAATTTCTTTTGCACTTCATTAATGAGGTCATTGATCTCGTAGCTGGTGAGGGGATCCAGGCCTGCGGTAGGCTCGTCGTACAGAATAACTTCCGGCTTCATAATGAGTGTACGGGCAATACCAATTCGTTTTTGCTGACCGCCCGAAAGCTCCGAGGGCATCTGGTCTGCCGTATCTGACAACCCAACCGCTTCCAACACCTCTTTCACCGCTTTATCCATTTCGTCTTGTGAAATATCTCTAACATTTCGCATCAATGGAAATTCAAGATTTTCCCTCACCGTCATACTATCATATAGGGCACTGTGCTGAAATAAAAAACCAATTTTCAAACGCAGTTGTATTAGTTCTTTTTTATTGAGCTGGTGTACGTCCTTTCCTAAAAGCGTTACAGTGCCTTTATCCGGTTTCATCAAACCCGCAATAATTTTGATCAGTACTGATTTCCCGGAACCTGAACGACCAAGCACAACCACATTTTCTCCTTTATGCAATTCAAAATCTATTCCCCGCAAAACATCATTATCTTCAAAAGACTTATACAGCCCTTTGATTGCGATCACTACTTCTTCTTTTTTATTATTTGCCTGCCGACCTTTCATATTATTTACTGCATGTATAGCGGGTTAAAAAACTTTACAATAACCATTTCTTCAATAAAAATTAAAAACATGATGATCACCACGGATAAGTTTGCAGCTTTCCCTACGCCTTCAGTGCCCTCAGAAGTGGTGAATCCTTTATAGCACCCTACGATACCAATAGTAAAACCAAAAAGTACGGATCGCACCAATGTAGAAGTAATCTCAGCATAACCGATCTTGAAAAATGCATCATGAATGAACATCGTTAGGCTCGTTTGATCTTTTGCATGTACGTCCAAATAGGATCCCAGCAATCCTATGAATGCGCTATAGATCGTTAATAGTGGTACCATCAACGTGGTTGCTATCACACGGGTAACCACTAAAAATTTGAATGGATTTACGGCGGAGACTTCCATCGCATCAATTTGTTCGGTTACTTTCATTGAACCTAATTCGGCGCCAATTTGTGAACCAACCTTGCCGGCACAAATCAACGAGGTTATCAATGGAGCAAGTGCTTTTACGATAGCTATGCCGATTAGCGAAGGCAGCCAGGAGGTAGCTCCAAAATCAGCTAATGACGGGCGGGAGTGATCAGTGAAAACAATTCCCGTAATCATAGCTGTTAAGGTGATCAGCGAAAGGGATTTATAGCCTACCTGGTAACACTGTTTTATTATTTCAGAAAATTCATACGGCGGGGTAAATGCTTCTTTAAAGAATTGTACGATAAATTTTGAAATATCGTATACCCCGATAAAAAACTGGTCAATGCCCTTTGAAATAAAATATTTAGAAGGCTGTTTAGAAGCTGCATCCATAACCAAAAATTCCTTTTTGAAGGAAATATGCAATTTTCTTTCCAGAACGCATTCCTCAGTTTCTGGATTCATGACTCATTGAATTAGAAGGAGATTTTGTGTTTACCCGGTTACATGACTGCTATCAACTTTGTTGCGCATGCCCTGAGAGCGAATCCATTCGGGGTCGCACTCTTGTACGCCTGATCCGCTACGCACCAATGCGGGAAATTCTACCTCGGCTTTTTCAAAAAGATGATGGATCGGTGCAAGAGCAAATAGGGGATCACATTATTTATATAGAGAGAAACATCCATTAGAAATTGCCGTTGTTGGGTATGAGGTTTGGCTAACGTGCCCGGGTTACTACCAAACGACTCTTCAAAAAAAAGTAGCGCCTCTGTTGTAAGAAACGCTACCTGTTTGGACGTCATTGAAACTTGCCTGACATTGATAAAAATCCTATCAACTTAAATTAATCCTGTTTCACCTAAAAAATTAATAATCGCCCAAAAACATACAGTAAACCATCACAGCAACGTCAGCAACACAAATGGCCAATACAAGCAGTTTAAAATTTTAGCGGCCTATTCTTTGTTGTGACGCTGTTATCCACAATCACTTCTGCCCTATGTGTCAATCTAAATACAATTTGCTTCATCGCAATATTCATTTGAGAAATTATCGTTAGGGCGCGGCACACTTCGTATATCAAATAGAAGACCAAATAATAATTATTAAAATGAACCGCTATGGCTTGCAAAAATTAGGGCAAAGACATTGGCGAATCTCAAATCAAGAAAAAAAATCCACAGACGAGCTAAAAAAATAATTGCGGTGTGGCAATTTCAGTTACAATCCATTTTCAGTAGATCAATTGTAAACATGTTTAGTAAAATACCTAGCCATGGAGTTTTTAACACGGCCCTGGATTTTCATCCGTCCTCATTTTATACAACCGAATAATTATTTCTGTTTTAACTTACGGCTCGACCTAAATGCATCCTGCACACAACTTCAGTGTGTGTTTTTACAATTGCACATTTAGGAAGAGCCTTTTTTATCCCTCACAAATTTGTACATTAGTTGGCTGGGGCTGAAAAGCAATGATTTCTTAGCCCTAATATTTTATCCCCATCATTCTCTTTTTCAGTAATTTCAAATCCCGATAATTATCGGATAAAACATCCTTGCTATGCCACTATTAATTGTAATTGGAATTATTGTATTGGTCATCATTTGGATGACCAGCTTGTACAATCGTCTTGTGCGACTCCGCAATCGGCGCCAGAATGCCTTTGCCGATATCGATGTACAACTACGTCAGCGTCACGACCTTGTTCCCCAACTCGTGGAAACAGTGAAAGGTTATGCAGCCCATGAAAAAGAAGTGCTGTACCGTGTAACCGAAGCCCGCGCTGCTGCGATGAGTGCTACAAGCATCAACGACAAAATTCAAAAAGAGCAGCAACTCACGGCCGCTTTACAGGGTTTAAAAGTTTCATTGGAAGCGTATCCGAATTTAAAGGCGAACGAAAATTTTCTGAAGCTGCAGGAAGAACTCAGTGATATTGAAAATAAGCTGGCAGCTGTCCGCCGTTTTTTCAACGGCGCAACAACAGAATATAATAATGCCGTTCAAACATTTCCGGGAAACATGGTGGCAAGAAATTTTGGATTTAATCCAGAAATGTTTTTTGATCTTGGCACTGAAGCCCGCAGGCAGATGGAAGAACCTCCGACAGTCAAATTTTAGGATTTAAGGAACCAGACACACTTCACCATGCCTTTGCGAACTTTCCGTATATTTTCTTTGTGGTCTTCGCGGTTATATTTTACCGCAAAGAACTCCAAGTACTTGCGCAAAGAATGCAAAGATTCAATTGCACAGAATGCAATATGTAGGTCTTCAACAGCAGATTGGCCGCAACAATCGTAACTCATTTCTTTTATTGATTGCATTTCCTGCTTTATTGCTGGGAATGTTCTATGTATTTTTCTTTTTCACTGATAAACGAGACGCGGAGTTGACGAATCAGCATTTTTTAATAACGTTTCCATTTATACTTATTGGTGTAGGGATTTGGTTTTTAGTAGCATGGGCGGGGCATACGGCTATTATTCGCCTGGCAACAGGCGCCAAGCCATTAGAAAGAAAAGAAAATAAACGAGTGTATAATCTTGTGGAAAATCTTTGTATTCAACAGGGAATGCGGACTCCTTCTATTTATATTATTGATGATGATTCGCTAAACGCTTTTGCAAGCGGCATCAATGAAAAAACGTATGCTGTTACTTTATCGAAAGGCATTATTGAAAAATTAAATGATGAAGAATTAGAAGGAGTAATAGCTCACGAGCTCACTCATATCCGCAATCGTGATACAAGACTGCTGATCATCTCCATCATCTTTGTTGGCATCTTTGCTTTTTTAGCTCAAATGGCAATGCGAAGTTTGAGATTTGGAGGCAGAGGAAAGAAAGGAGGCGGTTATATTATCCTTATCGCGATGGTTGTAACGGCAGTTTGTTATTTTATTTCACTGTTTTTACGGTTTGGCATTTCACGATCGAGAGAATACCTGGCGGATGCAGGTTCTGCGGAATGGACAAAAAAACCTTATGCACTTGCCAATGCCTTAAAAAAAATTGACGATGATCCTTTGATTGAAGCTGTGAGCAGCAAAGACGTAGCACAACTCTTCATTGAAAATCCGCAAGATGAAAAGAAAAGTTTTTTAGACGGTTTGTTTAACACTCATCCACCGATTTTAACACTCATCCACCGATTGAAAAAAGGATAAAGTTATTGGAGCAGTTTGTTTGAAAGCCCCATCCCGATCTTCTCCGAAAGGGAAGGCCACCAACGCACAAACGAAATATTCGAAAATGTATTTACTGTTGAAAAATCTTGTTATCGTTGATGTGGAAGATATCTAGCCCGACCTTATGCTGATGCGCCGCTCCTTTCCCTTCGGGGAAGGAGACGAAGGATGGGACTCTACTTCTTGCCTTCAAGCATCGGCACAAAGGAAAAATGATCAAAGACCTCTTCCTTCAAAGCGCCATTTTGAAGTTTTGTAATGCGCATCATGCGTTGCACCTCCCCAATGCCGATGGGTAATACCATCATACCGCCGGGCTTTAATTGTTCAATTAACCTGGGGGGAATTTCAGGCGCAGCTGCCGTGATAAGAATTTTGTCGAAAGGAGCATAGGTAGGCAATCCTTCAAACCCATCACCATAAAAAAATTTTATGTTTGGAAATCTTTTCAGGTAGTCAAACTTTTTATTAAGCTCAAATAATTTTTTTTGTCGCTCGATGGTATAGACCTGCACACCCATCTGGGCAAGCACCACTGCCTGGTAAGCGCTGCCTGTACCAATCTCCAGGATTTTATCAAAAGGTTTTACTTCAAGCAACTGGGTTTGGTAAGCCACCGTGTAGGGCTGTGAAATGGTTTGGCCCTCGCCAATGGGGAAGGCCCGGTCTGCATAGGCCGCTTCATCAAAAGCTGAGTCGAGAAAAAAATGGCGTGGAATGTTGTTGATCGCATTTAAAACTCTTTCATCTGTAATTCCTTTTTCACGAACACCTTCGGTTAATTTTTTTCTTAATCCCTTATGGCGATATGTATCATCTGTGGGTCGCATTGGGCCGCAATTTAATAAATTGGGAATTGAGCGGCTTTAATAATATCTCGCAAATTCATCGCCAAATACTGCCTGTTGAACGAAAGAAAAACAAAAACCCGAATTTGCCGTGTTTCTTTGTGCCATCAAACAAAATAGTTACTACCCAACGACATAAATAATTAACTGATTAAGACCATCCACTCAAAGAGGCGGCACTGATGAAGTGCCTTTTTCTTTTTTAGCCCGGCCTCGTCTCCTCCTGTCCATCTCCGATATAGAAGGGACCGTTCTGCATCCCGATGCTTCGGGATCATCTAAGAACAATTCCATTAGGGTGAGCTGTAGTGGAAATTGATTTAATTTTACGCCATGCTTCAGTCTCACATGATACTTGCTTTTGGATGGATCTTATTTTGTGCCTTTCATACTGTTTTTGCCTCATTAAAGTTTAAACAATTTGCAGAACCGGGGATGCGTAGTCAGTATAAATTTTACCGGCTCTATTATACATTGTTTGCTTCCGCAAGCTTTATCCTTATTATGATTTATCAATTCACAATTACTTCTTACAGGGTTTTTGTACCGAGCCGGTTGTCGTTGGTCACTGGAATTTTTATTGCCGGTTTGGGATTGGCAATTATGTGTATCTGCATTGTAAAGTATTTTATGCAGCTAAGCGGATTAAAAGAATTGATTGAAAACAAGAAAAATAATGAATTGATGATGTCAGGAATTCACAAGCACGTTCGTCATCCGTTATACGCCGGTACGTTCATTTTTATCTGGGGCTTGCTGGTCCTTTTCCCGGTTTTTAGTTTGTTCATTGCGAATGTAATTATCACCGTCTATACATTAGTAGGATTGAGATTTGAGGAAGTGAAACTTGAAAGGGAATTTGGGAATGCTTATAAAATGTACAAGGAAAAAGTACCAATGATCATTCCCAGATTTATCAGGCGGGATCAAATAAGTCAACCAAACACTAATGAATAATAAGTATTGACTCTTGATTTTTACTTTTGACTTTGACGTCATTCACGACTGCAAATTCATTTCCAGGATGATCCTCTGAATTTTTCGCTGTAGTTCCTTCTGCATTTCATCAAACTCATTTGCGGATTTCAACTTTGCATTTACACTAAAATAAAATTTGATCTTTGGTTCAGTACCCGATGGCCTTGCAGAAATTTTATCACCACTGGCAAGCACGAACTGAAGCACATTTGATTTTGGTAAAGCGATTTCCCAGGTTTCGTCTGTTGCCAAATTCTTGCCGACCCTTTTTTCGTAGTCCAATAATTCAACCACCGGCAAACCATCGATCATTTTAGGAGGGTTATTCCGGAAATCTTCCATCATAGCAGCTATTTGCTTCTGGCCATCCATTCCTTTTTTTGTAATGGAAATTAAATCTTCCAGGTAAAGGCCATATTGCACATACAGGTCGAGTAATTTTTCAAACAGACTCCTACCCTTTTCTTTCTCATAGGCAGCCATTTCACAAAGAAGCGCCACGGCACTTACAGCATCTTTATCGCGTATCTTATCGCCAATCATTAAACCAAAACTTTCTTCGCCACCAATGATGTAGTTCTCTTTCCCTTCTTTTTCACGGATCATTTCAGCAATCCATTTAAAACCGGTGAGCACATTGTAGCAATTCACACCATTGTGTTGAGCAATCTTATCAATCATCTCTGTAGTAACAATCGTTTTAATCACCATATCACTCGATCTTCCAATACCTTTTGCCTTTCTTGCCTCAATCATGTAATTAAAAGCAAGAACAGCCGTCTGATTTCCATTCATCAGCACCCATTCACCATGATTGTCTTTTACACCAATACCCACGCGGTCAGCATCCGGATCAGTACCGAGTAAAATGTCCGCATCCCGTTCCTGTGCATTATGCAAGCCTATGCTCATTGTTTCTTTTTCTTCCGGGTTGGGATATCCCACCGTAGGAAAATTTCCGTCAGGTTCCATTTGCTCTTTTACGATATGCACATTCGTAAATCCAAAGCGCTTCAGCACTTCCGGCACTAATTTTATTCCGCTGCCATGGATAGGTGTATACACAATTTTCAGGTCATGCTGCTTTTGAATGATTTCAGGATATACGCTTAATCCCGTTACCATTTGCATATATGCCTCATCTATTTCTTTGCCGATGATTGTAATATTTTCCGGGCGCCCACTCCATTTTACATTATCAACTGAAGCGATTTTTTCGACTTCTTTAATTACGTTTTTATCATGTGGAGGTACCAGTTGAGCTCCATCATTCCAATAAGCCTTGTAACCATTATACTCCTTTGGGTTGTGAGAAGCAGTGCATACTACCCCGCCCTGGCATTTTAAATGACGAATGGCAAAAGATAATTCGGGTGTTGGGCGCAGGCTGTCAAATAAAAAAACCTTTATTCCATTTGCCGCGAAAACATTTGCCGTGGTTTCGGCAAAAAACCGGCTGTTGTTGCGACTGTCATGAGCAATCGCCACCTTCACTTGTTCATTTGGAAAACTCAGCTTCAGATAATTTGCATAACCCTGAGTAGCCATGCCCACCGTGTATTTGTTCATGCGGTTAGTACCCACACCCATGATACCACGAAGACCGCCGGTTCCAAATTCCAGGTTTCGGTAGAAGGCATCTGCCAGTTGCTCCGGGTTTTCTTTTTGCAATCGCCTGATATCATATTTTGTTTGCTCGTCAAAATTTCCATTGAGCCATGTGTTGACCTTTGATTGAATTGCTGCGTCCATGTTATTTACGATTTACAAATTATGTCCCGATAGCTATTGGATAAAGTTCCGAATCATTTACTAATTGAACTGCAAAGGAAGTGTATTTTTGTTTTTTATGAAGTCAGCATTGGTACAAGGCCAAAGTTTCGTGGAGCCTGTCCTGAGCAAAGTCGAAGGATCACTCACTGCATCGTTTAGCAAAAAGCTCAACATTATTTGTTACCTGCTTTTTTTGTTTCGATTTTCATTCTCTCAGGACAGCTTGAAAGTTTATACTCCATCCCCAAATAATAAAAGAATTGTTTTTGTCACCGGCGTACACGTTGCAGGATACGGCGGTTTACTGCTAGTTTTAAATAATACCTGGTATAAAAATTATGCGCACACAAGCTTTCACACTTTCAATGATAGCAAAGAATGGCTCCAGGTCGACAAAATAGGGCATGGCTGGACAGCTTATAGCACAGCCCGTGCATCAGCAGCGATGTGGCAATGGGCTGGTTTATCAGAAAAAAAATCAGCGCTTTTCGGTGGCCTGAGTAGCAACGTTTATTTAACAGCAATAGAATTTTTAGATGCCCATTCTTCAAAATGGGGATGGAGCTGGAGTGATATTGGCGCCAATATTGTTGGTTCGGGACTTTTTATTTCACAAGAATTACTCTGGAAAGAACAAAGAATTCAATTGAAGTTTTCTTTTCACCACAAAGAGTATGGCGAACCCGTATTAAATGCAAGAGCCGATGATCTGTTTGGAAAAAGCTGGTATGAAAGAATGTTAAAAGATTACAATGCCCAAACTTATTGGCTAAGCGCTAACGTAAAATCTTTTCTTCCGAAAACTAACTTACCATCATGGTTAAATGTTTCTATAGGCTATGGCGCCGATGGAATGTTTGGCGGTTTTGAAAATAAATGGATTGACGGTGATCCCGGATTTTCAATCAATCGCACGGATATTCCAAGAAAAAGGCAATTTTATCTGTCACCCGATATAGATTTCACAAAGATCCAAACAAATAAAAAATGGCTTCGAATGGTTTTCTTCTGCCTGAATGCACTTAAATGTCCCTCGCCCACACTGATGATGGATTCAAAAGGAAAGATGAAAGCATATGCCCTTTACTTCTAATCAATCTTCCATTCACTTAATTTAAGAATCGAATCCAAATGATCGGGTGCATCCTGGCCTGAATAAATTACAATCGCCGCCCTTATTGAGGACAAGTTTATTTTTTTCAGTTATCGTGTTGAAGTATGATGTCATTTAAACCGCAAAATGAATTATTAAATGG
>WNFY01006941.1_pt1 | contig 14188 bp, 11 predicted proteins | sample 5400091 | NCBI WGS metagenome assembly WNFY01 (sample SAMN13153364, study PRJNA577476) | soil metagenome | isolation source: 60 cm soil or saprolite under grassland replicate 1 | place: USA:California | collected 2016-06-15 | reverse complement strand
CGTCTCTTCCAGGAGGTCACTGTTCAGGTAGTTGAACAGGCCACAAGCCAAAACTTCGGCTCTCCCGCTGCTTTCACCAGTATATCCTCCTGAGAGATTGCCTTTCAGGGGACTACACTCAAACTATTATATGAGCCAAATTGGTATCAAAAAGCCATGTTCAAAGAACAGCGGTACAGCCACACAAGAGGCGTCAGGGGTATTTGAACCTTGCCTTAACTTCAGAGTATGTTTAACGCTTCTTCATGGGCAGCCCTTGACAACAATCGTTGATAGCAACGCCGCCAGACACCAGTTCATTTCGATTCACTTCTATAAAAGATACCCTTCCCCGAATTCGCACTCAGGATAGACGATTATAACATGGAGTAGATGAGAGAAAACGAATTTGTAAACCGCCGGTCATACAGTGACTTATCATAGCCTTCACACTATCAAACAGTTCCACTTTGTAGAGAACCTCACATAACGACCAACGCGATTCGGCAGAGGCAAAATGGCAGAGCGATTTTGCTTCGTCCCGATGCGCACAAGCGCTCAACCCGACGAAAAATGCAACCGACACCGGCCCAGAAAACCCGCAACAGCAAGGAAACAGCGTCTCCTTCCCGTTGCAGATCCCTCGTTGGGCTATCCTCTCCAGCCATCCTACCCTACGCACTCACTCCTCCCGCGTACAGCAAAATTGACAGCAGAGACGACAGTCAACCAGTGGAAACGAGCTATTTCCATAGACAGCCGGCCAGCGTTTTGAGCTCAGGATAGATGTCCGTAGAGCCCGGTAGACGGGAAGAACCGAGTCGTGGGTTCGAATCCCACCTCCTCCGTTCTCCCCTCATCACACTTGCGGAACGACCATCGATTTGATGTTGGTCGGATCTTGCTTCGTGGCCTGCAGGGCCTGCTCCGCCGCCTCCAATGGATAGCGACCAGTGATAAGCGAGCGGACCTCGACGCGACCGGCGGCCACGAGGGCAATGGCATCGGCATAGGTATTTGCGTAACGGAACGTCCCGGTCAGGGTGATCTCCCGGTTCTGGATAAAAGACATGGGCACGCTCAACTCCTCACCGGGATTCATGCCGACGGCGTCAGCGACGTTGATGCTGTGGGTCGCGCCGAGTTGGCGCGCTATCGCCAGCCGCTGCGGAGAAACGTCGGTGATGGTGACTACCGCGACACCTAATGCAAAGGCGACCTTCATGGCGAGCATACCAACCGGTCCGGCACCCGTAATCAGCACGTGATCACCGCCGCGCAGCCTTGCCTTGCGACACGCCCACAGGCCGACGGAGAGCGGTTCGATCATCGCGCCCTCTTCATTGGAGAGGCTATCTGGGAGAGTGTAGGCGAATTGCTCGGGGACGGTAACATAGTTGGCGAAGGCGCCGTCGATGGGCGGCGTGCCAAAGAAACGCACGTTTGGGCAGAGATTGTAGTGTCCGGTGCGACACTGTTCGCATACGCCGTCCGGAATGCCCGGCTCAATCGCCACGCGCTCACCGATTCTGTTCTGGTTCACGTTCGCCCCGACGGCCACAATCACCCCGGCGGACTCGTGCCCGAGGATGAGCGGTTGACGCACGACATAGGTGCCGATCCTCCCATGCTCGTAGTAGTGGACATCGGACCCGCAGACCCCGACTGCTTTGACCTCGACCATGGCATCGTCTGGGCCAACATCTGGCATGGGCCTCTCTTCCAGACGAACATCGTGCACGGCGTACAGCACTGCTGCTTGATTTTTCATCGATGTATCTCCTTTGGCACTCATGACATGATAGGCTATGTCATGGCTACTTTCCCTGTTTTCTCCTGCTATCAAAAAGCCGGTACGCTTCTTAAACGATAGATGATCGCTCTACCGTCTTCGGTCAAACATCGCACTCCGGGACCGACACACTCAATGATACCACACGCTCATGGCCGCTAATCAGCATCTGACTTAAGAGATACGTACAAAAATGAATCGCGCCATGTCGTCTTTGGCGTCAAGTTCTTACGCGACATGATCCAGCACGATACTAACGCCGCCAGAACTGTCCGTGCCACCATCGAAAAATACGCTCCCACCGCCCTCAAAGCGATCACGCCGGCGGACGACCTCATCTCCAATATTCTCTCGCAGCTGGGCGATCCCTGGCTGACGCCGCGCTACGCCCAGGATTCGCTGCGGAAGAAACTGAATGTGTGCAAACTTGCTCTCTTTGAGTAGGTTTTATATACTTGTTGTTTCTACTTGCACCTTTCCTTCTTTTCGCTCTTTCTTTGCCAACGTAAGAAGCAACTCTTGATACCGTTCGGCCATTATCTCCCAGCGATAGGGAATGTAGTCCTTTGCAGCCTCATCAACCATGCTCTGGCGTTTCTCTGGATGTTGATAGAGCTCAATAATTGCCGCGGCAAAACTATCTACGTTGTCTGGTTCGCAAAGCATAATCGCTTCTGGCCTGAACATCGAGCGCATGCCGGGAGTATCGGATACGATCATTGGACGACGCATCCAGGCATATTCATATGCTTTTGTCGGCAAGAGCAGGTCCATGAAGCCATCGGACGGGTAAGGAATAATACCAACATCGCCATGGAGCAAGAAATCGTTCAGTTCATCGCCGGGAGGGCACACATCAGAGAAGATAACGTGCTCACCCATTCCTAGATCCTGGGCTAAAAGCTTCACGGAAGGAATGGCCTCGCCTCGTCCTTTAACGTCCAGGCGTATATATGGCGCGACCTGTCGGGCCTTTGCCACCGCCCTGACTACTACGTCCAGCCTGCTCCGCGCTGCTACGGTGCCGTGATACATGACAATCAATGGGTGTTCCTCGCTGGGAACTTCCGTTGAGATCGCAGTTCTCCGCGAAGCCTGGAATAAGCGGGGATCAGTGCTATTGAGTATAATGGTAATTTTTCGCGCTGGAACTCCTCGCTTGAGCAGCAATTGTTCGAAGGGCCAGCCAACGGTGATAATATGGTCCGCAAATAGCACTGAAATGCGCTCCTGCCATGTAGCCAGAAGTACAACAAGTCTTCGTAGCTTTCCTTTTGCCTTCACCGCCATAAGTTCAGGGGAAACGTCCTGTATCTCCAGAACGACCTTTGCCCCCAGTAACTTCGGGATGAGCGCCGCAAAAACAAGGAAATCCGGCATGTTATGGACATGGATCACGTCATATTTATGCTTGAGATGCAGTTGCGTCACTTTGATTCCTGCTCTCACAAGAAAAATTATCCATTCCAGGACTGTGAACGGCAACGAACGACCAAAGCTGCGAGACATCGGAATGCGATGAACCTGCACTCCATCACATACTTCCTCTATGCCCTGACCTGGCTTGCGTGTACAGATGACTTCCGAAATATACCCGGCGCTGGCAGCAGCCTCAGCGGTCCGGCGCACAAGCACATCGAAGGGATACCAATCAAAAGTAATTGCACAAACACGAAGCGAAGGCATGGAACTTTAACCTCTTTCAAATTATATGCATTCTCTATTTAAGAATTACTGTAACTGTTCAGGTCCCCTCGCCGCCTGCGGCGGCTCGCCCGTTTATGTGTGGGTGGCAATCTCGCCACCCACACATAAACGCTTGTGAAGCGCCTTTGGCGCTGATGAGTCCTGATCATTTAAGAGAGCGTACGTACGGTACGTACCCACTCCTGGTTATGCTTGCGACTCCTGCTGAGCACGAGATAGACCCAGAGCTTCCAGAGCATAAACCACGGCGCATGCATAAGCGCTCGATATACCGCCCAGGGAGCGCGTAGCAAGTACAGCGCAGTGGCGATGTAACAGACAATGCCGCCAAGAAGGAGCAGACCGAACACAACCTGGGGTAGCGACCCCAGAAACAGAGACGCAGCAAAGACAAACAGGCAGGACGCAACTATGGTGGACAGAGGCGGCGTAAGTAACTCCATCATGGCCTCGATCTGGACGAAGCTCCTTGCACGCAGACCCCCTCTCAGAAGCTGCCAGGCGGTACGCCATTGCGATTCCTGGGGATCTACCGCCTCCCAGCGTACGTCCTGGGTGCGCATCTGAGCAAAGGTGATCGGCATCTGCGCGCGCACTATGGCCCCCGGTACGTAGTGCACGCGCTCTCCCTGTTGGATCAACGTGAGATAGTACTGGTAATCCTCTGCGATCCCGAATGCCCGCCAGGGAGATGATTCATCAGCGTGAGCGCGACCCAGCGCAGGGCAGCGCTGGGCGACGCGGTGGCATTGAGGACGGTGTAGCATGCTTGCAACACTTTCGCGCCCTTTGCCAGTTCTCTATCCATTACACGCAGGAACGTCGCCTCCACGACCGAGTCCGCATCCAGGACGATATATGCATCGTGTTGCTTATCTTCTATTTGCTGCAACATCCAGTTCAGCGCATATCCTTTGCCACGCTTCTCCCTATCGAAACGCTCGTAGACACATACCCCCTCAACCCTGCATGCTAACTCGGCGGTAGTATCCGTACAGTTATCGGCAATGACATAGATCGTATACAGCTCTTTTGGATAGTCCAGGTGGGAAAGGCTTTCGAGCAAGGTCCCTAGAATCACCTCCTCGTCATGGGCTGGAATCAATAGCGCAAAATTGCTTTGCGGAGAGGCCTGTTTGTCAGTGTATGCGCGTTTTTTTTGTCTTGTGCCGATGAGCGCCGAACAGGACAAAATACACAGATACACAACAGGGAAAGCAACGCATACTTCTGCAGCCAGAAGCGTCCAGGATAGAAAATGTACTATAACCATCGCAACTCACCTTATCCATTTCTCTAAGGTGCGGTTGAGAGTTTTTCCGCACCGTTCCCAACTATACTCAGCTTCGACGAGTGCTCGGCCAGCGTTACCCAGAGAAGCCCGTTTTTCTGCATGTTGCAGAAGATCTACAACCGCCTGCGCGAAGAGCTCAGGTTGATCAGCCACCGTCAAATGTTTCCCATCCTCCACCGCCAGTCCTTCACAGCCCAGGCTGGTTGAAACGACGGCTTTTTGCATCGCCAATGCTTCGAGAATTTTGAGGCGGGTACCGCTCCCAATAAGCAAAGGCGCGACAACCACCGATGCAGCGGCGAGGTAGGGCTTTACATCTGGCACTGTTCCTGTCACCGTAACACCAGGAAGTTCTGCCAATCGTTCAACCTCGGGAGGCGGAGAGCTGCCAACAATCTGCCATGTCGCATCAGGAATTTGCGCTTGAATAAGCGGCCAGCACTCTCTGGCAAAAAACAAAACAGCCTGAGTGTTGGGATGGTAACTTATAGTACCGGTAAAGACGATACGATTAGCAACTTCCTGTTGTCCGTCGATGGTCCTGAAGGTCTCAGTATCAACTCCGTTAGGCACAATCTCGACAAGGCATTGTGGTGCAAGCTTTTTCAACAAAAGGTATTCGCGCTCGCTCGTCACCAGCACGCCCCGTGCCTTGCGACAGCGTTCCAGCTCAATCGGTTTAAGTTTGCGGGTCTCCCACCAGTTGTACCATTTACGCACCCATGACCGCTCCTGCTGGTACGTACGCTGCAGTAACTCATGTTCAATGTTGTGCTGGTCAATGATAACCGGCAGGTTCTTTGGAACCCGGTAGCCAGCAATAAAGACGCCTTCAAAAAGCACAACATCAAAATGCTTCTGGGTGAGAAGGGCGTCGATTTTTTTTTGTACTTCTTCTCTGTAACTTAAACTGAGCAAATACGATTTACCTTGCAGCATAGTTAATATTTGTTGCGCCCGTTTTTTTTGCGTGGATGACGTTGAGGCTATTTGCCATATATCTTTCAACCCCATCTCCTGTAATGCGCTGCTGACAGTCCCCGTCGAACTGTCAACCGACACGGCCAGTAGTGAGACAGAATGTTGGCGAGCCAGTGCCTGCAAGAGATAGTAGCTGCGCGTGCCGGCTCCCCATGAACGGTCAGGCAGATAGAAAGACACCATGAGTAAATTCATTTAACTTCCTTCTGGTCTTGTTGATCCAGTTTGGGTAATTTAGCCAGGATACCACAGAGTATTCCCATATAGATAACATTCCTATAAAAGAAGAGCTGATAATCTGCGAATGCGACGATTACTTCCATCACCACGATCGCCACTACATAGATGGCAACTACCTGTAAGTAAGGGTCGCGTAGTTTACGAGCGATGATACTCCCTAGAATGATAATGCTGCCGAATAAAAACCACAGCGAGAAGTAGCCGACCGGTCCTAGATCAACCCAGATCCAATAAATTGTGTTATGAGGAACGTAGTTGTAGTAAGGATCGGACTGAAGAACATCTGGAAAGATACTTGTTAGCGCCACAGGTTGAAGGAACGGTTTGCCGAAGCCGAGGCCGAGTGGCGCCTGCTTAGCTGTGTCTTTCAGATCATTGTTTTCGATTAAGCGATATAAGTTGGAATTGGCATCTCTGGCATCCGTGGCAGAAGGATTGAAGACCGAAATGACAGCGCGTGCCGGTTCCCCAAAGCTTCCCTGATCTTTTTGAAAGGCGAGAACATAGGCGGCGCCAAGCCCTAAACATAGAACCATAACTACAAGCAATTTAGCGCGTGCCTCACTTCTTATCTGGAATACCAGTACCCAGGCAACTCCGCATCCCACTAACAAGGCGATATAGTCAGTACGCCGTTGATTGGCAACCATGGCAATAAGCACTGCCGGTGCTATACATAGGGCCGCGATAAATTGTGGACGATAGCGATAGTGCAAGCTAGAGATAATCACCAGCAAGAGTAGCGCGGCAAAGAAGAACGATTCTTCATGCGACATGATGGTATCCTGCCCTGTGAGATCGCCGTGATATACAATCAGATAGACATAGAGGCCCTGAAGCGCTTTCACTCCCGCACTCACAATTATTAGCCAAAAGAGGGTACGAATATGGCCTTTCCGCGTTACGAAATTATATGCCATTATATAAGAGGTAAACATGTACCAGAATGGGCGCAACTCAACAACGATAACTTTCAGGTCTCCTCCAGTCGCCAAACCATAAACCACTCCACTAACAACACAGAGCATATACAATGAAAAGGGAACCCAGAGTACACCACCACGTAGCAACTGCTCACGTCGTAACAGGCGGGGGAATAGCCAGATAAAGAAAGTGAAGAGAATCAGCAGCCCGATGGGACGTTCAAAGAAGCCTGCAAGTTGTGGAGGCCAAAAGAAGACATAGAGGTGATCAGTGAAGATGGGAGTTGAAAGTGGCTGTTGTTCGATAAGAAGCGCACTCGCCGCCAGTGTGTACAGACCAATTATGGGCCAGCGAACAATAACAAGCGTCAGCACTACTATTCCCACTATCGCCAGGAGTAGGCCAAAGCTCGTATTCGTTCCTTCCAGAACGAACAGGGGAACAAAACCGAGCAGAGTAATGAAGAGTACAATGAAAAGCCACATTTCACGCTTCCCGCGTGCTGCCTGCAGACCAGAAACGGTATTCCTGGTCTCAGATATCATTGGCAATTGCCTGCGCATGTCTACCTCAAGCTATAATAGGGAAATCTATCTTCCGTTTGTTCTTAACATACATTCCAGTATACTTCTACTTTGTTGAAAGTTGGTATGATTGATGTTGAGATATATTGCTAAATACACTTTTGTGGTTAACATACCGGTACCCTGAGAAGCAACTCTTCAGGGTTTCTCAGCGCCTGCCGCACCGAGAAACCCTGAAGAGTTACTCATGCCGGAGTTTTAGAGGAACCGTTCCAGCGATAAATTGTTCGTAAAAACATATTTGCCCATGCTTGTCGATAGAGAACTGTCCCCTGATCGTTTGGATGTATGCCATCACCAAAATCTTCTGGGTGATTCCTAAACACAGCATAGAGATCAGGCCCTGGGATAACCTTTGGGTAGGCTTTATATAGTTGATCGAGTTTTGCATTGATCGCAACTGCACACATTTGTAGGTCCGAACGAGGCGACCAGATCATATGTGGCACAATCGGAATTTTCCCGGCAGCCAGGACGGTTTGGACCATCAAAACATAGTTGTTATACACTGCATTGGCAGCACCATTGGGACATCCGTAAGAATCGTTGGTACCATAGCTGAGGCCAACATATTTGCCCGGAAATATACTTAACCATTTTTGCAGGTAATGGTACTGTGGATCAACTGGTACGCCACTCGCCAGATAGCCTATGCCCCCATCCTCTTCAATCGGGAAACGATCGGGTATCTGGTTGTGAATGAGATCTCCAAAGGATGGCACACCATTTACTGTGGAGTGCCCCATTGTCCCCGCTGTAATGGAGTCACCAAAATCTATAAAATCATCATCCAAGGCGCGATTCGCATCGTAGATGTCCATGTTGAAGCTCGCAGAATAATTCTCCGTGGTTCCATCGGCAACCGTTGCATTTAGTCGAACCCAGTTGGCTCCACGCATATTAAACACGTGCTGTCGCGAATGGTAGTGATTATCAACGACGGTGACAACTGTTTGCCATCCCGATGCCGGTGGAGAGGATGTACCTCCAGGTGCAAAATTTATATCAATAGTATATGAACCCGACATATTATATGCCACATCTTTATCAATTGTGTGGTCATAGTTGTAGGTCTCATTATACCAAACAAGAAGTACCCTTCCGCGCTCTGAAACAGGGACACTGGATAGATCATAGGCAATCCAGGCAGGAACATCATTTGACCGCCACAAGCTATCAAGGCTACTATCATTGGCGTCACTGGCAGAGCCAGATGACGCATAAGCGGGTACACCGCGACTGATAAGAGGCATGGACGATGCACTACTCGTTGTTTTACCTTGCACCGAACTTTGAGATAGTCCAGTGCTACATGCTGCAAAAGGCAGGCTAACGAAGAGCAAAATTATAAGATGTAAGTAGAGGCTTTTGCGTTTTAAATAATCTATCATGACTATTCACCCTTTCACTTGTGCACTGTGATCTTACCCTGCTATGCAAATAGATCACCTATGTACAATGCATGTCTCTGTTTTCTAATAGTTTACTTAGGAAATACGACTACTCAAAAAGTGGACGATAGACCATCTGGAAAGTGGGGTCGCGCAACTCTCGTTGTGTGACAACCCTGGCTGGTACACCGCCAACCACAGCGTACGGTGGCACATCACGGGTAACCACTGCTCCTGCCATAACAACCGCCCCTTTGCCTATCGTAACTCCGCCGAGAATGGTCGCGCGCATGCCAATCCAGACATAATCCTCGATCACGATAGGTTTGTAGGTGTCGGGAAAGTAGGGATGATTCATGTCGTGTGAGCCAGTAACCAGCCAGACACCAGCCGAGATACTCACGTTTTCACCAATTATTATGCCCCCTGTTGTGTATAACAAGCAGTCCCAATTGATTATTGTGTGTTTACCAATAGAGACCTTCTGGCTTCGTACGCTATTCAGTTGCACATGTTGTCCCATAAGAATAGTTGCCTTCGGGGCAATCTTCCACCTCAGCACACGGCGATACCAGGTATGGCGAATAGTATAGGATGGAATATGGCTGATAATATGATTCGTTGTATATTTGATTATAGCTACAGATAACTGTCCCATTTTAGCTTGAAACCTCCGTTATAAAGGTGTTCCTTTTTACGACTGGTCTCTTTTCTGTCATATCCTTATCGACTATGGGCTTTTTCTCTGTGATTTTCTCATCGATCACGGGCCTCTTCATTGTGCTTTCCTCATCTTCTCTGGTCAAAACAGATACAATGGCGAGTCTTCCCGTTATATGATGTGCTTCGTCAAGAGGCAGAAAGTCGCTATACCACTCTATTACCTGAGCGTCCAGCTCTACTGTCGGTTGATCTTCGATTATAGAAGAAGCAGTTCGCCGGGCTTTTTTATGCATGAAAGCATTATACAGAGCCAGAATATCTTCTCGCGGTATCACACGCAGAACTACTGCGGCAACCATATAGACCAATATGGCGACAGGTAAAATCACAAAGATAGAAAATCTATTCAAGAACGTGACTGCGAAGGCCATAACCACGCTCGCAATTATTGCCTTCGCGCCAACTTTCAGGCTATTCAATGGCAACAAACGACGTGGCACTAATACAAGCGAGACACAGAGCAAAAGGAATTCTGTGAGTGAAGTAACAGCAGCAGCTCCAACCTGTTGATAACGAGGGATTAAAAACAGGTTGAGTCCCAGATTGAAGACGAGCGCGACCGCCGCCAGGATGGGAATTTTCTTTTCTTGATTGGTACTGGTGAGTATGCAGGTTGCCACCGAATTGATATAGAGACAGACAAGTCCTGGAGCAAGGTATTGCAATACAGGAATAGTATGGCTAAATTCAGGCCGATGGTAAAGAAAAGCGATGATGTTGGGCGCTGCCACGATCAATCCAGTCGCTATAGGTATACCCAGGAAGAGCAAGAAGTTCGTAGACTTTTCAATTGCCAGCTTCAGAGTTTTTTCCGAGGTGGTGGAGAGCCTCGAGAAGACAGGGGACATGATGCTTCCAATAACAATGCTTGGCAAAAAAACCATTGTATCAAAGAGACGATATCCAGCTCCATACCAACCTATCACTTCTGTGGTAGCCATGAACGAGAGTAGAAATGTATCGATGCGATAGTAGATAACTCCAAGGGCACCATAGATCAAAAATGGAACACAGGTCCGTAGCAATTTACGGATTAGATCCATATCGAATATAAAGTGGACTCCCACCAGTCGAAAGAACCAGAAAGCTTGCCATATCAGACTGGTTATAGACCCTCCAAGCAGCACAAGAGCCATCACCTCCACACTCGCACCTTGTTTAAGTAGAAAGACACCCACAAGCGCTGATAGCCCCTTTTCCAGGATCGATCCAATCACCGGGAACATTGTTCGCTCATAGGCACAATGTAACACTGCAAACGTACTTACTGTTGAACTGCACAAAAGCGTGATGCCGCATACCGCGACTAATACACGCTCTTCAGGATTGTACCCCAGCAGCCAGCACAGTAACATAATGATACTATAGAGCACAAACCAGAACAGGGCTTTGAGCAGTAGAGTATTTGTCAGGTAGCGCAAGGCTTTATCAGGTTGTCGGGCTACGTCGCGTGTAAGCTGTGAGTTAAAACTAGACTCAAGAGGAAAGCCAACCAGACCTACAAAGTTGATAGCCAGGTAGAGTTCACCAAACTGGATATCCCCAAGAAAACGCCCATAAGCAACTGTAAGCGAAAGTGTAGATGTCCAGGTAATAGCCTGCCCAATGAGCGAAATAACTGTATTGTTCACTATTCGCTTCACATTGACCTGGACTGCGCGTAGTTTCTGGCTGTTCTGCAAGGCTCCATTCTCTCCGTCACTGCTTTGTTGCCGATGTGTTTGCAACCTATTTCTGCGTCGCAGAAGGACTGTACTCTTTAATAATATTTGTTATTGCATAATACTGGGGCTTGGGCGCGTTCGTCGCGACATTAAACATATCAAGATGTCCATATCCTGCATAACTGGCGGCATCGAATTGACAGGCGAATGCAACTCCGGCCTGGATCATAGACTGCAGCGCAACAGTCGTAAATTTCGTCATAAACTGTGCGCCATCTCCATAAGCTGGCGGCGGATTGTCGGGATCGAAATTCCATTCAGTGATGCCTATTGGCAAATCTTTGTGGAGTATTGATTGTACCAATGATCGTACACTCTCTACTGCCTGGCCGGCGGTATCTGCATTGCTCAAACAGACGGCCTCTGTGTTCTGATAGCAGGGGTACCAATGAAAGCTCACTGCATCAGGAAGAACGCCCGAAGCCTTGACACCTTCCAGGAAATTTTGCATGAAATCATTATTTCCCAGGGCATTAGAGTTGACCGGGCCGATAAATTTGGCAGAGGGATTGATCTTCCGGAGCAAAGGAATCACAGTGTTCCATTGCTGTAAGTAGGTTTGCACGGAAATATCGTTCCAGTCTGATTCATTCCCAAACTCGTAGAGCAGGCAGCGGGAACCTAGAAAGCTTACGAGATGCTCATCGAAGGGTACATTAGATATATTCGTAATGACTCCCAGGCAACGCGCGCCGCTTTTCTCAATGGTCTCGACTCGCTTAGTGATATCTGTATCGCTCCCTTTATCGGGAAAGAAGGTACGAATCAAGGTGAAACCACCGCTTCGTAACGCATACTGAATTGCAGGCTGCGTCTGAATGTTATTGTCAGACCACTCATAGGTATCGTTAGTACCGAACAGGAAAGACGAAACATTTTGCTTCCAGATTTTTTGTCCTGGCAGCACAGCCTTCAATGGCGAAGCTGTAGATGAATACGACTGGCCGTTAGATGAACAGGCACCTATAATCATAAGGAGACCGACGACAAAAAGACCTCTCCATATCCAGCGCAAGGAAATAGTTGGTCGTGATAAAGGCATAACATTTCCCCTCTACAAATCGTATGTTTGAATCATTGGGTCGTTCTTTCCAGCCACTAATCACTTTTTGGCATGGAGCTCCTGACAGGCTCTAAAAAACAGTTTCGACATCGGGTATGGTCCTGGCCTGTGGCTCCATTGCCTCTCCCAGCACAGCACGGTACACTCTCTCTACATCGTTGGCCAGTCGCTGGGGATTGAAGTACTCCTCCACACGTTTGCGGCCATACTCACCCATCTGCTGGCACAGCGCAGGATTATTCACCAGGGTGAGAATATTCCTGGCCAGTTGCTCCACATCTCCCGGAGCCGAAAGCAGCCCCGATTTGCCATCTTCCACTGCCTCACCTGCCCCTCCGCTATCCAGGGCGATCACTGGCTTTCTCATCGCCATTGCTTCGGAGAAAACCAATCCAAATGCCTCACCCAGAGCGGGCATAGTATAGAGATCGCTAGCTGCCAGGATGGCCTGCACATCGAAGCGTGGACCGGTAAAGATGACCTGCTGGCTTAACTCCAACTCCTCTGCCTTTTCTTTCAACACTTCCAGATAGCTGTCGCAGCCCTCTGGCAAAGCACTTAGATCTTCTCCACCTACGACTAATAACTTGAAATCTGGTAGTTCGTCCTTGATCTCATTGAGGGCCTGTAAGAGGAGCTCATGCCCTTTCCAGGGTCCCACTCGTGCGACAATGACAAACACCAGGGCGTCAGGCTCAATGCCAAACTCTCGACGAATCGAGCTACCATCGGCAGCCGGGTCCCATCGACTGATATCTATACTGTTGAGAGCATGATAGATCCGCTCGGGCCGGCATCCTACTGTCAGAGCCGACTGGGCGGTAAACTGGGACACGCCTATAATCCCGTCAGCTTGCTTGAGTATCCAGCGCGAGGAGGAAGTCATCCAGGCCCCACAGTTCAGATGCAGATGTACGATACACCTGGCACCGGTCAATTTCGCCAGGAGCACGCCATAATATACTTCGCGTTTGTGATGTGCTGTATGAATAATATCGATGTGGTGTCGCTTGATATACCCGATCAAGCCGACCAGACTGCCTGCGAGTGCCAGCCCGGTGAACAGTTTGTTCTTTATGTTCTCCAACTGCGATCCCTGAGATTCCTTGGGAGGACCAAAGTTCGTGGGACGAATATGCGCCTCGGGAATCGCTTCGAACATTCGGTAAGTGGCGGTTTTTTCATCGTTCTCATAGGTAGCGCATGCAACATGTATTTCTATGTGTTCACTATTAAAGTGGCGCGCAATCATGCTGTGAACGTCTTCAGTTGACCAGCCTCCGGTCCGTGATTGTAAAAACAATGCTCTGATTTTTGTTTCCACGGTAGACCTCCTCTTAACATTCCTTGCCTGCTAGACCACGGTTTCGACATCGGGGAGGAGCTCTGCCTGCGGCTCTACTGCTTCTCCCAACACCGTCCGGTATACTCTCTCTACATCGTTGGCCAGTCGCTGGGGATTGAAGTACTCCTCTATGCGCTGGCGAGCGTACTCACCCATCCGCCGACGGCGCACTGGATCATTGACCAGACTCAGAATATTCTCTGCCAGTTGCTCTCTCTCTCCCGGGGCTGAGAGCAGTCCCGATTGGCCATCTTCTACTACCTCGCGGGTTCCCCCGCTGTCCAGGGCCACCACCGGCTTTTTCATCGCCATCGCTTCCAGGATCGCCAGAGCACAGGGCTCCTCCAGGGTGGGCATAGTATAGAGATCGCTAGCTGCCAGGATGGCCTGGATGTCGGAGCGCGGACCGGTAAAGATGACCTGCTGGCCTATTCCCAGTTC
>WNFY01003728.1_pt1 | contig 14188 bp, 9 predicted proteins | sample 5400091 | NCBI WGS metagenome assembly WNFY01 (sample SAMN13153364, study PRJNA577476) | soil metagenome | isolation source: 60 cm soil or saprolite under grassland replicate 1 | place: USA:California | collected 2016-06-15 | reverse complement strand
ACCTTCCGCGTCCGCGAGATAGGGTAGCGGCTGGGGGTCCCCCGCAGACCGTGGCGCGGCCGGCACGCGAAACGGAGCCAGCGCATCGGCGGTGACGATCCACGGCGAAAGACTGGTGGCGAAGTTCTTGGCGAGGAACGGCCCGAGCGGCTGATACTCCCACGCCTGTATGTCACGCGCCGACCAGTCGTTGACCAGGCAGAGTCCGAAGATGTGCTCCGCGGCCTGCGCGATGGGGATGGGCTCGCCGATCTCATTGCCCACGCCCACCAGCGCGCCAACCTCGAGTTCATAGTCCAGGCGGCGGCACGGCGCAAATTGCGGTGCGTCGCTGGAACTGGCCGGGGAGTTGGGCGGCGCAGCCTTCCATTGCCCGCACGGGCGACGAACGCCCGCGCCGCTGAGCACAATGCTTGAGGCGCGGCCGTGATATGCAATCGGCACCCACTTATAGTTGGGCAGCAGCGGATTCTCGGGACGGAAGAGCGCTCCGACATTCGCGGCGTGATGCACCGAGGCATAAAAGTCGGTGTAGTTGCCAATCTCAACCGGCAGCACCAACGTGATCTCCCGCTGCGGCAGCAAGCATGTGGCGACCCTGGCCCGGTGCGTCGAGCCTGCACTAAGCAGCCCGAAGAGAATGCGGCGCAACTCCCGCCAGCGCTCGGGACCGAGCCCCATCAGCGAATTGAGGCACGACTCCTGGCAGACCTCGCCGAGGACCTCGTCTTCGTCTTCATCCTCGGGCCGCAGCAACCCAAGTTCGGCAACGGCGCACAGATCGAGGACCTGGTGGCCTATCGCGACGCAAAGGCGCGCGCTCGCGCTCTGCTGGTTGGTGAATGCTCCAAAAGGAAGGTTCTGGATGGGAAAATCGCAGCCCTCCGCGTTGGCCGACTCCACGAAGGAGCGTGCATGGGGATCGTGGGTCTGGTCGGGGTCGAAAATCATAGCGGGCTGAGCGCGCGAATCATATCAGGCGTGCCCGCGTCATAGTAGTTCAAGCGCGCGCAGCTCGTCGATGGGCTCTTCAAATGAGCAGGAGCCGAAGCTCAAGGCAAACTTCGAGCGCATCTCGGCGAGAGTGCCCAGCTGGAATTTCAGCGGGGTCCCCGGCAAGCCTGTCGTTGGCTTGCTGGGGTGAGGTGGCTCCGGAACGCCTCGCCAGGTCAGCGTGTGGTCCGTGAACCACCAGTGCTTGCGGTCCGAATCGGCAAGGCAGGCGGCAAGCATCTCGCGCGGGGCCGGGCCGCCAGCCTTTTGCGCGCTCCACTCAATGGCCGCCGCGGTGAACAGGTTCAAGAAGCCATACATCGTGGCGCGCGGCGACTCCGCCTCATAGGTGAGCGGCGCAACACAGCGCAGCGCGTGATGCAGACCGGCGGTGGCCTTGAATGGCAGATTGAACTCCGCGCAGCGCACCAGAAAGTCCACCACCACCTCGACTGATGGAATCGCCTCGGCCGACACTCCGCCGGTGCGCAGCTTCGCATAACATCCGGCATGGCCGCGCGCGTGATCCCCGGCGGGGTCCCCAGCAAGCCCGGGGTCCCCGACAAGCCCGCAGTTGGCTTGGTGGGGTGGAAGCCCGTATTTGGCTTGCTGGGGCGAGGCGTAGCTGCCCTCGTGACTGATCAGCGGCAGCAGTTCGGCGGCCCGCTCAGGCCGCACTTCGAAGAAGACTCGGATGCCCGGCTCGGCCAGCCGGCGGACCTCTTTGATCTCCTCCGGCGTGGAGACGCAGAGCTCAACCGCCTCAATCAGAGCGCCATGCGTGCCGTGATTGAAAGCCTTGATCACCTCGATCTCGTGGGCAAAATCGCCGGAGAGAATTGCGCTCAGGCGCCAGGGATGCTCGATGGCGTCCACCGGTCCGGCATCGTCTTTTGCTTCGTCCACCGGCGCCACGCGCTCACGGGCCTCTAAGAACTCGTCCAGCCGCGAGGCGGGGAGCACAAAGCGCCCCAGAAGCCAACTGTGCGGATGATGCAGGTAGTTGGCGAAATTCGCCACGCAATGGACCATCGCCAGCGATGCAGGCGGATAAAGTCCCGCGTAGTCGACTGCGCTCGCCAACAGCGTTCGCAACGAGGCCGCGATGCTTCGTATTGCAATCGACATCCGGCTACTCCCTCGGAAAGCTGCGCTTCAGGTTCTGCCAGCAGGTGTAGTACTCGTGCTGCAACTCGGCGGTCTCCAACGCATAGCGCGTGGGACAGCAGACGAAGCGCGTCTCGAACATGAAGGCCAGTGTATCGCCCAGGAACTGCGGCTCCAGCCGCCGGGTCGAAGCCTGCTCATAGCTTGTTGCATCGGGACCGTGGCCGCTCATGCAATTGTGCAGGCTGGCGCCGCCCGGCAGGAAGCCTTCGGCCTTGGCGTCGTACTCGCCGCGCACCAGCCCCATGAATTCGCTCATGAAGTTGCGATGAAACCACGGCGGCCGGAAGGTGTGCTCGGCCACCAGCCAGCGCGGAGGAAAGATGCCGAAATCGCAATTGGCCGTACCCGGCAGCTCGGAGGGCGAGGTGAGCACCGTAAAGATCGAAGGATCGGGATGGTCGAAGCCCACCGCATTGATGACGCAGAAGCGCGAAAGGTCATACTTGTACGGCGCGTAGTTGCCATGCCAGGCCACCACGTCCAGCGGCGAATGGTCGTACTCGCTCTCCCACAAGTTGCCCTGGAACTTGGCGACCACACGCACCGGCCGCTCGATGTCCTCATAGGCCGCAACCGGCGTCTGAAAGTCGCGCGAGTTGGCCAGGCCGTTGGCGCCGATCGGGCCCAGCTCCGGCAGACGAAAGGCGGCGCCGTAGTTTTCGCAAAGATAACCGCGCGCCTCGTTTTCGCGCAGCTCCACGCGGAACTTGATGCCGCGCGGCACCACGGCCATCTCGCCCGGCGCAACATCCATGCGCCCCAGCTCGGTGTGAATCAGCAGCGGCCCCAGCTGCGGCACGATCAGCAGCTCGCCATCGGCGTCATAGAAGTAAATCGACTCCATGCTGCGGTTGGCCGCGTAAAGATGGATGGCGACGCCGCTGTGCATCCTCAGGTCGCCGTTGCCGGCGAGCGTGCGCAGGCCGCCGAGAAAGTCGATTGCCGCGTGCGGCACCGGAGGCGGGCTCCAGCGAAGCTGGTTGGGCGTGGCCGGCACCTCGTTGAAAGGCGAGGAGCGCAGCAGGCCGCTGACAATCTGTCCCTGGGCGATCTGATGGTACGGCTTGTGCATCACGCTGGGGCGAATGCGGTAGGCCCAGGTGCGGCGGTTCACGCCGCGCGGCGCGGTGAACGGAGTACCGCTGAGCTGCTCGGCGTAGAGCCCGAAGGGAACGTGCTGCGGCGAGTTCTGTCCTACGGGCAGCGCGCCCGCGAGCGCCTCGGTGGCGAACTCGTTTCCAAAGCCGGACTGATACACCAGCCTGGGAGGCCCGGCATCGCTGCGGCTGCCGATCACTTCGCTGGGCTTGCGCTCCTTCGTGATGGTTTCCTTGCTCATTGAACCCTCGGTCTAACGCCCCGTCCTCAGTAAAAGCGGTTAAGACTGGGCACCCTGCTGCTCTTGTCGTAGTTACAAATCGTAGTTACAGATCGCAGTTACAAATTGCCGCGCCGGGCCTGCTCCAGCTCGATTGCTTCAAAGAGCGCCTTGAAGTTGCCCTTGCCGAAGCCGCGGCTTCCTTTCCTCTGGATGATCTCGTAGAAGAGCGTCGGCCGGTCCTCCACCGGGCGGGTGAAGACCTGCAGCAGGTAGCCATCCTCGTCCTTGTCCACCAGAATGCCCAGCCTCTTTACTTCGTCCAGCGGCTCTTCAAGCTGCCCGACGCGCTCGGGCAGGACATCGTAATAGCTGTCCGGCACGCGCAGAAACTGCACGCCATTGCGCTGCAGCTTGTTCACTGTTGCGAGTTCGTCCTCCACTTGCAGCGCGATGTGCTGCACGCCCGCTCCCTCATAGGACTCCAGAAACTCATCGATCTGGCTCTTGCGCACTCCCGGCGCCGGCTCGTTGATGGGAAACTTCACCGCGTAGCTGTCGTCCGACATCACGATCGACATCAGCGCGCTGTACTTGGTCGAGATGTCCTTGTCGTCGAAGCTGATGAAGCGGTGGAAGCCGAAGACTTTGGCGTAATAGTCCGCCCAGCGGTTCATCTGCCCCAGCTCTACATTGCCGACCATGTGGTCGATGCGCTGGATGCCCACGCTGTCGCCGGCAATGTGGTCGGCAGCAAAGCCGGGCAGAAACGGCCCGTCATAGCTGCGGCGCGAAATCAATGAGTGGATGGTGTCGCCGTAGGTGCGAACCGCGGCATGGCGCACGACGCCGAATTCATCTCGCAGATCGTGCGGGGCCTCGGCGGCCTCGGCTCCGCGGACCAACGCCTGCTCGAAGGCCAGGTCGGCATCGGCCACCTCGAGTGCTATGTCGCGGACCCCGTCTCCGTGGCGGCGGATGTGCTCGGCGGCGGGATGCGAGTCGGTCAGCGGCGTGCTCACCACAAAGGCCGCCTTGCCCTGGGTGAGCGCGTAGGAGGCCATGTCGCGGCTGCCGGTCTCCTGCCCGCGATAGGCAACCTGGGAGAAGCCGAAGGCGTTGCGGTAGTAAAAGGCAGCCTGCCGCGCGTTTCCCACCCAGAACTCGACGTGGTGAATGCGCTTGATCTGCAGAGGATTGTTCATCTTCGCGTTCCGGCGATCCTGGGATCGACGACCCTTGCCTTTGGATGTGCATGATCACACGGAAGTTGCAGCCAGTGGGGGTCCCCGGCGCGCCCGCGGTTGGCGTGCTGCGGCAAAAGTGCCGGCCGCGCAAATCCACGCGGTTTTGGGCAAAAAAAGCCATGCGGCCCTAATCCGTCTGCCGATGGCCGGGCTGAAGGGGAGCCCAAAGGCAGCCAGGGCCGTCGCGGACAAAACTCAGCGACAGGGCTGCCTTACAAATTCCGATCGACATCACAACGCATTGTGACATTCGTCTCTTGAAAAAAACGAAAACAGAGTTACACTTAATCTGATCTTGAAAATGGTTTTCAACTTCATGAACGCAACTGCCAATAAGCTCAACAACAAAATCGGCCACACGCTCCACGATCTCGCCGTAGGCGAGAGCGGAATTTTGGGCGACTTCGACCTGCCAACCAACATCGCCGAGCACCTGATGAACCTCGGCTTCGTGCCCGGCCTGGAGGTTTACGTCTCCCGCAGCGGCCCGGGCGGTAATCCCCGCGTCTACCGCGTTGACGGGACCGATGTGGCCCTTCGCCGCGATCTCTCCCGCTGCATTCCGGTGCGTCCTCTGCACCCAGCGAAGGCGAGGTAGCCGGTGAGCCCCGAATCCGTCCAGGGAACTGTCCTCTACCCAAAAACTGAGGCCGGCGCGGCCGTCTACCGCACCGTCGCCGTCGTGGGCCCGCCCAACGCGGGCAAGACCACACTCTTCAATCGCCTCACCGGATTGCGCCAGCGGGTCGGAAACTTCCCTGGCGTCACCGTGGAGTACCACATCGGCAGTTTCCGTGTGGATTCGGGCGAAGAGGTCTCGCTGATCGATCTGCCCGGCGTCTACAGCCTCAACCCCAAGTCGGAAGACGAGAAGGTCAGCATCGACGTTCTCAACGGCGAGATGCGGGGGGTCGAGCGTCCCGACGCCATCATCCTGGTGCTCGACTCCAACAACCTGAACCGCCACCTGGTGCTGGCCGGGCGCGTCATCGCCCTGGGACTACCTACGCTGGTCCTGCTCAACATGGCCGACGAGCTGCACAAGCAGGGCGGACAAGTTGATGTGCTTCCACTGGCCCGGCAGCTCGGAACGCCCGTGGCGCTGGTCAGCGCGGCGACCGGGGAGGGGCTGGAGGCCGTGCCCAACTTCCTGATCTCGACGCCGGCAGTGCCTGAGCCACTGGAACTCCCCATCTTCGGCGACCCGCGCCACTGCCGCGAGTGGGCTGTGCGCGTGGGCTCCCATGCCGCCTACCGCCGCGGCGCAACTCCGGAGTGGACACACCGGCTGGACTCCATCTTCCTCCATAAGTTTTGGGGTGGAGTGATCTTCGTCGGCGTCATCGTTGCCGTCTTCCAGTCCATCTTCACCCTGGCCCAACCGCTCACCGACCTGCTGGTGGCAGGGCTCGATGCCGTCGCCGCCTTCCTCTCCAATCACCTCCCCGGCGGACTGATTAACTCGCTGGTGGTCAATGGCATTTGGAAGGGAGCCGGATCGGTGCTGGTCTTCCTGCCGCAGATCCTTCTGCTCTTCCTCGTGATTGGCCTTCTGGAGGACTCCGGCTATCTGGCGCGGGCGGCGGTGATCTCCGACAGGTTGATGGCCAAGGTGGGCCTGAACGGAAAGTCGTTCATTCCCCTGCTCTCCGCCTATGGTTGCGCGGTTCCGGCCGTGATGGCCACGCGCACCATTGAAAACCGGCGCGACCGCATCGCCACCATTCTCATCGCGCCGTTCATGACCTGCTCGGCACGCCTTCCGGTCTACACCATGGTCATCGCGGCGTTCATCCCCAACCGGCCCTTCCTGGGACAGCTTGTGGGCACGCGCGCCATTGCCATGCTCAGCCTGTACGTGCTCGGGTTCCTGATGGCCGTGGTGACCGCCAAAGCGCTGAAGAGCTCCGTGCTTCGCAGCCGCGATGTGGCATTCATCATGGAGCTGCCGCCCTACCGCTGGCCGCTGTGGGAGTCTTTGGGGCTGCGCCTATGGGACCGCGCCAAGGCGTTCGTCTTTCGCGCCGGGACCGTCATCCTGGCTGTCAGTATCCTGCTCTGGGCGCTCTCCTCGCTGCCCATGCACAACGGCCAGCCGCCGGAGATCGGCGACAGCATCATCGCCAAGGCCGGGCACTTCATCGAACCGGCCATCCGTCCGCTTGGCTTCAACTGGCGCATCGGAGTCGGCCTGCTGAGCTCGTTCGCCGCGCGCGAGGTCATCATCGCCACCATGGGCACGCTGCACGGAGTCGATCCCGAGTCGCACGAGCTGGCCCTGCAGGAGGCGCTCAAGACCGACCTGAGCCCCGCCGGAGCCATTGCCCTGCTGGTCTTCTTCGCCTTCGCCATGCAGTGCATGTCCACCCTGGCCGTGGTGCGCCGCGAAACCAATAGCTGGAAGTGGCCGATCCTGCAGTTCCTCTATATGACGGCGGTGGCCTATGTCGCTGCCTTTGTGGCCTACCGGCTCACACTCCTCTACTGGACCTGATTGGGAAATGCAGGCCCACGGTTTGACGCCTCCCAACCCGATTGTTACTATCGAACTGCGGGGTGGAGCAGTCTGGTAGCTCGTTGGGCTCATAACCCAAAGGTCGCAAGTTCAAATCTTGCCCCCGCAACCATTAGATTCAATAGCTTACGGGAAACTAGGAAATCGGGAAAACTCCCAAAAACTCCCAAAGCCAGAAAGAGCCGGCCACCAGTCGGCTCTTTCTCATTTCCCCTTCCGCAAAGCGGCATCCTGCTGGGTGGCTGCCGCCGGCTTCTTCAACGCCATCTGAACAACTTTGCTGTTGGCTGCGCGCTTCGGTTCCATCAGAGCATTCCCGTAAATGTTCATGGTGGTGGAGATCTGGGCGTGCCGCATGAGCTTCTGCTGTACTCCAGCGGGTGCTCCCGTTGCGTCCAGCCAAGAACGATACGAGTGACGAAACGTGTGCCAGCCGATGTGGCCAAAATGGTTTGCCGCCGTCCAACGCTCGCTGTGCACTGCGACCCGTTTGCCGTCTTCGTCAATGCACCATGTCCCAATATCAGCGGAGCACTTCGGACACGGCACAAGGCAGCACCCAGCCGGACGGATGTAATCCTGCTGAATAGGGCTGGCGTGGTAACACCGGCCCGTGAACGGGCTGGGGAAAACCCAACCTATATCAGATGGTGCGCAGCATAGCTGCCAGTTCAGTAGAACGGTCGCGAAGTCAGGATCAAGCGGGAGTTCATCTTCCGAGCACTCGGTCTTTACCCGTTTCACCCGGCCGTTGACGGCCGCATGCTTCACCAGCATCGTCAGGTTCTCGAAATCAATCTTGTTCCAGCGCAGGGCAAGGATCTCGCTGACCCGGAGTCCAGTACAGACGGCCACGATTGCCATCGTGTGATAGGGCTCGGGGATCAACGCAACCATCGACCAGAACTGATCGACGCTGAGAATAAGCGGTCTGCGCCTCCGTTTGGTGATGCCCTTCACTTCGACCAAGTCCATCGGATTGCGCTCGATTGGAAGCAATCTCCACAACATGGCTTTGTTGAAGAGTTGCCTCATCGTTGCCTTGATGTGTGCCTTGGTTTTGGGTGCAAACGGAAGAGTTCTCAGCCAGTCCTGTACAAGATCGGGATGTACGTCCTGCAGCCGGTAATCTCCCCACTTGGGACGAATGTGTTTATTCAGGTTGGTGAGGTAGCTGCAACAGGTTGATGGAGTCAGGGCTTCGAAATCGGGTTCTTCCGCATCGGGATCGCCTTCGCCGCGGCGTGTCTTTATCAGTTCCAGCATACGTTCCTCACTGATATAGCGATCGATCAGCGCTCCGAATGTGGGAGCCACGATGGCCATCTGCGGAGTCTCCGCGTTGAGCTTCAACAGCAGAGCCTCTACAGCCTTCCGCGCCGCAGTTTTGCTCGGAAGAGCCTCGATGGTTCCAATCGTGCAGGTTCTCCGCACCCTGCCTTCCGGCTGAGCCTCGTAGTACCTGAATTCCCAAGAGTCCGCCCCTCTTTTTCGCTTCTTGAGAGTGAGACTTCCAAATTGATAACGTGTCCGCGTAAACAAGGTTCTTTCCTCCTCATTACGCGGTACGGATGGCTGCCGTAGCTTACCCTGTTTTTATGCCGGTCGTCGAGAACAGACACACAGAGGCCACCCGCCGCGAATCGATACGTTTTGCCGCTAACCGGCGATCCTTTCGCTGATCCAGCGGTCCAGTTCGGAGGCGCGGAAGCGCCACAGCTTCCCGATCTGAATGCCAGCAATCTCGCCGTTGCGGGCCAGGCGTTGCAGTGTTTTCGGGTGAATCTTGAGGACGGCGGCGGCTTCATCGGTATCGATAAGCTGCTCAATAGACGGGGGAACGGCAGCTAGGGCCGGCCGGGCAGGTTTCCGGTTGGGATCGGACATAGAGAACTCCGACGATTTTTTGTGCAGTCAGAGACTGCCAGAGCCCCATTAGCGTACTTGCGGAACTCCTCGGCAGTCCAAGACTTCTTTGGCCCAGATTTATATCCGCTGGGAATGAATGCCTGGTGCAACCGGTTCAACCGACGTCCGCCCGCTGTCCGGGCCATCCACTGCGCTGTACGTTTGGCGCGTTCGGTATTGGCCTTCAAAGACTCGGAGTGATACGCATCGCAAGCTGATTAAGCAGCATCCCAGGAAGTAACGAGCCGCACGAGTCTGATCTCGTCCGGGTGAGAGTAGTGCCGTTCGACCAGCCTATTCGCAAGCTCGCCTGTGACCTGAAATAAATGAGGGTTGCCAAAATGTATCCGGGCATTGAGCTGCGTTTGATGCGGTATGTGGTCGCTATTGCAGAAGAACTTCACTTCAGTAGGGCGGCTGATAAGCTGCACGTTTCCCAACCTTCCTTAAGCAAGCAAATTCGCGAGCTTGAAGACGAACTTGGAATCGGCCTTTTTGACCGAACCAAGCGACAGGTGCGCCTCACCCGCGCCGGAGAAGCATTCGTCAAAGAAGCGCAAGAAGCCCTGCTGCATAGCCAGCGCGCGGTTCATGTGGCGAAGGCGGCCAACGGTCCGGAGACATTCAACCTTGGTTACAGTCCGTTCGTGAATCCGAGGATGATTGGAATGGTGCGCGTCATTCCCACCGATGCGGTGGGCGGCAAACCTATCAAGCTGGTCAGTGCGTTCACCGGAATGCAACTGGAACGTATTCTGACGGGCGAGATGGACGCAGGCCTGGTTATGTTACCGGTAGCGGTTCCCAAAGTTGTGGTGCGGCCATTGACATCTGAGCTGCTTCAAATAGTTCTGCCGGCAAGTCATCCGCTTGCCTTTTATCAGAGCCCTCGCTTGACGGACCTCCAGCAATCGTCGTGCATCACTATTGGGCGGCAGTCACATCCGGCCTTGCACGCTCAGATATCCAATAGGTGCGCAGAACATGGCCTGAACCTGCACATTGTTCAGGAGGTAACAACCTTTTCGGAGGCGGCCAGCATGGTCGCGGAAGGGCTGGGATTCGCGTTTGCGAGGGCTTGGCACGAACGCCTGGTGCATCCTGGCATTGTATTCAAGTCAATTGAGGGCAATCCTCTGGAAATCGAGACTGGCATCGCTTATCGAGAGAGCGCACAGTGTGAGGTAGTCGATAAACTGGTTTCCGTGCTCGAATGGAGAATGGAGCCACGCGATCTGGCTATCCCTATTCCAAAGACCGATTCCTCGCGAATGGTTGCGTGATTCGTTACGGCACATTGTTCAGAGACGAAATACTTATCACCGATGATAAGTCACCGCTGGTCAGCGAATATGTGCGCGCATTTATGAAGCGGATGGGCGACCAGCGGCCACCGGAACAATTGTCGCTACCATTGAATGATCCTTTCAAGCTCACAATAGAAATGCGGAAGCCCGCGCCGACGCTGCCGGCGCGGGCTCCGAGGTCAATACTCGGACGGCAGGAGAATGGTGTTGTTTGTGAAGTAGAAGGTGATCTCGTCGAGCGGAAAGTCGGTGTACTCGATCTCTTTGCTGAAAACGATCTTCCCATTGCCATCATCGCAAGTAAGAAGCGCCGTCTGGCTTGGGCGAACGATAAGCTTCCAGACCTGAAATTCTTCGGCGGCAACAGCCTTGTCGTAGGGCTGAATCAGCGCAATCTCATCCAAAAGCCAATGCGCACCGCCGCGCTCGGCGACATGCTGTGCGCCGTCGGTGTAGAGAACCTTGCGGTTCAGGCCGTGCCGATACCAGTTTTCCGATCCGGTGAACTGCATGAGATCGGATTTTGTGAGTTGGTGTTTCGTCGTCATGGTGTGCCTCTTTCGTTTGAGTGATCCCCACGGCGGGGGCGAAAGAGGGCACGGGAAAGCCGCCGGTCAAAGTGCAGCAGTCATAGGATTTTGGGGTGACTGCCCCGCGTCAAAAGAGGTTTATCAGCGGGGGAGGGGAGCCAAAATCCGTCATTGACGGCAAGCGACGGCGGCTAAAGTGCCATCGCCCCGGCGTCTTTCGGGATCGCTGGAAAGAGACGCTCCATGGCGAACCGCACGAAATTCGATTGTGTTGTGCCCCGGAACCTCAGCCGGGCTCGGGAGACGGGTAGTTGCTCAGTTTCCGGTTAGCCCGTGATACGACCGGAATTGGAGATGGGGGCCATTGGTGCAACGAATCAGTGCAACTTCCCCGAACCTGACTTCGAGGGCGTGCCTGAAGGTGTTTGTAAGGTCGCACATCGCCGGGCTGCCCCAAGTATCAGGAGCCTCTCATCGTTTTGTAAGATGCTGAATCTAAACGCGCCCTGAGTGGGGTGCAAGCTGTCTCCAAGGCCGTGTATTGTGGGACCGCGAAAGCCTGAGAGTTCAACGTATAGGTTTTCGGAACAGAGAAATCAGCACTAAAAGCACAATGCTCTTGGATCGCTGGGTGACGTCGTCACTCTCTGCAGTGACTCAGCTCATAGTGACGGGACGGAATCGAAGAATACGATTGAACGTTCCTGTTCAAAGTAGCTGCAAGGTGGATGTCGAGAGGCATTCACACTCCGTTGTTCGCTCCTCAGCCCCACTGAAGTACGCAGCACCATCAGTCTCTGGAGGACATTTATGGCAACGCGCAGTGTGAGCAGTGATACGACGGACGCTGAGGTTGTCAGGACGCAAGCCTCCCACGTTCAGCTATCGCTTTCCCCGAGAAGCCAGCGTTGGCGCAAGTGGTTGCTGGCGTTGGTTGCAATGCTGGTCCTGTCCCAGGTACTGATCGCACTGCCAAATCCGCCGAGCAGGCCGATTCTATTTGTTCACGGCTACTGCGGAAGCCCGTACGATTGGGCGCCTCTCTATGCCTCCCTTGTCAAAACTCTTCCATCCTATATGTACCCAGACAGAACAGTATATCTAGTGCAATATAATCGCAATACCGACGATTACAGTATCTACAAAGAAAATGACCCGATTAATAATCCTAGCGACCTTACCCTTGTAACCGATCCGGAAATAATAGTAGAGACTCCTTATGCTCGTTTCTTCGTGATTCAGTTCTATGATCCGGATGCGACATCCGGAAACACAGACCCCCAAAATGTCGCTAAAATCTCGATACTGAATAAAGCCTACGAAATCAAACGGACGATTGACAAGATCATTAAACTCACGGGGGTCCCATCTGTAAATATTGTTGCTCACAGCATGGGAGGACTCGACGCAAGAGCCTATGCGGAGAACCTCGCTTCTCGTGAGGCATGTTACTCGGGTAACTTCCCGTATTATTCAGGAGGTTGTGCACCGGGTGTTAAAGGCACCGAATATGCTAACGACGTAGCAAACATTATTACCATTGACACGCCCCATAGGGGAACCCCGCTCGCGACACCCAGCGGTCTTGGGCAGCTATTATCCAGCTTGGATCCGGACCTTAAGTGCTCGGCTTATGAATCTACAAACATGGCAGAGCTCCTACCCAGAGCTAACTTCGGAGCCGGCCTCATTGAGATATTGAACTACGACATCTCGATATTTGACACTATTCCTCCACCGTCTGTGAACACAGTACCCATCCAAGCTGTCCAAGATTACTTTACCGCACCAACTGAATCATGGCTCCCCAACCCGTTATTACCCAGTGGCCTGCCCGGAGAATCTGACGATATTGTTCAGAAGGTTAGTCAGTCTATCTCTTCCAATCTTCCTTTCTGGAATAGCTATGCTCCAACAATAGGTAGTATTCCATTTCCGATTGACATTCCTGTTGGATATGATCGCAATGATGTTGATACTTCTGGCGTCGGCAGTATCAGCGATTGCTGGGTCACTCCCGATAGCTCGCTTCCCATACTCCACAATTTGAAATGTCTCGCAGCATTGCCTTCTACGCAAGGAGCTATTTCATCCCAACTGATCGCGGACGATATGTTGTGGATCAATTCTTGGTCCGTGACTCCGCTGGCACGCAACGTCGGCGACAGTGTCACAATCGGATACAGTGCACTTGATCGGGGTACCACGAAACTGTCGATCGTCAGATTGTGGAGAGCCCCTTCCAATGAAAATGGTTTGCCGGGAGCATGGACACAAATCGGCCCAGACGATTTTTCGGTTTCCGGCAAGACGGTTGCGGAGGGGACCTTTGAGGACAAACCGCCTGAGGCACCCGTTTCGGATTACTGGTACGTCGTTGATATGGTCGACAGTAAGTACAATAATGCTCGAGCACCCATTTGGTTTAAGGCGACCTTCACTCCGGCTTCGACCAGCTACGCCTTGACCGTCTCGACGGCCGGCAGCGGCACGGTAACGAGCAGCGACGGATACATCGATTGCGGGAGTAGTTGTACTCATATATACAGCAGCGGAACTAGTGCTACTTTAAGCGCTGCTCCTGCATCTGGCTGGAATTTCAGCAAATGGAGCGGCGATTGCAGCGGCTCCGGTTCGTGTACTGTGACAATGAACGCGGCCCAGGCGGTGACGGCGAACTACACGAATTTGGCCGCCACGGCTTACACGCTGACGGTGAACTCCACGAACCCGGCCAGTGGTGTGGGAATCACAGCCGACTCGATGGATAACAACGGGGCGACTGGTGGCACAACTCCCTTTGCACTTACATACGAACAGGGCACACAAGTAGCCCTGACCGCGCCGCCTACCGCTGGCGGAAAAAACTTTTCGACATGGACTGGCTGCGATGTGGTCCTAGACAGCAGGTGTGTCGTTACTGTAAACGCGAACTCATTGGTGACGGCAAATTATTCGACTCCGGGCCCGGTGGACTTTGGGATGGTTTCGATTGGTCAGACGAGTGCGGCGCTGCCGCTGACCATCACCTTTTCTAATGGCGGGGCCCTTGGCAGCGTGGCGGCACTGACGCAGGGCTCCGCGGGCTTGGATTTTGCGGTCGCGAACCCGGGCACCTGCACGGCGGGCACGTACTACAGTGCGGGCAACTCGTGCACGATGAACGTGACCTTTACGCCGAAGTTCGCGGGCATTCGCAA
>WNFY01010926.1_pt1 | contig 14189 bp, 12 predicted proteins | sample 5400091 | NCBI WGS metagenome assembly WNFY01 (sample SAMN13153364, study PRJNA577476) | soil metagenome | isolation source: 60 cm soil or saprolite under grassland replicate 1 | place: USA:California | collected 2016-06-15 | reverse complement strand
ATTTAGGCGAATTGCAACCCGCGACGCACAAGTTTATGCTTCTCTGTCGTTCGGAGGGAACACTATGAGGCTTCATTGTTATCGGGCCGTCATTTTTTATGTATTTTTATGTGCTTGCGCTGCCTCGGCGCAATGGACACCACTGGATCCCGTCAAATCCGTGAAGCAGGAGACGGATGGGGTCACGATCGGATTTCAGTCGGGCGGTACCCTTCATTTGCAGGTCTGCAACGATTCGGTCATTCATGTCCTTTACTCACCGGCTGCAAGTTTTCCCAAGCGAACAGATTACGTCGTGACCAAAACCTCATGGCCGCCTGTGCAATGGAAGTTCGAATCCACTGACAAGGCGGTTGTGTTCTCCACTGCCGCATTGAGGATCACGATTGAAAAAGAAACTGGCGCGATTACATTTTTTGAGAAGGGCGACAAGCAGCTCTTTCGCGATGCCAAGCGGATGATGACTCCCGAGATGGTGAATGGAGAGAAGACCTACCGCGCGGAAACCGTCGCGGAAATGTATGGCACTCACGAAGCTTTTTACGGCCTTGGTCAGCACCAGGCGGGTGTCTGGAACTATCACGGAGAGTCAGTCGATGTTTCGCAGGAGAACACAAACATCGCTGTGCCGATGCTGGTTTCGTCGAACGGGTACGGAATTTTCTGGAACAACACCTCGCGCACCCGCTTCAACAACCGTTTCGTTCACGTGATGTACATCAGCTCGGAAGTGGCCGACACGACTGACTACTATTTTATCTACGGGCCCGAGTTCGACAAGATCATTGCCACATATCGTGACTTGACCGGCGCCGCGCCGCTGTTCGGCCGCTGGGCTTATGGATTCTGGCAATGCAAGAACCGGTACAAATCGCAGGAAGAGATTCTTGCCGTCGCGCAGAAATATCGTGACCTTCACCTGCCAGCCGACGACATCGTCCAGGACTGGTTCTGGTGGAACCGAAAAGGCGAGCACATCTTCAACAAGAATTACCCCGATCCCAAGGGAATGGTCGATCAGCTGCACAAAGACAATTTCCACCTGATGATTTCTGTTTGGCCATTCTTCGAACCTGGCTCGAAAGAATACGAAGACATGGACAGGCGCGGATTTTTTATCGAGAAGAGTAAGGTCGCGAAGCCTCCTTACCACGCGGGGGCAATGGCGGTATACGACGCCACCAATCCAGAAGCTCGTAAGTACTACTGGGATTTGATGGACAAGGCTCTATTCAAGATCGGAGTCGATGCCTGGTGGCTGGATACGACTGAACCCGAGACCGAAGGCCAGGAAGAGAGTATTCTCCTCGGACACAACCTGTCGATCGGCAGCGGCGACCGGTACGCCAACATTTTCCCGCTGATGACGACGAAGGCTGTATATGAAGGCCAGCGCAGCGCGTCAGACCAGAAGCGGGTATTCATTCTTTCGCGCTCAGCGTTTGCAGGCGCGCAGCGAAACGCTGTTACCGCCTGGTCCGGCGACGTCCTCTCCGACTGGATGACCTTCAAGCGCCAGATTCCTGCCGGCCTGAACTTTTCTCTTTCCGGGCTTCCTTATTGGACTACCGACATCGGCGGCTTCATCTCCGGCGGCGATCTGAGCGATCCCAAGTTCCGCGAGCTGTTCGTGCGCTGGTTTCAGTTCGGCGCGTTCTCGCCCATCTTCCGCGTCCACGGTACGCGCTTTAATCCGGATGAAAACGAGTTGTGGTCTTACGGCCCCGAAAGCAAGATTTTGCTTCAGTACGACAACCTGCGTTATCGGCTGCTGCCTTACATTTACTCGCTAGCCTGGAAAGTAACATCAGAGGGTTATACCCCGATGCGCCCGCTGGTCATGGATTTTCGAAACGACGTGAGTGCACAGAATATCGGCGACCAGTTCATGTATGGGCCATCAATTTTGGTGAATCCGGTTACTGAGCAAGGCGCGACCAAGCGACATCTTTATTTGCCGCAAGGCAAATGGTATGACTTCTGGACCGGCACAGCATCTGATGGCGGCAAGTTCGTGGATGCATCCGCTCCGCTTGACCGCGTGCCGCTTTACGTGCGCGCCGGATCAATCATTCCCTTCGGTCCCGAAGAAGAGTACTCCAATCAGAAACCCCCAGATCCGATCGAGCTGCGAGTCTATCCCGGCGCAGACGGTGACTTCACGCTTTATGAAGATCAGGGCGATACCTACAACTACGAGAAGGGCAAGTACGCGACAATTCCGATCCACTGGAATGATGCGACGCGCACGCTTACGATTGGCGAGCGCAAAGGCTCATTTCCGGGGATGCTGAAGAAGCGGAATTTCAACGTGACCTTCATCGGAGAAAACCGCGGTGTGGGCGTGGAGCCAGCGCCGCCGGAGCAGGTGCTTCAATATTCAGGTAGCGAAGTCACTGCAACCGCAAAGTAAGCACAAAAAGAATCGGGATTGTGGAGAAACGGGCGTCTCCGCTCGTAGGTGGGCGAGAGGCGGACGAGGCGTCCGGACTACTCGGGCTGAATAAAGATATTTACTAGTTCTTCGCGCTGGCTTCCTCTGCAGCCTCAGCCCTTACTTCCGAAACCGGCAGCCTGAACCAGAACACCGAACCATGCCCCAATTCGCTCGTCACTCCCACTTCTCCGCCATGGTTCCGAACAATGTGTTTGACGATGGCCAGTCCTAGGCCGGTACCACCAGCCTCGCGCGACCGTGCCTTGTCAACGCGGTAGAAGCGCTCAAACAGGCGCGGCAGGTGTTCAGAGGGAATTCCAGGGCCGAAATCTCGTACATAAAATTCCACGGCCCCATCTCGTTCTTTGGCGCCGAGCTCAATTTTCTTGCTGCTCGAGGCATACTTCAATGCATTGTCAATCAGGTTCGCAAAGACTTGATGGACAGCATCTCGATCGGCAAACACCTGAACATCCAGCGAGTCTGCAATCTCAATTGCTAGCCCTTTCGTTCGGGCAATTTCGTTAAACGAAATCTGCGCATCACGTAGCAGTTCGTGAGTTGTAACTGGAGCTTGCTCCAGCGGGTACTCGCCCGATTCCACCCTCGCCAGCGTCAGCAGGTCTTCGGTCAGCCGGCTCATGCGCTGGGCGTTCCGGCGCATGATTTCCAGGAACTCACGAGCTTTGGCATCTACCGACTCGTCCAGAAGTGTTTCCGTGTAACCCAGCAGGGAAGTCAGGGGCGTGCGAAGCTCATGCGAGACGTTGGCTATGAAATCTCTGCGAGTGCGCTCGACGCGCGCAATTTCTGTGTTATCGCGCAGCACGCAGACTGCGCCACCATCGGGAAGGGGAGCCGAAGTCATACCAAAAGTGCGGCCGGGAGCCACGGAATACACTGTTACACTCTGTACTTTTCCCTGCTGCAGCACATCATCAACTACCCGCAACAAATCAGGGTCGCGCACCGCCCGGATGAGCGGAGTGCCGACAGAAACTTTGCTGGTGGCCAGCCGCTTCATGGCGCCGTTGAACCACACAACTTCACGCTTTGGAGAAACCGCGACCACAGCGTCTTCCATGCTGTTGAGCAGAGTCTCGAGCTGCTGACGATTGTTCTCCAGATTTCGAAAATTCATCTCGAGTTGGCGCGCAGTCTTGTCCAGCGTGTTCGCGAGAACGGCAATTTCGTCGCTCCCGGATTCCGGCAGCCGAGCAGAGAGATGACCGGCGGCTATTTCCTGGGCGAATGCCACCATTTTGCGTAGCCGGCGCGCAACACTTTGGGCCCCGATCAGAGCAACGATCAAGCCAACCAACAATGAAATTCCAGAAGCTTCGAGCAGTTCTTTGCGGACCCGCGTTCCACCGGCCTTAATCGATGAGAGAGGATATGCAAAACGCACGGCTCCAAACGAAGTCGGGGCGGCGACATATCGAAAATCTACGCCGAGAGTATGGCTGGTGCGAGTGTTGCTCCCAGGCTGTCCCTGCAACGCAGCGACGAATTCTGGGCGGCTGGCGTGGTTTTCCATGTCGCTCGGATTCGCCTCGGAATCCGCCAGGACTTTGCCCGAACGATCGATGATGGTGGCCCGCGCGTGCGCGGCTGCGGATTCCTCATTTGCCAGTTGCTGAAACGGAATCTTACCGGCCTCATGGCCAACGCGTAGGGCGAACATCTGAACTTTGTCTTGAAGATTGCGGTTGAGTTCGCCCTCGAGCGAACCTTCCCAGTCGCGGCGCACCAGAAAATCCAGCGCCGCCGTCGAGACGCCGATCACGACAACGATGAGGAGCAAAAGTTTAAAAAATACTCGTCGAGGCAATGGATCTCCGCCTTGAATCGTGAGCAGGTTTTAGCTTAGCCCAAATCGTAATGCGTTCGGCGCAAACGCAAAAACTAAATTAGCGAGCAACCAAATGGCTGCGGCCACGCTTTGGCTAAGAGCTAAAGGCTTATTTACGCACCTCGAACATGTATCCTGCCCCGCGTACGGTGTGAATGTGCCGCGGCTTCTCCGGATCACGTTCAAGTTTTTCACGTAAACGACGAATATACACGTCCACGATGCGCGGAGTGACAAATGCGGTGTCGTGCCAGACGGCGTCCAGCAGGCTTTTGCGGGTGAATACCCTGCCAGGGTGAGAAGCCAGGAATTCGATCAATCGGAACTCGGTTGCGGTGGTCACCACCTGCTCGTTGCGCACAGTGAGGCGCATTGCCGCTGTGTCAATCACGATATCGCCCGCCCGAACAATCTCTTTGGTCAGAGGCTGGTCGAAACGGCGCAGCACCGCTTTTACACGTGCGACTACTTCTTTGGGACTGAACGGTTTGGTTATGTAATCATCCGCGCCTATTTCAAACCCACGCAGCCGGTCGGATTCCGCCGTTCGTGCGGTGACGAACACAATCGGGACGCCGGCCAGCGCAGAGTTATTACGGATTGATTTGGCAACATCCAATCCGCTGTTGCCGGGAACCATGATGTCGAGAATCACCAGCGCCGGTTTGCGCGCATGCATTTCGTCGAGAAACCCAGCACTCGTGGGAAACCAGGACACGCCGTAGCCCGCCGGCTGCAGATGGTGTTTCAGCAGGCCAGCAATATCCGGATCGTCTTCCAGAATAAAAATTGTGGGGCCCAATGGCTGGGGCATGCTGAGTTCAGCTCCCCGCCATTCGCTGACCCGCGCCGTGCCGGACATCTGCGCCTCGCACCCAGAAGATCACATCTTCGGCAATATTTGTGGCATGGTCCGCCACACGTTCTAAATTCCTCGCGACCGAGAGCGCATCCAATGCCTGGGCAGCGCAATCCGGTTTTGTCCGCATGCATTCGGAGAGACTGGTGAACGCTTCGCGGTTGATGCGGTCGACATCATCATCGCCCTCAAGCACGTGACGAGCGAGTTCCGTATCGCCTTCGATGAATGACCGCAAGGCATCCCGCACCATGGCCCGGACTTTAGCAGCCATTGCCGGAATATCCACCGGCAGCTCCGACGCCGGCATCTCAATCATATTCAGCACGCGTTGCGCGATGTTGACCGCCTGATCGCCAACCCGTTCCAGGTCAGCATTGATCTTGATGACTGCAAGGATAAATCGCAGATCGACGGCCATCGGCTGCTGCATGGCAAGCAGGTCAATTGCGAACTCATCCACTTCGCGTTCTGCGCGGTTGATTGCGTCCTCATTATTGAGCACGCGCTGGCAGAGTGCGGGATCACGCTGCGCGTACGCCTGCACGGCCAAGTCAATGGCTTGCTCGGCCATGCCGGCCATCGCCAGAATTCTATGCTTCAGCTCGTCCAGTTCTTGGTGAAAGCGTATGCGCGTCATCCGAACCTGCCCGTAATGTAATCTTCAGTCCTTTTGTCCGATGGATTGGTGAAAATTTTCTCCGTCCGGTCGAACTCGACCAGGTTGCCCATCAGGAAGAATCCGGTGAATTCGGCGACCCGCGAGGCTTGCTGCATGTTATGTGTAACGATAATGATGGTCAGCTTTTGCTTCAACTCGAAGATCAGGTCTTCGATCTTAGCGGTTGAGATCGGGTCTAGCGCCGATGCCGGCTCATCCATCAGCATTACTTCCGGGTTGACTGCAAGCGCTCGCGCAATGCACAGCCTCTGCTGCTGTCCGCCGGAAAGACTGGCGCCGGACTTTTTCCTCAGGACGTCCTTGACCTCATCCCAAAGCGCCGCTTGCTGCAGAGAACGCTCAACAACTTCGTCCAGAGTCTTTCGTCCGCGCGTGCCATTCAGCTTCATTCCAGCGGCAACATTGTCGTAAATCGACATCGAGGGGAATGGGTTCGGCTTCTGAAAGACCATTCCAACCTTACGGCGAACATCCACGGGAGGCGCATCGTAAATGTCCATCCCCCCGACCTTCACTTCGCCGGTGGCCTTCGCCTCAGGGTTGGTCTCGTGCATGCGGTTAAGACAACGGATGAATGTTGATTTGCCGCAACCCGACGGCCCAATTACCGCCGTGGCATGGTTGGACTCCACGGTCATATCGATCCCGTGCAGCGCCTCGGTCTTGCCGAACCATGCTTTAAGATCGCGAACTTCGACGGCTGTTGCCATAACTATCGCGCTCCTTCGAGCATACGCCGCAGGAACACAAATCGTACCAGCGCAGTTGCGCCCACAATCAGAGTAACCAGCATGAGAGCTCCCGCCCACGCCTGCCGGTGCCACTCGTCAAACGGTGAAATGGCATAGGTAAAGATTTGCAATGGTAACGCCGCAATAGGTTGATTTGCGCTGAAACTCCAGAACTGATTTCCGAACGCGGTAAACAGCAAGGGTGCGGTTTCCCCGGCGACTCGGGCGAATGCAAGCATGACTCCTGTGATAATCCCGGCCCCGGCGGTTGGTAACGTGACCGAGAGCGTCGTCCGCCACTGCGGAATCCCAAGTCCAAATGCCGCTTCCCGCACAGATTGCGGGACCAATAAAAGCATTTCCTCGGTTGCTCGGGCAATCGTTGGAATCATCATGATGGCAAGGGCCACACCACCGGCGAAAGCGGAGAAATGTCCCTCTTGGATTACCACCAGTCCGTAGGCGACCAATCCAATAACAATTGAGGGGACGCCATTCAGCACATCGGCCGTAAAACGGACCAGCTGCCCGAAGCGGTTGCGTCCATATTCCGCGAGGTATACACCAGCGCCAATTCCTAACGGCACCCCGAACAGGCTCGCAATCGCGAGGATCAATACTGAACCGACGAGTGCGTTCGCCATCCCGCCACCGGCCTCTCCCACCGGCTTGGGTGTTTGCGTGAGGAAAGACCAATTTAGTGATCCCGCCCCCTTGATTACTAGATATGTAAAAATCGCGACCAGCGCGCCCACAACGAGTACCGACAATCCCGCAGCTAATCCTGTAAAAAAGTAGTCGGTAAGCTGGCGTCGCAATTTCACGTATTTACTGGGCATGGGCCCTCGGAGTTCCACGCGTCACCGTCCAAACCATCAGGCCGGCGAATCTCCCACCGGGTGGCGCCCAAAGCCAGCACCCCTTCACGCTGATGCTGCGGAACCACGCTGAGCACTTCCCGGGTGATCGCCGAAATAATCGGAACGATCATGATGGCCAGAATGATTCCCGCTGCCAGCATTCCGATCCCATAAGGCGGTCCCGCAAACAGGCCAGTCCACGAAAGGTACTTCATCAGCCACGGGTCCAAATGGACCCGCAAGATCGGTACCAGGACGAAAATTGCCCAAAGTCCGTAAATCACGCTCGGGATCGCAGCCAATAGTTCGGTCGCAAAGGAGATCGGCTTTCGTAGCGGCTTCGGGCACATTTCGGTTACAAATACCGCCACCGCAACCGCCAGCGGTACAGCAATCGCTAGAGCAATCAAAGAAGAGACGATTGTTCCAAAAACAAACGGCAGAGCGCCGAATTCACCAGAAACCGGATTCCAATCACTGGCGAAGAAGAAGTGCAGCCCGAACTTATGCCATGCCAGCGACGAACGCTGCAACAACTCGGTCACGATCAGCGCCACGATAGCCAGCACTACCAGTGCCGCGAGCAACATCAATCCCTGAAAGCCCACGTCCAAGTTGAAAAGAGACTTCTTCCATGACCTCGACTTCTGCGCTCCTGTCACGAGAGAGAGTCCAGATGGTCCGATTCCGTCCATGGGTTTTTGCGATTGCTGGTCGAAGCGCTCTGTACTCGAAACTCCATTCGGGCTATTGATGCGCCTGTCAGGTGCTGCTCCCATGAACTCCTGGCTCCCACCCTCCCGGTCGGCTCGTGAGCTCTCGGGTTCTTGGGTCATTTCTTTCTTGAGGTTACAATCCCGTTGTTAAAGGATGATGAACCGGGAAGCCAACCGCCAAAGGCACTCCGACTCCCGCCAAACAAAAGCCTGAATTCGACCGCAACCGACTGCTTGTGTTATCGGATCGTCTTGATAGTTTCGCGTTCTTTCTGCTTCACGGAATCAGGCAGCGGCGCATAGTTCAGTTCGGCTGTCATGGTTTGTCCCTGTTCCAGCATCCAGTTCAGGAAATCGATCATGATCTTGCTCTTCCCCTTGTCTTTCCAGTCCGCCGGAATCAGTAGCCAGGTGAAGCTTGCGATTGGATAAGCGTCTTTTCCTGGCGCATTCGTGATTGAAACTCGAAAATCAGCAGGCATCGATTTCACCGAAGCCGCCGCCGCGGTGGTGGACTCAAGACTGGCTTTGATGAAATTGCCTGCTGCGTTCTTGACCGAGCCGAAAGTAATGTTGTTCTGCACGGCATAAACCAGCTCAACATATCCGAAAGCGCCATCCATCTGCCGGATCATGCCTGCGACGCCTTCATTGCCCTTAGCGCCGATACCCGCCGGCCACTTCACAGCGGTTGCTTTTCCCACTGAGCTCATCCACTCCGAGCTTACTTTCGAGAGGTAATCGGTAAAGATGTAAGTAGTACCACTGCTGTCGGAACGGTGGACCACCACGATGGATTGGCCAGGCAGCGACACTCCAGGATTTGCCTTGGCTATGGCCGGATCATTCCAGGTAGTAATCTTCCCAAGGAAAATTCCAGCAATCACATCCGGGGTAAACTTCAACTCTCCCTTGAAGCCAGAGATGTTATAGGCAGGAACAACTGCCCCGAGCACTGTCGGCAGGTGAATGATCTTGAATTTAGCATCCGACAATTGCTGGTCGGTCATGGGACCATCGCTGGCCCCAAAATCCACCGTCCCGGCAGTCACCTGGCGAATACCGCCGCCGCTGCCAATCGACTGATAATTGATCTCGATTTCCGGATGCTGCTGGTGATATTGGTTAAACCACTTGGAATAGATGGGGTACGGAAACGTAGCGCCCGCACCGTTCAGCTTGGTTTGCGCCGCCGATGGGAGTGCCAGCAGGACCAACGCGAACACTGGGTAGAGCTTTCTCAAGTTGTTTCTCCTCGCAGAAGTTGCGTCAATCGATTAAAAAGCGGCGGGCGTTAAAGGACGATGAACCCCGGGTTAATAGTTGGGAAAATTAACTATTTATGCTGTGTTCCGGTAAGGTGCTGTCGTCGCAAATGGTCAAGGTAGAGCTGTTCTGACGACTTCTCTTGCGACCGAAGCAGGTGCCGCACCGTATGGCCGCTCACCAGATGACAAATCTCTTCCGCCGTATTTTTGACGTGGTCCGCGGCCCGCTCGACCGCCTGGGCCATGCTGATGACGTGGACGCTGTCCGGCCCGCCAAAGGCCAGTTCAGGTTCTAGTCGTCTCATCACGATCAGGTTGTGCAGGCGGTCCACCTCCCGGTCTGAGCGAATGACCTGCAACGCCAGCGCGTGGTCGCGGGCCGTAAAGGCTGATTCCGTGTCGTGCAGCATCTTTGAAAGCACTGAGAGCATGTCGCCCAGGTCCCTGCTGTCCTGCATGTCCAGCCGGGCGCGGACGGTTTCGGCGCGCGTCGCGAAGGAAAGCAGCAGGTCACCAATACGCTCAAGGTCGATCATGCACTTGAGGCAAGCGAGTTTTTCCCGGACCAGTTCAAGAGGCGCGAGCGTGACCTCGTGTGCCACTCGCTCGTCGATCTCGCGGTCCAGTTCGTCGAGTTCGCGTTCGCAGGCAACAATGCGGTTGAGCGCGGTCCCTGCGCCCAGGACCAGATCGGCCGCGCTGTGAGCGGCAGATATTGCTAGACTGTAAGCGCGCCCAGTGAGTGCGACCAGAGCGTCATCGGTGGTCGCGTCTTTCTTTGCGTATGAAACGTTGCTAGCCATGAAACTCCGCCGGTCATAAGCCCCGTTGGGCAGCTGAAAAGTGGGATGTACTGATAGAGTTATCGATCTCACCCTATTGAAAACCAATCCTGTTTACGATTGTGTTAATACTGGGATAAATATCTGTGAGCATCGTGCACGGGGTGATGACGAATAAGAACCTGCATCTGAATGCTGAATCATCAGCTGCGTATTCATGATCTGGCGATCTCATATAGGACTGAAATGAGTTTCATGCTTCAAAATATCCGGGCTGCGTTCGCAATTTTTGCGTTTGCATTATTGTGTGGCGCACAGACAAACGCGCCTTCTTCGTCTGTGGCCATTCTGGACTCTGGAAAAATCGTTCAATTTCTCAGTCACACCATCTCCTGGTATCGCGAACTTGCAGTGGAGCAGAAAAATGCCACCGAGCCTTCTGATCTGACCTTTGTTCAGGAGAACCACCGAGTTGCCGACCAGATCGTGCAGCTTGCGTTTGAGTTTTCCCGGAACCAGGCCCAGCTTCAGTCGCGTCAGCCGGCCCAGCCGCAATCGCCATCCGATAGCGGAAGCCAATCGCAGCGTCTTGTACAGGCGCTGCAAAAAATCGGGCAACAAATTCAGGATACGCAGGCCGAACTGCAGTCCGTTCGCGAGAAGATGGCCAGCGGCGCAAGGCGCCCCGCTTTGGTGTCGCAGGCTGCTGAACTTCAAAGTGAGCTGGGCTTGCTTGATGCCCGTCGAGACGCGATGGAGAGCATGGTCGAATTCGTGAATTCCAGCAGCAGTGGAAACAGCGGCGGCGGATTGCGGGCGCAAATTGAAGAGCTCGCGCGTTCTGTTCCGGCGGCGCTTTCCCGCACACAAGGCGCGACCCAGAGCGAAACAACCACGGAACCATCCTCTTCTTCAAACTCGGCCTTGGCCCGGCGAAATCAGCCTTCCGGGATTTGGAGTCTCGCTTCTGATCTGATTCGCCTTTCTGGCAAAAAACATGGCTTGGATGACGAGCTTGCGGCCAGCGAAAGCCTGAAACGTGACCTGCAGGAAATGCGTGCTCCGCTTAGAGACAAGCTCAAGAATCTGATTGCCCAGGCAGATCAGTTATTTGCCGCTGCCGATACCGCCAGCCCAGCGGAACTGGCCCAGCAGAGGCGCCAGATCGATGCCTTGACCGCTGAGTTCAAGCAGCTGACGGCAGGCATGCTGCCGCTCAGTAAAGTGAACGTGTTACTCGGAATCTATGAAACCACGCTCACCAATTGGGGGGAGTCGGTTCGCGACGAATCTCACGAGGAGCTTCGCCAGTTGCTTCTCAGGCTCGGCGTGCTGGCGGTTTTGATTGCCGCGGTGTTTGCAATCGGCGAAGTCTGGCGCAGAGGAACATTCCGCTACGTGCACGATACGCGCCGGCGCTATCAATTCCTGCTCCTGCGACGCATTGTGATCGGGACGTCGATTGGCGTCATCATCGTGCTCACCTTTGCCACACAGCTCGGATCAGCCGTGACCTTCGCCGGATTGCTTACTGCCGGCGTCGCCGTCGCGCTGCAGAACGTGATCGTTTCGGTGGTGGGATATTTCTTCCTGATCGGCAAGTACGGAGTTCGCGTCGGCGACCGTGTGCAGATCGCGGGCGTGACCGGCGAAGTCGTGGACATTGGCCTGGTACGGCTTCACCTCATGGAACTGGGAGGTCCCAATGAATCGCAACCTAGCGGCCGCGTTGTCGCTTTTTCGAATTCGATTGTTTTTCAGCCTACCGCGGGCATCTTCAAGCAGATCCCAGGGACCAGTTTCGTATGGCATGAACTGAAGCTCACCTTGGCGGCAGACAGCGACTATCACCTGGCGCGAGAACGCATCACCCAGGCGGTAGACTCGGCTCTGAAAGATTACAGTGAGAGTATCGAAGCAGAACGGCGTACGGTCGAAAGGAACCTGAACTCGGTTTCGGCGGCACAACTCCAGCCTAAGATTCGAATGCGCTACACCAGTTCAGGGATTGAGGCCACCGTGCGCTTTCCCGCTCAAATCGAGAAAGCTGCCGAAATTGATGATCACCTGATGAGGGAACTGACCAGCGCGGCAGCTCGCGATCCTAAACTACGCATAGTGAGCGCCGAGATGCCGGCGGCGAGGGCCGAAGGCTGAGTTGCCTACCTGAGGTTACTGAATGCTGCTGGCGACGTTGGAGAACGTGCTGCTGGCGTTAGTGCCGATCAGCCGGATTGTACCCACCACCAACAATAGGATGACCGCCAACATGACGGCGTACTCGGCTATGTCCTGGCCCTGCTCATCGGTCCAGAGTCTGTGGAGAAAGCTTCGCATAAGTCCCCTTTACACTCTACTGAACGCACCAATCATGACTGGATGGGCGTCGGTTGTCAAATCTTTCTGCACCGGATCTGGTGCAAATTCTCGGCAAATTCTTAGCGCAGCAGTGCCACCGAGCGCCCGGCATATTCCAGCACTCGGTTCGGAAGCACCCCTAAATAGATTGTAGCAGCCAGACTCAGCCCCAGGGCGAGCCCCAGCCCCGGAGGTATCGCCGCAACTGGCACTTCGTGACGAGGCTCGCGCATGTACATGACAACGATTATCCGCAGGTAATAGTAAGCAGCCACGGCGCTATTGAGGACGCCAATGATCGCCAGACCCACCAGATTCGCCTGAAATGCGGCGCTGAACACATAAAATTTGGCGAAGAAGCCGCCCGTAATCGGAATCCCGATCAGCGACAGCAAAAAGATGGTCAGGATGGCGGCGAGCATGGGGGAGCGTCGTCCCAGCCCGGAATAATCCTCCAGGGTGACGTATCGCTCGCCGGCGCTGGCGAAGTGCCCGACCACGGCGAAGGCGCCCACATTCATCGCCGCATAAGAGGCGGTATAGAACATGGCCGCTGGGATGCCGTCCTTGGGCAACGAGGCAAAGGCAACCAGCAGGTATCCCGCATGGGCAATCGAGGAATACGCCAGAAGCCGTTTGATATTGTCCTGCACAAGGGCAGCAATGTTGCCGATGGTCATCGAAAGCGCCGCTGCAACCCAGATCAGCAGAACCCGGCCCGGCGCCTGGGCCTGGAACATAATGCGCAGCAGCACCGCGAACACTGCCGCCTTCGGTGCCGTGGACATGAAGCCCACAACCGGCGAAGGGGCGCCCTCGTAAACGTCCGGTGTCCAGACGTGAAACGGTGCTGCGGCGACTTTAAAGCCTAACCCGACAAACATCAGCGCCACGCCCACGTAGGCCAGCATCGGTCCATGCCCGCCTGAGAACTCGCCTAGAGAAGCGCCAATTCTGGCGATGCTCGTTGATCCCGTCGCGCCGAACATGAGCGCCACACCATAAAGAAAAAATGCCGTCGCAAACGACCCCAACAGAAAATACTTGACTGAAGCTTCACTGCTGATGGCGGCGCGCCGCCGGAATCCCGCAAGGATGTACGTCGATATCGATGAGATTTCGAGCGCAATGAAAATAAGTACTAATTCGACTGCCGATGACATCAGCATCATGCCGACAGCGCCAAACAGCACGAGCCCGTAGTATTCGCCGGCGTGAATCTGCTGCACTTCCATGTATTCGTAGGAACTCAGAATGACCAGAATCGTGACCGCGGCCACAACGAAATGGAAGAAGACGCTGAAGGCATCGAGCCTGATCATTTCCCAAAAGCCGAGTCCCCAATATTTTGTTTGAGCCTGATAGAGGGTAGCGAACACCCCGGCGATGGCCCCGATCAATGCGATCCCGCCGAGTATGCGTTGGCTGCGGCTCTCATCCATAACGGGATCCAGCACCATGATCGCCATGCCGAACAGGGAGAGTACGATTTCCGGCAAGATGCGTATGTAATCAACGGCCTGGGGCAGGTTCGGCATGGTTTGAATTGCAGCCATCATTGGGCCACCAGCCTCGCCGCGAATTGTGTGAATGGAACCAGTGCATTGTGCACAGCGGGATCAATCGCGTTCAGCCAAAGCATGG
>WNFY01003725.1_pt1 | contig 14199 bp, 11 predicted proteins | sample 5400091 | NCBI WGS metagenome assembly WNFY01 (sample SAMN13153364, study PRJNA577476) | soil metagenome | isolation source: 60 cm soil or saprolite under grassland replicate 1 | place: USA:California | collected 2016-06-15 | reverse complement strand
ACTGAAAGATTGCCAATCACGGTTCGTGATCATCCAGCGAACCATGATTGTCTTGATTGGCGCGTATATAACGCGCTAAGAAACTCCCGTTATGGGTGACGTCAGTTTCCAGAACAATGTTCCCGATCCGTTGTTGGCCGGAAAAGAATTGCCCACGTTCAAATTCGAACTGGAGAAATCCAAGGGCAAAGTTCTCGGCAACAGCTTTGGCAAGGAAGTGACAGCCGAACAGTTGCCGATTTCCAAAGGGATCGCCGGCGTGTCGATGCAGCTGGAGCCTGGAGTAATGCGCGAACTTCATTGGCATGCGACCGCGGCGGAGTGGGCTTTTGTCGTCACAGGGCGTGCGCGTACGACCGTAATCAATCCTGCGGGGCAAACCGAAACGAATGATTTTGATCCGGGCGATATTTGGTACTTTCCGCGTGGGCATGCTCATATGCTCGAATGCCTCGGAAATGAGCCGACACATTTCATTTTGATCTTCGATAACGGTTATTTCTCCGAGTTCGGTACCTTTAGTATTACCGATTGGATCGGTCACGCGCCGAAGCCGCTACTGTTGAAAAATTTCGGTCTGCCCGAGCCAGCGTTTGACGATTTTCCGAAGGAGGAGGTCTACTTCGCGCGCGGTGCTGTTCCACCGGATCAAATACCGGAGAATTTGCAGGGACCGCGTGTTTCTCCGCCGGAGACGCACAAGTTTCGAATGCTTGCTGACGCGCCGCATGGTGTGTTTAAAGGCGGTCGTGAATGGCGCATCGATTCCACGCGGTTTCCCATTGCAACTACGATCGCGGGTGTAATCCTCGATCTCGAACCGGGCGCGCTGCGCGAGTTGCACTGGCATCCCAATGCGGATGAATGGCAATACATCATCGACGGCGATCTCAGTGTCACGATGTTTGGGTCGCACGGCCGCTTCCGCATCGAGCAACTGCATTCCGGGGACGTCGGCTACATCCCGCAAGGCTATGGGCATTCCATCGAAAATGTGGGTAGAAAATCGAGTCGGATACTGATCGGATTTAACACAGGCGTTTACCAGGCGATTGATCTCTCGGCGTGGATTGCGGGTAATCCTGTGGACGTTCTGGCGACTAACTTCAACAAGGCCGCATCGTTGTTCGAGAAATTCCCGCGCAGGGATGTTTTCATCTCGCCAAATGAATAAGGATCCTAACCGAGGGTGATGTGATGGCCGAGGATTCACAGAAGTTCATAGACGGCAAAATTGTGCGCGGCGAAAGCCCGCTCAACCTCGAGATGCCGTTCGAAGAAGTGGAGGGTCTTCTCACGCCGACCGAATCGTTTTACGTTCGCACACATTTTCCGATTCCCTCGATCGATAGAGATGCGTGGTGGCTACATGTCGAGGGCGAAGTTGAGAAACCATTCGCTATCAATTACGAAGAGCTGCTCCAAGTAGAACCGGTGACGATTCCAGTGACGTTGGAATGTGCCGGCAACAATCGACATTTTCTCGAACCGAAAGTCAAAGGAGTGCAATGGGGACTTGGCGCAGTCGGCACAGCGGAGTGGACCGGCGTGCCACTGTCGATCCTGCTCGACCGCGCCGCTGTTAAAGCAAATGCGTGTGAGGTAATTTTGGAAGGAGCTGATGGCGGCCTGCTCGAAGATCCCAAGAGTCCGCCCGGCGAGTTGAGATTTGCCCGCAGCATTCCTCTGGAGAAAGCGCGGGCCGACGTCTTCCTCGCGTACAAGATGAACGGCGGCGAGTTGCCGCCTGAGCACGGCTTTCCTGTGCGCGCGATTGTGCCCGGCTGGTACGCCATGGCATCTGTTAAATGGCTGCAGCGCATCATCGTCACTGACCAGCCGTTTACGGGGTATTATCAAACGCTCGATTACGCTTTCTGGAAAAGGCGAGAGCAGGTGGCTGAGCTCACACCGTTGTCCGAAATGCAAGTCAAAGCGCAGATCGCCAAGCCAGCGCAAGGCGAATCTGTTCCGGCAAATTCAAGTGTGCGTGTTCACGGAGCTGCGTGGACAACCGATGGCGAAATTACAAAGGTGGAACTGAGCACGGACGGCGGATCTACTTGGGATGACACAAGTTTGATAGGAGAACGACAACCTAACGCGTGGCGGCTTTGGGAATTCAATTGGCAGACGCCAAGAGCACCGGGAAAGCGAACGCTAATTGCTCGCGCGACAGATTCGAGCGGCCGAACGCAACCAGTGCAACGCGACCGCGATCGCGGCACTTACATGATCAATCATCTTTTACCGGTCGAAGTCGAAGTGCGGTTGTAGCCACGGCGCTGTGTTTCCGTGCAGCGCCCCGACGGAGCGGGGCGGCTGCAGTTTGTTGATCTTGTTGAAGTCTACCTAGGCTTCGCGTTAAATCTGGGTCGTGTCACTCGTTTTTAAAACCATCCAGACGGAAGGCATCGCAGAACTTTCTTATCTTGTGGGCGACGATGATGAAGGAATTGCGGCGGTATTTGATCCACGCGCGGATTGCGATGTTTACATCGAGGCGGCGCGCGAAGCAGGCGTGGCCATCACGCACATTTTTGAAACGCATATTCATGCCGACCTCGTGAGTGGCTCGCGCGAGCTCTGCGCGCGACTCGAATCGGCTAAGATTTACGCCAGCGGAGAAGGCGGCGCAGAGTACGGTTTCAACCCCGAGAAAATAAAAGATGGCGATCGATTCGCATTTGGCGAAGTCGTAGTGACCGCGCGGCATACTCCAGGACATACGCCGGAGCACATTTCCTATTTGCTTTCTGAAGCAGATCATCCCGATGAGCCGTGGGCGGTGCTCACGGGCGATTCGCTTTTTGTTTCCTCAGCGGGGCGTCCCGACTTGTTAGGCGAGAAACACACCAAACAACTCGCAGAACAACAATTCCACACACTGCGGGATTTTTATCTGAACCTGCCGGATCACGTGATGATTTATCCGAATCACGGCGCTGGCTCACCATGCGGAGCCGACATTGGAGCGCGGTTAAGCAGCACGATCGGCTACGAGCGGAAGTTCAATAAATTCCTGCAATTCACTGACGCGAAAAGCTTCACCGACTTCGCAATCAAAACGGCGCCACCGGTCCCGCATTACTATCCGATCATGAAAAAAGTGAACGCGGAAGGGCCGAAAGTGCTCGGAAATCTTCCACGCGCTCCCGGTCTTCCGCCCAAGGCGTTCAAAGACGCAATCGACAAAAAAGCTGCCGTACTCGTCGATGTACGCAACATGCTCGCATTCGGTGGCGGTCATATCGCAGGCGCGCTCAACATTGGCGGCACACCGATCCTCTCCATTTGGGCCGGCTGGATGCTCGATCCGGAAAAGCCGATTCTTTTGGTGCTCGAAGATGACGACGATCTTGAAAGAATCGTCCGGTTGTTCGTTCGTACCGGATACACAAAGTTCGCCGGCTACCTGATCGGCGGAATGAAAGCGTGGCATGCAGCGGGATTTCCGCTGGAACGAATCGGGCAGATGAGTGTCCACGAGCTGAATGATCGAAAGTCTTCTTTGCAGGTCGTCGATGTGCGTTCCCCCAGTGAATGGAAAAAGGGTCACGTTCCTGGCGCACAGCACATTTATGTACCGGAGCTTGGCAAGCGATTAGGTGAGCTTGATCGCGACAAACCTACGGCGGTTTACTGCGGAAGCGGCTATCGCGCGAGCATCGCCACAAGCATCTTAAAGCAGCAAGGATTCAACGAGCTTTGGAATGTGCCTGGCAGTTGGGAAGCGTGGAAAAAAGCGAAACTCCCTGTCGAAGGACCGCAATGATTGCGGCGCAAATCGATCACGGCGCGGATGTAAATTCAAAGCGTCGCGCAGTCTGTGATCAAAAGCGTGTAACCTGCGACCGTGCCCGTGCATCGGACACGCTTGCCGACCAACCGCTCCAGCTCAGGATCCTGGAAGGCATTGCCACCTTGACGGCGAAGGACGTATTCCTTGTCTTTCGTCACTAGCAAAACGGCATCATGCTCGCTTTTTGTGCCTGCACCGAATGGCCGTTTCACCACAGAGCCGGAGTATGTTGAAGTATTCATGGTATCGCTAGCAATGTTGCGTTGCTTTCCGCAAAATCAAAATGCGCAATCAGCGACTTAGCAATTCCCGATACGAAACGAGCTTTCCGTTGAACTCTTTTGCAATCACTGCTTTCACCTGCTTAACAGGAACATCGGAAGCCGCGTGCGAGCTAATAGCAACATGATACACGCCTCCTTCTGGCAATCTCGCGGCCGGCGCAGCGGCGAACACTTTCTTTGTCGTAGCGTCACGAGCAGGTGTGCTTTCAAGTTCGATCCTGAATGAGATCATCTTCGGGCTTTTGATGTTCGCGTCGGACGCAAGACGACGCAACGCCTTCGCCAGCGCGCCCGAGTGTGGGGGGCGAGAAGTTCTGCGCGCCACCGGCTGTGTGGCGCTGACGAAGAGGCCTTTGGTTAACAATTGCCTCCGGCGTTCCGCACGTGCGATTGGCGAAGCCGTAGCAGGCAAGGTCTTTGCGGCCGCGCCGCGGAATCCCTTTGCTTGCTTAGCTCCCAGGGTGATGTGAGGGGTCGGAACCGCAACCGGGTGAATGGAGGGGTCTCCGAAGAGACTGAATTGCGCGAGAGTTTTTATATCGAATGGATCGAGGTCGGGGCCGGCCTGCGCAAACTCTTGCCGCGCCTCCAGCGCGGCGCGTCCGAGCGACGCTCCGGCCAAAACTCGTCTCAAGAAATACTGACATAGTAAATCGGCACTCCCATTTCCTTCTGCGGGACCGTAGGCGATCGTACTGCTGCCAAAATAGCCATACGTCTTATCCCCAAGATAAGTGTTGCACATTCCCTTTTGCTTACTCGTCAAGAGGTTTGAATCGTAGAGTTCGCCACCATAGCAACATTCAACTGCGGCGACCGTACCCTCTGCGATCTTTCCCATAACGAAGGCCGCATCATGTGCCACAGGATAATTGTTTCCTTTTTGTCCATAGAATTGCGGGTCAGTCTGACCTCCATGGCAATTAATAAAATGAGCCCGGCGACCTAAGATGACATTGCTCCACTTCGGACCGGCCGTGGGCGAGAGACTAAGGCCTTTATCGGAGCCGAATAGCTTTTGCACACTTAGTTTCGTAGACTTGGCCCATTCGTGAGCGCTAACGGCGAAATAGTCGGCGTAATCCGAGGGTTGCCGTGATGTCCACTTCGCCGCTGTATCCAGTAACCCAATGAGGTAAGCGGGATCGGTGGCGCCGGTCAAGTCCGGCAGGCGCCCGAGCACACGAGTAGGGCCTATGAACTTGTCCGCTTGTTGGCTATAAGGTTGTTCGCAGGCGTACGGAATATCTCCATAAGCGTACTCATCAACATCATCTCCGTCATAGGCCGGATTAATGAGATCCTGGTGTGGAATTATGTCAGTCGCCCCGAGAATCATCAAATAGTCCGGCCTGATTGAAGTAAACACTGCATCAATGGCTGACTTATTTTGACGGGGGCTGGAAGGATCGCTAACGGCCGTCCCCTTCACCTTCTTCATGTCGGATGAGCGGTCGAGTGCAACCAGCCGCGTGTGAAAACCACGGGCTTTGTCGGCGGAAATCAGCTTCCTGACGGCTGTCCGAATCTTAGCGAGACCCTTCGCTCCATATTTTTTCTTTAACGCGCCAAGATTAGTGACGATGATTTTATCGTTCATATTTTTTGTTTTTCCGTTCAGCGCGCAATGTGGCCGGCGAGGCGTGGCGAGCCCATGGTCGCCAGCGATTGTGCCGCTTCCACCCGCAATGTTTTCTTTGCCAAAGCGCCTTTTATTTTGGGCGCTACTAATTTGCCCGACTTGGCTTGCGCCCGAAAATCCTGTCGCAACTTCCCGTCGCTGTAAAAATGAAATAGTAGCTCGTCTCCAACCTCGTCGAGGCGTTTGGACAGTAGCGACTCAGGGGTATGGAGCAGTTCGGTCAAGCTTTGACGCAGCTGCGGGCGCGGCACATCATCAAACAGGCTGGCGATTTGATCGAATTTTGCCTGAGGTTGCGGGCGTGCTTTGGAAGGAAGAACCGCTATTGCCGGGAGCGGTGCTTGCAGCACCATCAATGCGTCGATGATTCCGGGTCCAAACAGACTCGTATTCCAGTTTGGGACTTCCCGGTAGCCGAACGTCATGACGATGTGCTTGAAGATTCCTGGGATTCGCTCCTTGCCATAAAGACCGATGAGTTTTTCGCGGCCGTGATAGGCGAGCCAAAGTGCCGCCACGCCGGCAGCAGTGGCCACGGCGAACGAGGTGCCGTCGCCGCGCGCTACTTGAGTTAGGGGCTTGCCTTTTTCCGCGATCGCATGCCACACCGATTCGCCCGGCGCGGTAATGTCCACTTCCGGTCCGCGCGACGAACCGCTCCAGGGTTGATCATTTGCGTTACTGGCCGCGACCGCGAGTGCTTCCTGATAATGCGCTGGCCATACCACGGCATGAAGCACGTCGTTGGCCCCGAAAATATTTCCCGCGGCGCAGCAGACAATGACGCCGTTGCTCACCGCGTAATGCAACGCGCGCTCGAGATAATCGAGAGGCAAACCTCCCATGCTAATGGAAAGAACGTGACAGCCTGCATCCGTGGCACGAATGATTGCGTCGGCCAAACGGGCGCGGTCCCAAATCACAACCGTTGGGGCTACGCGATACGGAATTAAACGAGCCCGTGGCGCCACGCCACTGACGTATTGCAGTTTGTTGCGCGGGCCTTCGTCGCTAAAAATGATACTGGATGTGCCGGTGCCGTGTCCGGGGTTTCCGATAAAGCCCGCACTAAAGATAGAACCCAGTGCTGAATCCAGATCGTCCGTTGCGTCAGCGTCGTTCTTCCAGAAATCCCAGCCGAATTGCGGCAACAAACGGCGTTCTGCCGGGTTATCCGACCAATTCTCGATATGCAGCGTATAACCGGTATCGGGATGGCCGATTAATATGCCTTCGCCGCGTGATGGTTGATGGTCGTCATCCGCCTGCGCCCAAGCTTGTTTTACGTGGATATTATCCAGACTCCATTCGGGTGGGGCGCTGCCAGGCAGCGGTTTCTTGCCGAAGAAGCTTTTGGTCTGAGTGGCCGGCCCTTCGTCCGGCGCCACATTTTCGAGTGGCACGATCAGATTCGGTTCCGCGTGTGCGATCCCTGGTTCCTCTTGCAGTCGGTACGCTAGTTCCCACGCGTCACGAACCGATAATTGTGCGTGCTCGGTGGTCAGCTCGAAGGTGAATGCATCGATCGGCAGCGGTGTTGCCGTCCAATCTGCGCCGAGCAGTTTGAGCATCGCGGCTTCGATTACATCGGCTGGTGTTGCTTCCGTAGAATTCGCCGTAACAATGAAGCTCCGAAAGCTCGTCCCCAAATCCTCAGTTGGAAGATCGTCTTTCAATACCAACTCATCGAGAACGACATCAAGTTGCTTTCGAATTAACCGCTGACGCGTTTCCCTTGGAAAAATGCGCGCAATCGGAAATTGACGAACCAACGCCGCGTCGGCCGCACTGACAATCGCTGCACGAATTGTTTTGCTTTTTAGATTTCGGTCAGCGAAGTCCGGTAAAAGTTCACGAATAGTCTTTTGGATCGGTCTCAGCAGCGTGTTGATCAAGGCAAGACGCTTGGAAAGAGAATTATCAGGCATACGAAAAGTCAGCTTGAGGCCGGTTCGACTTTGACGACGGCTGAAGTCGCCCTACCTCCAACATTACACCTGTGTGATTTCAGCGAACCGCGGCGTCAATTGCGAACATAACGACAACAGCAGACGACTATAGAAATGATCCGTTAACAATTTTTTGTAAAGCCTGAAATTGACTTTGAGTTCGTTGCATGTCGATCTTGCCACGTAGGCGGAGACTTTCACATATGTCGAACGCAGAGATCGCAATTCCCAAACCGGCATTTGGCCAAACGATGCGTGCCGATGTGTGGTGGCTCCAACCGCTCCTGGTCTTCCTCGGATTATCGATTTTTATCATCTATTCGACGTGGGCAGCGTTCCAGGGAACGAATTATTTTTTTGGCAATTACATCTCACCGTTTTATTCGCCCGAAATTTTTGGCGATTCACCTCACAGCTGGTTTGGATCGAAACCTGCCTGGTGGCCAACCTGGCTGATTTTTTCTCCCGCGCTGCTAGTTCTCTGGGCGCCTGGGGGATTTAGGGTGACCTGTTATTACTACCGTGGAGCATATTACAAAGCGTTCTGGGCTGATCCGCCCGCGTGCACGGTGGGGGAACCGCGAAAGAGTTATTGGGGCGAGCGTTCGTTCCCGCTGATCATGCAGAATGTGCATCGGTATTTTCTCTATCTCGCTCTCTTATTTCTTCTAATTCTAGCGTACGACGTTTGGAAAGCGCTTTGGTTTGCAGACGGATTTGGAATCGGTGTCGGCACGATTGTGCTTGTAATCAATGTTGTCTTACTCAGCGGCTACACCTTTGGCTGTCACTCGCTGCGACACTTAGCCGGCGGATTGTTAGATCAATTTTCAAAGGCGCCAACATGTTACCGAGCTTATACATGTGTGAGCTGTTTCAATCGTCGCCACATGCTTTGGGCCTGGTTGAGTCTGTTTTGGGTCGGTTTCGCCGATCTGTACGTGCGCCTGTGCGCAATGGGGATCTGGCACGATGTGCGGCTTGTGTAGCCGCGAAGTAATTCGTTAAGAATGTTACAGAGTTAAAACGATCTCGCTTTGTAACGTAACTCTTTAGCCATGCCCGACTACGAAACTTTCGAGCACGATGTTTTGGTGATCGGCGCAGGCGGCGCGGGATTGCGCGCCGCGATCGAAGCTTCGGCTGCAGGTGTTAGGGTCGGACTCATTTGCAAATCGCTACTAGGCAAAGCGCACACCGTAATGGCCGAAGGCGGAATCGCGGCGGCACTGGCGAATGTTGATGAACGCGATAACTGGAAAGTGCATTTCGCCGATACAATGCGCGGCGGTCAGTATGTGAATCAATGGCGCATGGCTGAGCTGCATGCGAAGGAAGCGCCTGACCGCGTTCGCGAACTCGAAGCGTGGGGCGCTGTTTTCGATCGCACCAAGGATGGAAAAATTCTGCAGCGACATTTCGGCGGACATAAGTACCCGCGGCTTGCGCACGTAGGCGATCGCACCGGGTTGGAAATGATTCGCACACTGCAAGATCACGGCGTTCATCAGGGAATCGACGTGCACATGGAGCACACCATTCTTTCGCTGCTCAAAGACGGAGACCGCGTGGTGGGCGCCTTCGGGTATGAGCGCGAAAGGGGGCGCTTCAAAATTTACCGTGCTAAAGCAGTCGTCCTGGCCACCGGCGGCATTGGGCGCGCCTACAAAATCACAAGCAACAGCTGGGAATATACCGGGGATGGGCACGCGCTCGCATACGAAGCCGGTGCGGAACTCATCGACATGGAGTTCGTTCAATTTCATCCCACCGGGATGGTCTGGCCGCCAAGTGTTATGGGAATTTTGGTAACTGAAGGCGTGCGCGGCGAAGGTGGAATTCTGACCGACAAAGATGGCAAGCGTTTCATGTTCGATGCGATCCCGGAAAATTACCGGACCCAAACTGCAGACAACCAAGAGGAAGGCTGGCGCTATTGTCAGGGACATAAAGACGCGCGACGCCCACCTGAGTTGCTAACTCGCGATCACGTTTCACGCTGCATCGTGCGTGAGATCAAAGAGGGCAGGGGAAGTCCGCATGGCGGTGTGTTCCTCGATATCTCATGGATCAAACAAAAAATGCCGAACGCCGCCGAACACATTAAACGAAAGCTGCCGAGCATGTATCACCAGTTTAAGCAACTTGCCGACATCGATATCACACAGCAACCGATGGAAGTCGGGCCAACTACTCATTACATCATGGGCGGTGTGCGTGTTGATTCCGATACCCAAATGACGCGACTGCCCGGATTATTCGCGGCCGGGGAATGCGCTGCGGGAATCAATGGTGCGAACCGTCTGGGTGGCAATTCGCTGTCTGATCTTTTGGTTTTTGGGAAACGCGCGGGCGAATTCGCAGCAAAGTTCGCGAAGCAGAACTCGTTGGGCGAAATCCCCGACCATCAGATCGACGGGGTTGCGCACGAAGCGCTCGCGCCATTTGACCGAGCGGATGGCGAGAACCCATACCAAATCCAACAAGATTTGCAGGAGCTGATGCAGAACAACGTCGGAATCGTGCGGAGAGAATCTGAAATGCTGTACGCGCTCGAACTGCTGGAGCAACTGAAGCAGCGGGCGAGTCGCGCCGCCGCAACCGGCAATCGCGAATACAATCCGAATTGGCACACGGCGCTCGATCTAAAAAATCTGCTTACCGCTTCAGAGGCGATTACGCGCGGGGCGTTGGAACGGAAAGAAAGCCGCGGCGCGCAATTTCGTGAAGATTACCCAGACAAGGACGAGCGCTTCGGCAATGTAAACACGATCATTTCAAAATCGCCTGACAGCTCGATGCAAATCCGATTGGAGCCGTTGCCCGAAATGCCTGATCATTTGAAGCAGATGATCGAAGAGAATCGATGAACGTCCAGTTCAAAATCTGGCGCGGTGACGCGAAAGGGGGCACGTTTCGCGCTTACAATATTGAATGTACTGAAGGCATGGTGGTGCTCGATGCAGTGCACCAGATTCAGGCGACACAAGCGCGCGATCTTGCGTGCCGATGGAATTGCAAGGCTGGAAAATGCGGTTCGTGCTCGGCAGAAGTCAACGGCGTGCCGAAGCTCATGTGCATGACCAGGCTAAGCGAGTTGCCGTTGGAAAAGCCGGTGATGATCGAACCGATGAAAGCTTTCCAGGTCATCAAGGATCTGGTCACAGATGTCTCATGGAATTTTCGAGTGAAAAAGAAGATCAAGCCGTTCAAGCCGCGAGCTCCCGACGCGCCAGACGGCACCTGGCGAATGCAGCAGGAGGACATTGATCGTGTACAAGAATTCCGAAAATGCATTGAATGTTTTCTTTGCCAGGATGTTTGCCACGTGCTGCGCGACCACCAGATGCACGAGAAATTTATTGGACCACGGTTCCTGATTCACGTCGCCGCACTGGAAATGCATCCGCTCGACACGCAAAATCGCATCGAAGAATTACGAAACACGCAGGGAATCGGCTACTGCAACATCACCAAATGCTGCACGAAAGTTTGCCCCGAGAGTATCCAGATCACGGACAACGGAATTATTCCCTTAAAGGAGCGGGTGGTGGATGATTTTTATGATCCGCTGGGCTGGTTCTGGCGAGGAATGAAGAAATTGCTAAATCGCCGGGAACGATGAGCGAACTGAAACGACTACACAAAAATGCTATTCCCGCTGCGCTGGAAAAGGCGGAGCGTTACCGTTTGCTCAACGAACCGGGTGAAGCAGAGAGCATTTGCCTCGACATCCTCCAGGTCGATCCGGAAAATCAGCACGCAGTCATCATGCTTTTGCTCGCGCTGACGGATCGTTTCACGAAAGGCTATGGAGTAAGCGACACACAAATCAAAGAGCTGCTTGGACGAATTCGCGATGATTACGAGCGCGCCTATTACTCCGGCATTTTTGCTGAGCGTCGCGCCAAGGCGAAGTTGGCTCAACACACACCAGGCTGTCGATTTCAAGCGTACGATCTTTTTCGCGAGGCGATGGGCTGGTTTGAAAAAGCCGAAGCCGCGCGCCCTGTCGGAAATGATGATGCCTTACTACGATGGAATACGTGCGCGCGAATTATCGAGCGGAACAAACTCGTTGCGCGCGAGGAAGAGGAACCAATCGAATTTCCCCTGGAATGAAATTGTAGGACAACCGCATCGGTTGCCCTGTGAAAAATTTTGCAGGCGAGGCATCCGCCCTACAATAACGTTGCAAATGAACGATGACTTTGCCCGCTTCGAGCACGCAGGCTGGCAACGCGCGGCGGACAAATACGATTCGGCGTGGTCGTCGCTAACTCGGCAATTTATTCCTCATTTAATCAGGGCCGGTCAGGTATCACCAGGCATGTCGCTATTAGATGTGGCGTGCGGACCGGGTTATGTGTCCACTGCAGTGAAAGAATTGGGTGCGGTTCCCATCGGAATCGATTTTTCTGAAAAAATGATCTCGATCGCAAAGCGAATGCTTCCGGACACTTCGTTCATCCAAAGCGACGCTCAGGATCTGCCGTTTCCAGACGCCACTTTTGATCGGGTCTTGATTAACTTCGGTTTGCTCCACGTCTCGCATCCGGAAAGAGCATGTGCGGAAGCATGTCGTGTTTTGAAACCGAACGGACGATTGGGTTTCAGCGTGTGGGCTAGACCGGAGAAGAATCCCGGCGCCAAGATCGTCAATGAAGCGATTGAAGCGCACGCGGACATGAATGTCGGGTTACCCCAAGGTCCCCCGCACTATTTATTCGGCGATAGAGAGGAGTGCAGACACGTGTTGGAACGATCGGGTTTTGATAGCAACTCGATGAGCTATCAGACGTGCACCGTGGAATGGCATGTTCCAACTTCGTCTCATTTCTTCGAAGCTGAACGCGATGCCGGCGTGCGCACAGCCGGGCTTCTTGCGCGCCAGTCGTCAGAAACGTTAGATGCAATTCGCCTCGCCATCGAAAACGGAATCAGGCAATACGCCAGAGATGATGAGTTTGTTTTGCCGATGGCTGCGCACGTTGTTGCGGTATCAAAAAGATAGTGTTCTTCAATTGTCCGCCACCACGAACGCGTGAGTGAAATAGCAGGTCGACAGAAGTATTTATCTGACGCCGCCCGTGCTGTATGGCTGGGGCCGGTAGCATTTGCAGTAGCCGTCGCCGGCACTGAGTTGCTGAATCGCGAGCACTTGCGGCTACTCGCCGTCCTATTGCTGGTTACTGCAGGCGGGTTGGCCATAGTGGCTTGGAGCGACAGCCCATGGCTTGCTGCATTTCCGCCAAATCGGAAGGATCGGATTGCTACCGCACAGCTGTTCGTGAGAAGGAGAACGTTGGCGCTGGCGGTGCTGGCGTCAGCGGTCGTCTCGTCGACGGCATCACATATTGCTTTTCTCGCCGCGCCTCGTGTGACATTTGGCCTGGCGGGCTTGCTATGGCTGGCGTCGATTGGGCTGATTCTAGCTGGGGCCAGGTTATTCGACCGTACCGATTCCGCGCGGAATAGCGATCAATCCGCGGGTCTGCCGGCGTGGAGCTGGTGGGAAGCTGCCGTTGTCGCGTCACTTGCAGTCCTCGCGCTCGGCTTGCGCGTCTGGGACTTGAGAAATGTGCCCTTCAATATCTACCCAGACGAAGTCATGACCGGCGTGGTAGCTGAGCGGGCTTACCTCAGCGGATCGACTGCTGCACCTTTGTTTAGCACGCTCTGGAGCGACATCGAACTTCCCGCATTGTGGTTCGCGATTGTTGCGGGAGGGCTCAAGACGGGTGGCATTTCACTAGCGGTAGTAAGGTTGCCCACAGCGTTATTCGGGGCGGCGACGGTGCTGCCGTTTTACGCACTTGTCCGCAATGTATGGGGAAGAGCCGCTGCCATCGCAGGGGCGAGTCTAATGGCCTTCAGCGCTGCGAACGTGCACTACAGTCGCATGGCGCTAAACAATATCACGACGCCGTTCTTCTGGGCGACATGCTTTTTTTTCCTCGTACGGGGACTGCGCGGCCGCAGGCTCGCAGACTGGACGCTGGCCGGACTGGCCGCAGGCGTAAGTGAGCATTTTTACTACGGGACGCGATTGCTACCGTTTATTCTCATCGCGTTTGTCGTGTATCTATTAGTGGTCCATTGGATCGAGGCTCGGGATTACATCGTACGCATTGGAGCGCTGGCGTTCGGGTACCTGATCGGGTTCGGCCCGCTGCTTAGCTACTTCGTGACACATCGGGGCTTGTACTACGGACGAGGCGCAAGTCTGATGACGTGGAACCACATACCGACCAGCTGGCAGGACTTGCAAAAAATGTGGAACACGCTCTGGCCGATCATGTCTGACAATCTGCTGGGAATCAGCACGCGCAGTGCGCAAGACATCATGTACTTCGCTCCGCTGCTGTTCGCGGCAGAGGCCGCACTGCTGCTACTCGGAGTAGCGCTATTGATTTGGCGATGGCGTCATCCGGCAGCTTTTCTACTGCTGCTGTCCGGTCTGGGGGTGCTTTTAGTGGGCGGCACGCTCGTGCTGTATCCCAATAGCTCGCCACCTATGCT
>WNFY01005854.1_pt1 | contig 14200 bp, 13 predicted proteins | sample 5400091 | NCBI WGS metagenome assembly WNFY01 (sample SAMN13153364, study PRJNA577476) | soil metagenome | isolation source: 60 cm soil or saprolite under grassland replicate 1 | place: USA:California | collected 2016-06-15 | reverse complement strand
ACGCGCTGCCACTCGGAGGTCCCTCCAGTGAATGCGCGCCGGACGAAAACGATTGTGCGTCACATGCGAGTACGCGCGAATATCACAGCAGACGAGGCAGAAGCAATTTTGCAATACCTAACTCAATAACTCAGGAGGAACACTTATGTTTTCATGGAGAAAGTTTGTCATACCGCTCGGTATCGTCGTAATGTTTGGCAGCCTCGCATTCGCCGCTGAGCCTAAGGTCTGGCACGTCACTGCCGCTAAGGACCAGACTTTCATAGTCGAAGGCCATTACGATCTTGTTCAACCTCTCAGGCAATCCATTTACATGGGCGACCAGCAGCAAAGTCCTTAGCTGCTCGTAACGCTTTTGGTCTACCCTCCGCACGAAATCATCGGTTGGATTTGCTTCGCGCAATCTGGAGCGCATGATTTTCAATCCGATTCGGTAATGGGTGAGGAGATAACCGACGTGTGGATAATCAGGGGCTCGATGTGATCCCGAATCAGACCATCAGACCGGACCTGCTGGCAGAACTGCCACCAATTTACCGGGTTCAACAACCACTCAATCACCTCACGGGTCAAGTCTCCTAGAGCTTTCCTCAGTGATTTCAGTTGTCCCAATTTTTTGGGCGCGAAGCGCCCCCTTCGTTGCCAAAGCAGAAGAAAGCGTGACAGATCGTGCGAAAATTCTCCCTTGTTGAGCTCTCAAAGGAGAACGAGGGTTCCTCTTTGGACTGAATGCGTTACAGCTTAACGTGAGTTTTCGGGCGCTCGAGCCTAGCACCCGGTATTCTTCGGCGGCTTCACCGTAAACGCACTCGTGCCGATGCGCGGCCATCATCTTTCATTCTTGCGCGGAATTTGTCAGAATGTATTCGTTTCATGCTGCCGCTTGCGCGTTTCGTGTGAAGCCCCTCGTATGCAGCTTGAGCCTTTTGGCGAAGGGCCTCGTCCTCGTGGCGCGCGGCCCAGCGTGAGTTCATGGCGTGCCGCAGCAGAGCATTCACCCTTGTCTGATACCCGCGCCCGTGGCTCTTTAGCCATTTGATGATGTCGATGTCCAGGCGCATCGTTACCGGCTTTTTCGGAGGCCGGTAGAATTTTCCGATTTCCGCGCCGCTCCAGTCCACCACTTCCGGAGCGTCTGACAAATCAATGTCGGCGTCGGTTTTGGCGGCGATGACGGCGGCTTGCCGCTTCTGTTCTTTTGTGAGCTTCTTCATAGGGTTTCCTCTCCTTACTGGTTGCGGCTCGGGCCGAGATCATCCGAATCACTTCTTCGCCCTTTTCATCGGCGAACAATGTGTGAACAACAAAGAGAATCGAGCCAGGGCTAAATTCGCCAACGGTGTTGTACCGTTCCTCATCCTCATCGTGAAGAACGTCCCGAATCGTCATAGCGTATGGGTCACCGAAGATCAGGGCGGCGGTTGCGAAATCAACGCCGTGTCTCGCGAGGTTGTATTCGTTCTTTTGCTTGTCGTATTCGAATCGCATCCAGTGACCCAGGCACAAGATACCACTGGTACATACACATGTCAATACAGTGTTTCGGAGCAACCAGGGATAGGGGGCAGTCTGCCCGCTCTCCCCTCCCACACTGTCGTCTTTCCCTTAATAAATGCGGTGGCGGCATTTCCAGGGGGAATTTATCTTTAATTTGTGCACGAATTTTGCCTTAATTAATTCAGTCCGCTGAAAATACGGTGTTTCTTTGGATTTGCGGCCGGGACGCGGCGTCGGAGGTTCCCTCTGTCGGGATGAACAGAGCCCAACCAAGCTTCCAGCATCTGGTCCAAGGTCGCCTTTTCCGCGCCAAAGCAAGGTTTTCTCCCACTGCACTGATTAAGAAGAAACGACAGAGGACATCATGCCCATTACCTCCGATCTGTTTGAAGCCTATCTCAAGTGTCCAACCAAATGCTTCCTGCGTTCACTTGGTGAAACAGGAACCAACAATAGCTACGCGAATTGGGTTAGCAGTCCGTGGTGCATGTAGCTGATTTTCTACAAAGCGGGCAACGTAGCCGGGTGCGCGATCTTGCGACGCACTTGGCAACCGACCCGGAGATACCGCGGCAACGACGAAGTCGCTGCTGACTATTCCTGTTCGAGAACAGCAAAAGAACGCTTACCACGAGCCTGGCAAAGCGGTTTCTCAGTTCCCGCGGCGTGCCCGCACCCAGCAGTTGGCGCAGGATCAGGCTCAGGTTGAACGCGCCCACATGCACCAACTGCCGCTTCAGAATGTTGTCGCGTCCGCGCAGATGGCAACGCCGCATCGCGCCCGTCTCGTAGCAGTGCGCGAAACTGCGCTCGACGAATTCGCCGCGCCGCCTGAGTAAACTCTTGCCGTACTCGCCCCGCACCCGCCGCCGGTTCGCGTACACCGCTTGCTGCTCGGCCGCTTTACCCACCCAGTTCCGTCTTCCCTTTTGTTTTTTCTCCGGGATGTAGCTGCGCACTTCGTACGTCTTCATCCGATTCACCACCGCGCCGCTGTGATACCCCTTGTCCGTCACCAGTTCTTCGATGCCGGCCACGTTCACCTTCGGCTTATCGTTGGGGCGTAACTCGGCTTCGCGCCCGACCTGCTCCGCCACTGCCATTCCGGCTTTGCACAACGTTTCATCGAGCGTCGTGGTGTCGCCCTTGTCCGCTCCTTGCAGCGTGACCGCCACCACCGCGCCCGTGTCCAGATCCACCGCGTGCTCCGCTTTGTGCGCCAGATGCGTGCGTCCATCTTTCATCTTCGCAATCCGCGCATCCTCGTCCGCCGGGCTCTTCCACTCCTTATTCGACGTGCGCTTCTTGCGCTTGCGATCTAACCGCGCCAGATCTTCGCGGGTCGGCGTCGCGATCCCCGAGGCCTTCGCCAGCCCGCGCAGAAACTCCTCGTAACTCGCCCCCGTATCGCGCCGCACAATCGAGCGCATCGCTGCGTTGGCTTCCAGCGTCGTCGCATCAATCGCGATCCGCTGTCCTTGCAGCAGCCCGCGATCGGTCAGCACCCCCAACACCCAACTGAATACTTCACGATGCGTATCGAGGTCGATCAATCTTCGCGTGCGCGAGATCGTCGAGTGGTCCGGCGTGTACTCGTCCAGCGCAATGCCCACAAAGCGCCGCAGCGCCAGCGAGTCCGCCAGCCGCCAGGCCCTCGGCCTCCAGCAACTCATTCAAACGCTGATAAAACGGATGTCCCGGCGCCGTCGCCAACTCGGCGTGCGCGATCCAGATGTCCTCTTGCTTCTCCCGCTGCTTGCGCGTCCCCATCGCCATGCGCCGATTCTACAAACCAAGCCTGTGGATACCTCAGAACTTTTTGTTTACGAATCTGGACTTGCACCACGGGCTGTTAGGGCATTGAACCGCGTGTTGCGCTTGCCACGCTCAGTCCGTGGGCCAGTGGAACGCTTGCGTTCTGGCGGTTTGCTTCTAACTTCTTTAATGTGGCGGTTTTGCTGTATCGCATCTCTGTTCGGGTCGTAAAATCGCTGGAATGTGACCTGACGGTTGAACGAATAGTACCGCGATAGAGAGTGCTTTAGAAGCTCTTACACGGTACTCGATCCACGTTTTTCGATTCCAAATGGCGCTCGGTAAGCGTCACGGCTGGGATCGGCTGAAACATGCGGTCGAAGCAGCGCTGGCCGCTGAATTGCACGGATGCGGCCGCGGTGCGGCATCTGGTAACGGCGAGTGAACTGGTCCACTCGCACATCGAGCGGTTCGAGTTGAGCGGACTGGAACGCTACGACCGCCCGCTTCCCCAGATGCGGGAGTACGACCTGCTGCTGGGTAGCGTCAGCGCGGGTGCGGAGGTGGCGCGATGAACCAGCCCACGCAAGCTCTGGAACATGCCAGCGTGCGCCAGTATTCGAAAGCACTGCGCATGCCGACTGGAGTACGTCCCTGGCGTTTCAATCCAAGGACAATCACTTCTGAAACGAATTGAGGTTCATTCACGAGCAGGCTTCGAGGTCGGGGTGCCAGATTACTGATCTTGTTCCAATGTAACCGGAACCTCCCAAGGTTCGTACTGCCCCCATTGGTGCTATGGAACATCACAAGAGCCATTGCAAGAGCGCAGGCAGCAAATATGCTCCGTGCGATGGCTGAAGAAGACGAGCATCGCGTAGAGTTCGAGAGGCTATTGAGAGCCGCAACTCGCTATGCGGATGGTTGCACAGCCAGACCCGTGATCCCCGGAGCTTGTCGCATTAGTTGTGTGTGAAAGCATGTATCGGTATGGGAAACTGACCCGGGTCCGAGACTTGACTCTTAAGAATTGCGAGCGTACCATGGTCCCGGGTCGCCTCGCCGAAGAGCAGTTCCCCAGCACGGACAAAAAGAAGAAGTGCACACCCCCTGGGACGACCGATCCCGGTTCCGTGGAAAAAACAGATGAGACCCACCACACGCTTCGCAAGTCTTGCAGCTATGGTTCTGTTTACGCCACTGACATCATTTGTGGCTGCGGTTCTTGAGGCGCCGCTGACTCGGTCAGTGGAAACCGTATTCTCCGAAAACGTTTTACTGCAGGAGGGACTACGGGACCTTTTGCGATCACCGGTAAATAAATTTGGGTAGTTCTCCAGAATATCTCTATACGGTCACTCGCTGAAGGTCGGATGGGCAATGGCGAACAGTTTTTCATTTGTACTGGATGAGAGCAATGTCTACATATGGCCATTAAGAACGGCCTGTTCACAACATGTGACAAAACAGTTTGAGCGTATTCTCACACCGGACGAAATGAATCGTGCAGAGCGCTTCCAGTTTTCACATCACCGACAATCCTACACCGTGGTACGAGGGGCGTTGAAATTTCTGATCGCGGGTTATATTGGAGCTTCTCCAGCATTCGTACGTCTGGAATATGGCAAGAGAGGCAAGCCCAGTATTCGAGAACATTTTGGTCTCAACTTCAATACTTCACATTCCGGGGGTCTGGCTGTATTCGCTTTTGCACTGAATTCCGAGATTGGAATTGATTTGGAGCTAATTCGTCCTCTGCCTGACATGTGTGACCTTGCGACTCGTTTCTTCTGCCGGGAGGAAACCGAAGAGCTGATGGACGTACCGGCGGATCAACGAGAACGCGCGTTTTTCCTCTGTTGGACCCGTAAAGAGGCGTATATAAAAGCTGTTGGAGACGGCCTTTATCTCGCCTTGGACAGCTTTCGGGTAACATTGCACCCAGACGCACCGGTTGCATTTGTGCATCTCGATCACGACCGATTTGCGGCAAGAGCCTGGTCCTTGCACAACGTCAACGTAGCACCGGGTTACGCGGCGGCAGTTGCTTACCATTCGCCGACGCGAATTATAAATCTTCAGCCAATGCTCGACCCCGCACTGTTGCTTGAGCTTTAGTAAGCGGAAACCAGAATGTTGTCGTTACAGCTGGCCATGCCGCAGCTTCGTACGTACACGGGAGACATTACCTTGCCAACCGTTTGGCATCGGTGTACAAAGATCAATACACACGTTAGCGAGGTCATTGAACTTCTCAATCCGTTTGGTCGTCGAATGTGCAACTCTTCAATGTTGTTGATGCCAGCGGATGAATGTCGCAAAATTCGCCTCAACGTTTCGTGGGCCAAGGTTAAGCTCAATGAACATGCTCCCGCACAAGCCCTGCGCGACGGAGCCTCAGGTCCTCTCTGTAAAACCTGTCGCAACAGTCATATCGGTCTACATGGACAATGTTGACCAGCAGGTGGTTGAATACCAAAGGCGTTGCGTCACCCGACACCTACCGGAGGATTGGGCTTTTGTTCAGCAATATTGCAATACCTCCCACGCAACGGCTCTTGAGCGGAGCATAGCAAACAGCCAGAGTGATTTGGTGGTTCTGCTCGACATCGATTGCATTCCGTTGCGGGCGGAGTCCTTCACTTACCTTCACAAAAGAGCAACTGATGGGACTTTGGTGGGAGCTGCGCAACGTGCCACTCACATAGCCAACAACTCGCACATCTATGTTGGGCCTTTCTGCATGGCCTTTTCAAGAGCGGTATACGCGGAACTGGGGAGTCCGTCTTTTGCAGAAACGGAACGCGGGGACATCGGCGAGGAACTTACATATCGTTGGGAACAGCTGAGGCGGTCTATCGCGCTGATGTGGCCTTCCCACGTAGAGCGTAATCGCTGGTTACTTGCGGAGAAACGTCTTTTTGGATTCGGAACTACATACGAGGACTTGTTTTACCACGCCTTTTGCATTCGAGATGGCGTCACCACAAGAACGTTCTTGGCGAAGTGCAAGCAGATGCTCGGCGAAGCATCGGAGGTAGAGTGAAGAGACCGGTCACGATTGTCGTGTTGAGCAAGTATCCAGACGTCCTCGGTCCTTTCGTTCAGAGTGTGAAAACATATTGCCCCAGTACTCCTGTGGTTCTAGTAAGGGATGGCTACGCAATCACGCCAATCCCCGGCTGGATGCTCATTCAGGGGAATGAAAAGTTTTCGATGGCTGGAAACGCGAATCTCGGTCTTCGAGCGGTTGATCCCGAGCATGATGTACTTTACTGCGGTGACGACGTGCGTTTCACGCAATCGGATACGGTAGCTGAAATGGCATCAGTCGCTCACAACGATAGTCGAATCGGCTTGCTTTCTGCGAAGATATGCGGACGTGGTAGTGTCACGCAACTTTCACCGATATCCGCTCCAACCCGGTGTCCTCCTGTTGACATGTGGTTTGTCTGCGTGTTTGTGAAGAGGGAAGTGATTAATCGGGTCGGTTATTTTGACGAACAATTTAGCGATTTCGGATCGGACGATCTCGATTACTGCCTCCGTTGTCTCTTTGCAGGGTTCAGTCTCGCAGTCACACCTAATGTTGCCGTTCAGCATATTTCCAGCTCTAAGAATGGACCGACCACGTTTTCACGAACTTTGGGCGACCAGGAGTGGAACCACCAAATGCTTGCGTCCTTGAAAAAGCTTCGTACCAAGTATCAGGTACCCGCCTCTGCGCTCGGTCGATTGCTCGTCTCTGGCGATCTTAGCTTTTTTCAATCTGCCGAGTCATCGAAAGGCAGGATCGAGAAAAGTAGTGGCATTTGTGAGTAGTGACAGCCTGTCTTGTGAGTCGGCTCAGCGCAGCAGGATATTGGTTATTGTGTACGTATGCGGTTCTGAGGGTTCAGATGAGCAGCTTCTTACAAGGCGAATGGCTAGCGTCTCCTGTCTCGGAAAAAATCAAAGAATGGTGCCTTGCCCTCAGTCCTGGGGCCGAACTCCGTGTGATTTTCGGAGGGCATTGGTCTGATAACCCTGGTTGGCTCATCCTCGATCAGGTGGATCAAGATATAGCTCGCCCGCTCGTTTTTCCGGACAATAGCGTCGATGTGATTTTTACAGAACACGTCGTGGAGCATGTCGACTTTGCCGTTGCTACCGGATTCTCAAAAGAAGCTCTTCGCATCCTAAAACCCGGTGGTATATTTCGCGTCGTCTGTCCGATGTTGGACAGCATATTACAAGCGGATTTTTCCGGTCCACAGTGCAAGGAGTATGTAACTAACTCGCTTATCCCCTGTTTCCCGAGGGAGCACACACTACTGCTCGATATTTTAGGAAAGGAAGGAATACTCGGCGCGCCATTCGAGTTCTTCCTCAACAGCATGTTTCGAAAACATGGACACCGTTTCTTGTGGAGCTCAGACTTGTTTACTCGCGTTTTGTATGCGATAGGCTACGAACACGCATGTCGATATGAAATTGGAGAAGGAGCAAATTTGGAATACTGCATTGAGCGGAGGCGGCGAGGTGTTTATCTGGGCAATGATTGGCGTGAGGAGGTTGGTAGGAAGGATGTGTTCGACTTGGAAAGCACCGTCGTCGAAGCCCGCAAGGCGCGCGTTTTCCGGTGAATGCGGTGGAGTGAGCTCATGCTCTGTCGTCTGTTTTGCCGGTATTGGTACCAGCGTGAAAGATGCTTTATCCGATTGTAATGACGTCGCTGATCCGAGAACGCAAGGAGGGGCCTCTTCACGCTCCGAAGCGACTGATCGTGCATGGCGACGACTTCGGCCTGTGTGCGTCTGTCAATAGTGCTACAGTTGCAGCGTTAGAGTCCGGGGCCCTTTCGTCTGCCAGTATCATGGTACCCTGTGCGGGCTTTCGAGAGGCCGCTGCTTTTGCAGCTCACCATCCCAAGTACGACATCGGGATTCATCTCACAATTACAAACGAATGGCCGCGATACGATTGGGGGCCAGTTGCACCTCAGCAGCTGGTTAGCAGCCTCACTGATCCCAGAGGCCGTTTCCTATCTACAGTGGGAGAGGTGAGCAGAAAAGCCAAGCCAAACGAGGTCGAAATAGAACTCTGTGCCCAGATCGAGCTTGCTATGTCCGCCGGCATACTTCCAACACACATAGATACGCACATGTTCGCTTTACTGGATAACCCTCGACTTTATTGCGTATATGCTAACGTCGCGCAGAAATTCAACCTGCCATTCGTCGTCCTTCGAGATTCGCGATACCCAGCTTCTGAGGTGAACACCGTCGATCCGGTCGTGCACACAATATTCATTGCCTATCCAACCCTGGCTCCTGCACGCTGGGAGGCTGCGTACACAAGAACTTTGGAATTGTTAGACAATGGGGTAAGCCAAATTATTGTGCATGTAGGGTACGATAATGCCGAGTTACGAAACAACATCGGAATCTACAGCGCATTTGGATCCGTGTGGCGCGAACGCGACTTCAACGTGATTCGCAGTTCCCAATTCAGGGAAACCCTGCAAAAGCAACAGATCAAGTTGACGAGTTGGTCCAGTGCTGCGGCTAAGCGTTAATTAGGCAGACAACTTTATGAAGGCAACCTCCCGCATTCAACTGTACCAAAGCTGTTTTGCCAATACTGCCGAGTTCTCGATGTCTGCATGCCAATTGAGTGCGATCGCCGATTTCACAAAATGCGCTAAACACGAAACCTTCGATGGTTAGATGGTTAGGCCAGCAAGCCGCAATATCAGCTAGCCAAAACTGAGACAGTGCCCAATTTCTTCCACCATCCAGCGATCACACTAACAAAGTTTAAAGCGTGCCTGTCCGGGCTACCGGACCGGCCTGGCATCACAAATTCTCAGCTCCCTTTGGGGCTACGCATCTCGACGACAACTAATGCGGACACAATCTTTGGTGTTTGATGCCAAGACTTTTTTAGGCACATTCAATCTCGGTTATCTCCATACCGTGGAGCTCGGTCCATGACGAAGAAGCGTGACGTGCCGGCGGTGCTGGGTTGACAATGACAAAAATGGCAACTTCTCGATGTCGCAGAAGTAGTGGTGCTTAAGTGCAGAGCGTCTTCGCATTTTCGCGTTTTCTGGATACGGAGCATTTACTTCATTTCAGGGTCGGCCCACTGTGCAACAATGTGTCAGGCTTCGGCAGCCGGGGTCCTCACAAGTCCAGCATCCATTTCGCCTAATATTCCACGCAACAAGAAAAAAGATTCATTGTAAGGAAAGATATACTTTGCGCGCGGAGTCCCCGAAGTATTCTTGATGCTCATCAGCACCGAGACGACGGAGTGAGGTGGACAGTTCCACATCGAAAGATGTGTCGCCCAGGACGTGGAGTTGGAACATTTGACCACAGTGATAATTTAAGAGGCAGGCAAGCTCGAATATTGTGGGTTGGTTGAAGCCCTCTTCCCTTTTGAGAGCGATCTTTCGTCCTAAGTACACCGGTCGCTTGCGAAGTGCTATTATTTCACGCCCTAAATTGAACGCCCGTTCGAACAGCCATGCCATCTGCAACTGGTCTGCTCTCAGGTGATGATAAACGAGGGCTGACGGGCTAAAAATTATAGGCTGGGAATCACTGCGGAGCCTTTCCACAAAATTGGAATCTTCGCCTAGCAGCGCACCATTTTCCCCCGAGGGGCCAAGATCCAATCTAAATCTGAGATCACCAATTGCTGACCGACGCACGGCAAAATTGGCTCCAAAAGGGTGCAGGGGCACAGGCAGAGGGCCTTCCGCTTGCTGGGGCTCAAAACGTCCGAACATTCCGCCAGCTAGGGGATGCGTGGCCAGCCAATTCGGGACGACCAAGGGAAAGATCGGTCTGATTGGTCCGCAAAATACTAATGATGAATCGTATTTTCGCGAGGCTGCGCAGAGATCACTCAGCCAATGTGGTGCGAAGCTCACGTCATCATCAGTAAACGCAACCAATTTACCACGACTTCGATCCAAAGCGCGGTTTAGTGCTCTTGATTTCCCTTCAACCGGTTCATACAAGGCAACCATTTGCAACTGCCGTCTCGCTCGCCGCAGCACAGACTGAGTATTGTCGTTACTGCCATTGTCCACCACAATTACCTCATACGGCAGGTTTTTGGGAACTTGTTGCCCCAAGCTAAATAGGGTGTGGTGCAGCTCCAAAGCACGATTCCGAGTAGCGATAACAACCGTAACTTCAGGCCGCAGGACGTTCCACATATGACTAGGCTGTACAGCCAACGAGCAGTTGATTCTCGCATCCGAGCTCAAGAATTGAAGCGCATGCCGCGCCTCTGCCAACGTCCTTTTGAGGTATCGGGCGTTCCTTCGTAACATTTACTGTGGCGGTTGCAGGCTCGCTGGCCATAAATTTGGAAGCCCAGCGTTTAGTGTTGCACAGCAAGAGACTCAAATCTGACACATGCAATATCTAGATACCTTTTGCATTCTAGCAGTAGCCCTTGCGCATTCAGACATGCGTTCCTCACGTCGACGGAACTCATCAACTCAGAGAGCACGGTTGCAATTGATGAAGCTGACCATCGTGAAGCAATAATACATCTGCCGATTCCAAGCCTCTCAACCCTTCGTGCTGTATCCGGCCGATCCGCCCCGAAAGGCAGCATTAATTGCGGAACACCAGCGGAAATTGCTCTAACCAGCACGCTCGTGCCTCCGTGATGTATAACAGCCCTAACCCGCGGCATTAACGTCGCAAACGGGAGATATTTGAAACGTAATATTGATGCTGGCAGATCACCTGGTACTACGCTCTCATGAGGGCAGACTAAAATGCCGTGTGTTCCAACCTCAGCACAGGCCTCGGCAGCGATCCGGTAAAAACGAGGTGCCAGACGCGACCTGGCTGTTCCTCCGGTAATCAAGATCGATGGGGACTTCAGCCCTTCAAGCAAGTCCGATGGAAGTTCCCCCCGTTCGGCATCGTCATTCTTTAAAAAGCCAGTGGGAACAAATTTTTCGTAGAATACATCAGGTACTGTGGCAAATGACGGCGGCCAACAGCCGGCAAAACACGTTGGGCTCATAGCCCACTCATTCCAGTCTTCAATCGCCGGAAGATCTACGTTTTGACGAACTTTGTTGATCGCACGCGATAGAACACTGCGATATATTTCTATCAGCACCGAATAACCCATCATCTGGGCTGCAGCCACGAACACCGATATTATCGGGACCCTTCGGCGTTCAGCGACAAACGAAGCCGCAAGCGCCCCCATGTGCTTAGATATCAAAATAGTGTCGCCCGAAGCGCAATGCTTCTCAATTACCATCATCTCGGCTTTTACTGTAGGAAATATATGCCGATGTGAAAACCGCTCAATACCTCTGAAATCCTCTAACAAATGCGTGTCATTAACGAAGGTGTAATATTCCTGGCTGGTGTCCCAGCAGTCGAATTCAAGCCCGGCACCCTCTGCGAGTGCTTTATAATGACAATGCGATACCAGCGTCACTCGATGACCGCGTTGCTTTAATGCTGTACCTAGTGCAATGAAAGGTATTACGTCGCCGTATGTTCCTTTGGTTACAGCGACGATGTTGGCCATAGTATTACGCTTTGCATGAAGTGACTTTATTGTTCGGATAACTCTTGCCAATCAAAGGGGAGACCGAACCTCTCCATCAAGGCCGCCAAATCTTACTCAGAAAGTAGCCGACTGGCGGAACATCTTTGTATTCTCGCCATTCCAAGCGGCTAAATACTAGGCGAGCAGGACGCGAGCAGGAGATGTCCATGAAGACCTGCTGCCTCGCTCATAAAGGGTCTCCTTCACAATCGAATAAATGACTATAATGATAGCGCTCTCCCGTTCAGGGTATGCGAGGAGCGGTGAATGATTCCCCACGATCGGGATATTCCAAAACCAAACCCGATACATTTCCCGCCTTGTCAACGACGAAGCGTATTCGGGCCTCGTACAAGAGCTCTGTTGTCACGAAGAAACTATCTTGAGAAGTTGGGTAAAGGGGCACCTTTTCTGAGTCTCCAATCTGACCAAGAAGGCTCTTTCCGTCCGCACTTCTGCTTACCGTGGCGACGTTATCTCCCAATTGATATCGGCCCGCATACTTTTTGTAAACATCGACATTTATTTTAGCGGGCGGCCGGACTGGAACGTAATCTCTCCAGTTGTACTCGAGTGCAACACTGCGCACCAAAGAGAACCCGACCTGAAATGCACCTGAAGAATTGGCGAGCACTACAGCACCTTTACCTCCGTTTAAGTATCCAACAAGCCAACCGGTAAACGTATCGCTGGGTGTCCCGTCAGAGGTCCTCACTCGGAACCTGCGGCTCTCGTTTTCACCTACCACAAAAACACCGAGGGCAGCATTTGACACAACCGAATGGACCAGCGTCGAATAGGATGCGCTGGACAGTATGCTGCCAGGCTGCCCACTCTTCTGCACATTGATAACGAGCCTGGCCAGATCACTTGGAGTTGTCCACAAACCTGATCCAGCGAGCTCCGGAAATGCGAGGACATCTGCCTGAACGGCCTTGCCGTCACTGGAAAGCATGTGCCCGCTTGCTCGTTCGGGTCGCGGATCTGCCGTGACAGGTTGTGCAAACGAACTGTGTTGCATCCCCACCGGATCGAGTACGAGTTCCTGGACTATCTCACGAAACGGCTTCTGCTGAACATCAGTCAACAGTAACTCTAAGACCAGAAATGCTCCACTTGAATAGTCGAACTCAGTGCCAGGCTCAAATATGACGTCTAAAGGCTGTCCTCGTTCCGGACTCGGATCATGTTTTATGAGCTGCAATACATCCGGCAAGTTTGGCAATGGAGACAAAGTACTAGGTCGATGCCTAGGAATCCCTGAATTGTGGCTGAGCAGTTCGCGGATCGTTACAGGATGCTTTTGAGTAAATTGGTTGGATGGTGCTTTCCAACTGGTCAAATATTTGTTGACATCCTGATCTAGATCTAACTTATTTTCTTGAGCAAGTCGAAGTACAGCAACTGCCGTTACGAACTTCGTGATTCCTCCAGCACAAAAGAGCGTGTCTGGAGTTACGGGAGTTTGAGATCGAACGTCCGTCACCCCATAGCCTTTGGCCCAGGCAATCTGGTAATTGTCTATGACGGCGACGCTGAGGCCTGGAACCAGATTCTTGCTCATTTCCGCACGCAAAGAGAGTTTCTTGATCGGTTCACTCGGCACGATGATTGGAGTCGGCAGCAATGAATTCTCTACCTTGGAAATTCGATCATCAGGGTTTGCTGCCGCGGAGGACTGTTGTTTTGAACCAGAACTCGGAATCGTTTGTGTCAACGCAATTGTGCCCAAAATGAGAACCTGGACGAAATTAGCTATGATTCGTTTCGATGCATTCGTAATCATTGGGACTCTCACTTTCTCATGGTAATTGGTTAGAGGCAGCGCGCGCCCGAACTAACCATGAATAACAAAGGAGCTAATTCAGTGGCGCCTTAATATTTTGAAATGATACCCTCGCGACCTACCGCAAAGTCTCGGTTCCGGTGAACGCCGATCAAGTGTATTAATTAAGCTCGCTGGCCGCCAAAACATCAGCCACCTTCTCCAGCAATTCTCGGCTGCCATAGATGTCCTGTAGGGATTCAGCGATACCGTCGATCCTCGGGTTGTGAAACAATTGTTTAAGTTCCAGATCAACTTGAAATATGTCTGATATCGCCGAAACCAACGTCACCGCACTGAGAGAATGTAGGCCAACTTCAAAGAGGTCGTCTGTAACTCCAAATTGAGCCACGCCGATGATACTAGACACTATACTGACAAGAATACGTTCGATTTGATCGCGCGGGGCAACATAGCTATCAGCACGCACGCGACTCTCACGTCCTGGGGTAGGCAAAGCTTGCATGTCCAGTTTCCCGTTGCGGGTCAGCGGCAATCGTTCCAGTTCTACAAACCACGCTGGAACCATGTACTCCGGTA
>WNFY01015200.1_pt1 | contig 14202 bp, 12 predicted proteins | sample 5400091 | NCBI WGS metagenome assembly WNFY01 (sample SAMN13153364, study PRJNA577476) | soil metagenome | isolation source: 60 cm soil or saprolite under grassland replicate 1 | place: USA:California | collected 2016-06-15 | reverse complement strand
CGGCTGCTCCGCGCGCCCGCCCTGGTCACCAGCGGCAGCGTCCGCTACTCCGGCCGCCGGGTGACCAAGCCCGCCGACTTGCTGCGGATGCGCCCGGACGAGCTGCAGCGGCTGCGCTGGCGCGAGATCGCCATCGTCTTCCAGAGCGCGATGAACGCGCTGAACCCGGTGCTCAACGTCCGCGATCAGCTGCTCGACGTCATCCACGCCCACCTGCGGATGCCGCGGGACGAGGCCAGGGAGCGGGCCGCCTCGCTGCTCGACCTGGTCGGCATCCCGCGGTCCCGGCTGCGCAGCTACCCGCACGAGCTGTCCGGCGGCATGCGCCAGCGGGTGATGATCGCGATGGCGCTGGCCACCGACCCCGAGGTCGTCATCATGGACGAGCCGACCACCGCGCTCGACGTGGTGGTGCAGCGCGACATCCTGGCCCAGATCGTGGAGCTCAAGGAGCAGCTCGGCTTCTCCATCGTGTTCATCACGCACGACCTGTCCCTGCTGCTCGAGCTGGCCGACCGGATCGCGGTGATGTACTCCGGGCAGCTGCTCGAGATCGGCACGGCCGCCGAGATCCACCGCGAGCCGTCGCACCCCTACACCAAGGGCCTGCTCAATTCGTTCCCCTCGCTCCGCGGCCCGCGGCGCGAGCTGACCGGCATCCCCGGCTCACCGCCCGACCTGCGCAGCCCGCCGCCCGGCTGCCCGTTCCTGCCGCGCTGCGGGTACGGCACCTCGGCGTGCGAGGAGGTCGACATGCACCTGCTGCCTGTGGCCACCTCCAAGGACCCGGAGCACGTGACGGCCTGCCCGTTCGTGCTGCCGGAGACGCCGCCCCCGCCGGGAGCGCGGCAGGAACCCGCGGGCGATCCGCCGGTGGAGGACAGGACATGACCGAGCAGGCGACCACGCTGACATCCGCCGCCGCGGCGCGCGGGCCGCTCGCCATGGAGGCGATCTCGGTCAGCAAGGATTTCAAGCTCGGCCGCGGCCAGAGCCTGCACGCGGTCCGCGATGTCTCCTTCAACCTGTACCGCGGCGCCGTGGTGGCGCTGGTAGGCGAGAGCGGGTCGGGCAAGTCCACCGCCGCCCGGCTGCTGGCCGGGCAGGAGCGGCTGACCTCCGGCGCGATCAAGCTGGACGGCAAGCCGGTCGAGGTGCGGCGCCGCGGTGATTTCCGCCGCTACAAGAGCCAGGTCCAGTACGTCTTCCAGGATCCGTTCGCCTCGCTGAACCCGGTGCACACCGTGCGCTATCACCTGGAGCGGCCGCTGAAGCTGCATCACGGCAAGGACGCGAACACCGATGCCGAGGTCGCCGCCCTGATGGAACAGGTGCGGCTCACTCCGGCCAGGCAGTACCTGGTCAAGTACCCGCACGAGCTGTCCGGCGGCCAGCGCCAGCGGGTCTCGTTCGCCCGGGCGCTCGCCGCCCGCCCGACCGTGCTGCTGGCCGACGAGCCGGTGTCCATGCTGGACGTCTCGATCCGGCTCGAGATGCTGAACCTGCTCGATGATCTGCGCCGGCGTTTCAGCCTGGCCATGCTGTATATCACCCACGACATCGCCTCGGCCCGCTACTTCGCCGACGAGGTACTGGTCATGTACGCCGGCGAGATCGTGGAGCGCGGCCCGGCCGAGGAGATCACCCAGCAGCCGGCCCATCCCTACACGCAGCTGCTCGTCGCCTCGTCCCCGGACCCGGACAACCTCGGCAGCGCGCTCCGCGGCGGCGGCAACGGGGCCCGCCGCCAGGGATCCCGCAATCCGGAGCAGGTGGCGACGGTCGGCTGCCCGTTCAGCCCGAGGTGCCCGCTCGCCGAGGACCGCTGCCGGCTCCAAGACCCGGCCCTGCTGCCCATCACCGCCACGCGCGGCGCGGCCTGCTGGCGCCTCGACATAGCCGCTCCCGAGCTCGTCCATGGACCGCCGTGAGGCGGACGTTCCCCCCGATACGTAAAACCCAACGCCGAACACACGAGAGAAAGACGAGGCTGATGAGGAGATTGCACAGCCATAGACGGCTCTTCGCGGTAGGTGCCGCAGGCCTGCTCGCGGCCGGGCTCGCCGCCTGCTCGAGCTCGAGCACAAACCCGAGTTCCGGCTCCACGAGCGCCAGCACCGCCACCGGAAAGACCCTGGTCATGGAGAGCTCCCCCGAGTCCACCATCACCCAGGCGTTCAACCCGTTCGTGCCGACCCAGGCCGCCTACGGCATGGGCGCGACGGGGCTCATCTATGAGCCGCTGATCCAGTTCAACCTGGCCGCGCCGCCGAAGTACTACCCGTGGCTCGCCACCTCCTACGCCTGGTCCAACGGCGGGAAGACGATCACCTTTCCGATCCGCCAGGGCGTGAAGTGGAACGACGGCACGGCGTTCACGCCGGCCGACGTGGTCTTCACCTTCAACCTGATGAAGGCCAACGCGGCGGTCAACCTCAACGGCCTGAAGATCTCCAGCGTGAGCGCGTCGGGCAACAACGTCGTAATCAACTTCCCGACCCCGCAGTTCACCAACCTGCAGTCGATCGCGGGCACCGCGATCGTGCCGCAGGCCATCTGGAGCAAGGCCGGCAACCCGGCCACCTTCACCGACGCCAACCCGGTCGGCACCGGCCCGTTCAAGCTGGGCAGCTTCACGCCGCAGGGCTTCACGCTGGTCAAGAACCCCGGCTTCTGGCAGGCCTCGAGCGTCAAGGTCCCGAAGGTCTTCTTCCCGGTGTACACCTCCAACACCGGCGCGCTGAGCGCGCTGTTCTCCGGGCAGATCGACTGGACCGGTAACTACATCCCCGGCCTGCAGAAGAGCTTCGTCAACACCAACCCGAACTTCCACCACTACTGGGAGGCACCGGGCGGGACCAACAGCCTGATCCCGAACCTGAACAAGTGGCCGACCAACCAGCTGCCGGTGCGGCAGGCGATCAGCGCGGCCATCAACCGCCAGCTGCTCGCCACCGAGGGCGAGTCCGGCCTGGAGAACCCGGTCCTCAACGCCACCGGCCTGACGTCGCCCCTGTTCGACGCCTGGGGCGGCCCGGTCGCCAGCATGACCGTCTCCGCCACGGGCAGCGCGGCGGCCGCCAAGCAGATCCTGCAGAAGGCCGGCTACACCATGGGCAGCAACGGCTTCTTCTCCAAGGGCGGCAAGACCGTCTCGCTGGCGATCACCAACCCGTCCGCCTACACCGACTACGCCCAGGTCGATGCTCTCGTCGCGCAGGAACTGCGGGCGGCCGGCATCGACGCCACGTTCCAGGGCCAGTCCGTGGACGCGTGGAACAGCGACGTCGCCTCCGGTAACTTCCAGCTGACCTCGCACTGGTCCAACGGCGGGATCACCCCGTACAACATGTACGACGGGTGGCTGGACAGCGCGCTCGCCAGCGGCTCAGCCGCGACCGGCGACTACGAGCGGCTGAACAGCCCGCAGGTAAACGCGATGCTGGCCACGCTGGCCGGAGCCGAGACGACCGCCCAGCAGACCGCGGCCCTGGAGCCGATCGCCAAGTTCGTCGCGGCGAACCTGCCGGTCATCCCGACCACCACCGCCTCGCAGTGGTTCGAGTACAACTCGCAGAACTACACCGGCTGGCCGACCCAGGACAACCCCTACGAGACCGGTCAGCCCTCCGGGACCAACAACGGCCCCGGTTCCGGCAGCGTCGAGGTGGTCATCCTGCACCTCACCCCGCGGAGTTAAACCCCGCGGCAGTCAGGCGGGCCCGCCCCCGGCAACCCCCCCACCGGGGGCGGGCCTCTTTCCGCAGCACGATCCCTGAAATTCATCCTGAACGAACTGGGTATCTCCTGGCGCCGAACGGCACCGCGCTCGCCCGGGGAGCCGCCAGGGGCGCTGAACGCTGCCGGGGATCCGCGCGCCTTACTGGTTTTGACCGAGCCCGCGCGGGTACCGGACCGTCTTCCCGGTCATCCGCGTGGACTGCGATGAGCCTTCAGGAGGTGCCCGTGCCCACCCCATCCACCGACATCGACCTCGCGCTCGCCGCCGAGCTTGGCCAGCAGCTGCGGGTGGACTCCGTCCGGGCGAGCACGTCGGCCGGTTCCGGGCATCCGACCTCCAGTATGTCCGCCGCCGACCTGATGGCCGTCCTGGTAGGCCGGCACCTCCGCTATGACTGGGACCACCCGGATCACCCCGGCAACGACCACCTCATCTTCTCCAAGGGGCACGCTTCTCCTCTGCTGTACTCCATCTACAAGGCGGTCGGGGTGGTCTCCGACGAGGAGCTGATGACCGGATACCGCCGCTTCGGATCGCGGCTGGAAGGCCATCCGACCCCGGTGCTGCCCTGGGTGGACGTGGCGACCGGCTCGCTCGGGCAGGGCCTGCCGGACGGAGTCGGCGTGGCGCTGGCAGGCAAGTACCTGGACGAGGCGCCCTACCGGGTCTGGGTCCTGTGCGGCGACAGCGAGATGGCCGAAGGGTCGATGTGGGAGGCCCTCGATAAGGCCTCGCACTACAAGCTGGCCAACCTCATCGCCATCGTCGACGTCAACCGCCTCGGCCAGAGCGGCCCCACGGAGCTTTCCTGGGACACCGATGCCTACCGCCGCCGGGCGGAGGCGTTCGGGGCCCGGGTGTACGCCATCGACGGTCACGACGTCGCCGCGGTCGACCAGGCCATCGCCCGGGCAGGCGACCTCAGCGGCGAACGGCCGGCCGTCATCCTGGCCCGTACCCGCAAGGGCCGAGGCTTCTCCGAGGTCGAGGACCGGGAGGGCTGGCACGGCAGGCCGTTCCCGTCCGACATGGCCGAACGGGCCGTCATCGAGCTCGGCGGCGAGCGAAACCTTGCCGTCCGCGGCCCGCGGCCAGCCGAGGCCGGACCCGCCCGGCTCGACCGGTCCAGGGCCGAGGTCAAGCCGCCGGTCTACGACCGCGGCCAGAACGTGGCCACCCGCAAGGCCTACGGGGAGACGCTCGCCGCGCTCGGCGCGCGTCACGACGTGGTGGCGATGGACGGCGAGGTCAGCAACTCGACCTATGCCTACCTTTTCGCCCAGGCGCACCCCGGCCGGTACTTCGAGATGTACGTCGCCGAGCAGCAGCTGGTCGCCGCGGCGGTGGGTGTCGGCGTGCGCGGCTACCGGCCGTTCGCCTCGACCTTCGCCGCCTTCTTCACCCGGGCCTACGACTTCATCCGGATGGCGGCTATCTCCCGGGCCAGCATCTGCCTGGTCGGCTCGCACGCGGGGGTGGAGATCGGCGCTGACGGCCCGTCGCAGATGGCGCTGGAGGACCTGGCCATGATGCGCTCCGTCCACGGCTCCACGGTGCTGTATCCCAGCGACGCCACCAGCACGGCGGCCCTCGGTCAAGCCGGTCGACGCCCCCACCCTCACCGCGGCCGCCGCGGCCACCCGGGGACGGATGGTGATCGCCGAGGACCACCATCCGGAGGGCGGTCTCGGGTCCGCCGTCCTCGAGGCGCTCGCCGGGACCCCCGAGCTGGCCGTGACCCACCTGGCGGTCAGCGAGATGCCCGGCTCAGGCACCAGCGAGGAACTGCTCGACGCCGCCGGGATCAGCGCCAGCCACATCGCGGACGCCGCCCGGGGCCTGCTGGCCTAGTCGCCGGCGGTCAGGCCCCACCGGCGGCGGATGGCGCCATCGGCCACGCTGAACAGGGCGTGCACCATGATGCCGAGGATCAGGATGACGATGATGATCGCGGTGGCGCTCGGCATGTCGGACTGATCCTGGTCGGTGGACAGCAGCACCCCCAGTGACGGCTGGTTCGCGACGATGACGAGCAGCTCGCCGGCCATCAGGCTGCGCCAGGCGAACGCCCAGCCCTGCTTCAGCCCGGCCACGAACGCGGGCAGCGAGGCCGGCAGGATCAGGTACCGGTACAGCGACAGCCTGCGCAGCCCCATCATCTTGCCCGCCTTGAGCAGCAGCGGCGGAGTGTAGTCCACGCCCGCGATCAGGCCGTTGGCCACCGACGGGGCGGCGCCGAGGATGATCACGAACAAGATGGCGGTGGTGGAGATCCCGAACAAGATGATCGCGAACGGGAACCAGGCGATCGACGGCAGGGTCTGCAGTCCGGTGATCAGCGACCCGACGGCGGCCCGCAGCGGCCGGATCCGGGACACCAGGGCGCCGATGACCGCGCCGATCAGCACGGCCAGGCCGAACCCGATGACGGCGCGTTCCGCCGTGGTGCCGATGGCGTGCCACAGCAGGCCGGTCTGCAGCTTGTGCCCCAGGTTCGCCAGCGTCGCGCCTGGGCCGGGGAAGATGCTGCTCTTCCATCCGCTGACGTGGATCAGCTGCCACGCCGCCAGCACGATGACGATGGCCAGCGCCACCGGCCACAGGCCGCCCCAGCCGACGGCGCTTCGAGGGACTCAAGCCAGGTCAGCTTCTCCGCGTAGGCGGGCACGTTCTTGTCCACGTGGGGAGGGACGGCCCCGAAGTCAGCGGGCATCGCGGCTCATCTCCTCGCGCAGCCGGTCGGTGATCCGGGCGGCCAGTTCCGCGACCGGTGCCGAGTCGATACGGCGGGGACGCTCGATCGGCACGCCGAACTCGGCGATGACCCGGCCGGGCCGGCTGCTCAGCACCACCACCCGGTGGCCGAGCCGGACCGCCTCCCGGACGTTATGCGTCACGAACAGGACGGTCAGCTTGCGGTCGGCGCAGATCCGGTCCAGCTCGTCGTGCAGCACGTCCCTGGTCATCGCGTCCAGCGCGCCGAACGGCTCGTCCATCAGCAGCACGTCCGCGTCCTGGGCCAGCGCGCGGGCCAGCGCGACCCGCTGCCGCATGCCGCCGGACAGCTGGTGCGGGCGCTTGCCGCCGAACCCGCTCAGGTGCACCGTCTCCAGCAGTTCCGCGGTCCGCTGACGGCGCTCGGCCTTAGCCACGCCGCGGGCGCGCAGCGCCAGCTCGACGTTGCCCGCCGCGGTGAGCCACGGGAACAGCGCGGGCTCCTGGAACATGAACGCCACCTGGCCCCCTCCGGCAGAAACCTCGCCGGAGGTCGGCTGCTCCAGCCCGGCCACCAGGGCGAGCAAGGTGGACTTGCCGCAGCCCGACGCGCCGATGAGGCAGGTGAACTCCCCCGGCGCGACCTCAAGAGACACGTGGTCGAGCGCGTGCACGGCCGAACTGCCTCGTCCGAACACCTTGGACACGCCCGTCAGCCGGACGGAACCCCCGGCGGGGGGCGCCGCGCGGCGATCGGTCACCGTCACGGAACTCACCTGCCTCACCATGGCTAGGAGCTGATTTGCGATTGGCCGGCCGCGGCCAGCGCCTTGTTGAGCGGGCCGAGATCGTAGATCCCGCTCAGGTCGACCGGCTTGAGCAGGCCGAGCGAGACGGCCTGGTCGGCGGCGGTCTTCAGGGAGGCCGCGTCCGGGTCGTTGGTGAAGGTGATCTCCTTGAACGACGCCGCGACGAGGCTCGCCTTGAGCGGCTTGCCGGCATACGAGGCCAGTTCCGCGTTCGCGTCCGCCTGCGCCGCGGCCGGGCTGGACTTGATGAAGTCGTTCGCCTGGACCTGGGCCTTGAGCAGGTCGTCGACGATGGCCGGGTGGGCGGAAAGGAAGCTCTGCGTCACCACGAGCACGGTGGTGACGCCGGGCTCGCTGAGTAGCACCGTGCCGCCGTCGCTGACCATCTGGATGTCGTAGGGCGCCGGCTCGGAGCCGCCGGCGATCTGACCGGACTTGAACTCGAGCACGGCGGCCGAGTTGGGCTTGGTCGGCTTGACCAGGGCATCACCGCCGCCGGTCGTGGTGGTGGTCAGGCCGTGCTGCTTGAGCCAGTAGCGCAGCGCCACGTCCTGGGTGTTGCCCAGCGACGGCGTGGCCAGCGACTTGCCCTTGAGCTGGGCGGCGGCGGTGATGCCCTTCTTGACCACGATGGACGCGCCGCCGGTGGCGGCCCCCGAGATGATCTTGATGGCGCTGCCGCTGGACTTCTGCCAGGCGTTGATGGCCGGGTTCGGCCCGACGTAGGCGGCGTCGAGCTGGCCGGAAAGGATCGCCGTGGTCTCCTCGGTCCCGCTGCTGAACGCGGAGGCCTTCAGCGTGCCCGCGGAGCCGAGGGCCTTGGCGAAGAAGCCTTCCTTGAGGCCGACCAGGGCAGAGGCATGCGTGATGTTGCTGAGGAAGCCGAGCCTGACCGTGACCGGCGAGCCTCCGCCGGCGTTCGAGCTGGCCGCCGAGCCCGAAGATGAGGACGAAGACGAAGCGCAGCCTGCCAGCAGCAGGGCCGCGCCGATCAGCGCGGCGGTCGTGACACGTCGCATCCAGTACCTAATTTCTATCGTTTATATAGGAAACAACCTGGGTTGACTATACATGAAGTCGGCAATGTAGGGAATCGGGCCCGGACAAAGTTGTAAACAAGGCTGCAGGCGGCCCCGGGCCTGATGCGTACGTGTTGTAAACGGCCCGGGCAGGGATGCGCCCGCCCAGGCGGCCGCAGTGGCGTCAGTTGCCGGCGTCGCTCGAATCCTGCAGCGTGATGCCGGCCACCGCGGGGAACTTGGCCAGGCACTTCTCCAGCCGCGCCACGTCCGCGTCAGTGGCGTGATCGACCCGGAAGGTCAGCTGCTGGAGCGCGTAAGGAGAATTCAGGTCGGACGGCAGGGGCTGGGCGGCCACGGCGGGAACCTTGGCACAGGCCGATCGCACGGCCAGCCGCTGCGACACCGGCGTGCCCGAGCGGAAGGTGACGACGGCCTGCCGGTGCCCGAGCGCGGCGTCGAACTGTGAGCAGCCAGCCAGCGTGGCCGCGACCGCGAGGGCCAGGCCCGCGCCGGTCAGCCGGCGGCGCCCTCCCGCACTCACTACACCGGGTAGTACCCGCATGATGCCAGCCTACGGGCTGACGGCGGCTAGTACGGTAGCGGCAGGGCCTTCTCAGACCAGGCCCAGCAGGAGGACACGTGGCCGGCCGGATCGAAGACTACGCCGTCGTCGGCGACATGCAATCCGCCGAAGCGTGCCAGGCTAGGAGGAAACGGTCAGCCAGGTCATGAAACCCCAGACTGCTAGGCGATAATGCCCTCCGCTCGTCACATTCTCATCGTCAACTCCCGCAACGTGCACCAGCCGGTCTTCGTGGTCGGCGCACCGCACTCGGGCGCGGACCTGATCGGCCGCGCCCTGAAGGCGTCCGCGGGCTTTCACCTCACGCTCGGCCAGCCGAGCGTGCTGCGCACCGTGTACGCCTTCGCGCGGCGGCCGTCCATGCACCAGGGCCGGGCGCAAGCCGCCGCCACCGTCATCAGGGACGCCTTCGCGCAGGGCTGGCAGGTCACCCCGAGCAGCTGCCTGGAATGCACCCGCGAGTGCCGGGCCGCCGCCGGCCTGGCCGCCGATGCCGTCGGGCCGTGCGTGGAACTGCGGGGTCTTGAGACGTTCGGCGACGCCAGCCCGGACCTGATCTACTGCGCGGAGGCACTCACCTACGCGTTCCCCGACGCCCGGATCGTCCAGGTGGTCAGGGACGGCCGGGACGTGGTGGCCAGCATGCTCGCCGACCCGGTGGTGATGTCCTGGTTCCGGCCCAGCTTCGTGAACGTGGACACCGAGTTCCCCAACCCGTTCTTCGGCATTGAGTCCGCCGAGGACCGCGACCTGTGGCCGCGGCTGTCCCCGGCCGGCCGGTGCGCGCTGCGCTGGCGCTGGTCCGTGCGCCTGGCCGCCCGGCTGCACCATAGCCTGCCGGCCGGCCAGCTGAAGACCATCCGCTACGAGCACCTGCTGAGCAGGCCAGACGAGGTCCTGGCCGACTTGTCCCGGTTCGCCGGGACCACCGTGCAAGCGGCCGAGATCCGCAACGAGGCCCGCACCGCCCGCACGCGCAGCCGCAACCGCCGCGCCCCGGCGTACGAGATGTCCCTCACCAGCGAGGACATCACCGAGATCGAGAAGACCGCCGGCGAGGAACTCCGCCGCCTCGGCTACAGCCTCTAGCCAGCCGGCTACCGCACCTGGGCGGCCAGGGCCTAGGCGGCCTGGCCGGCGAACTGGGTGTGATACAGGTCGGCGTACAGGCCGCCCGCCGCGAGAAGCTCCTCGTGCGTGCCGCGCTCGGTGATCCGGCCGGCGTCGACGACCAGGATCTGGTCGGCCTCCCTGATGGTGGACAGCCGGTGCGCGATCACCAGCGAGGTGCGGCCGGCCAGCGCCGTCTTCAGCGCGCGCTGCACGGCGACCTCCGACTCGGAGTCCAGGTGCGCGGTGGCCTCGTCGAGAACCACCACCGACGGGGCCTTCAGCAGCAGCCGGGCCACGGCGACGCGCTGCTTCTCACCGCCGGACAGCCGGTAGCCCCGGTCCCCTACCACGGTGTCCAGGCCGTCAGGCAGGCCGGAGATCAGGTCCCAGATCTGGGCGGCCTCGCATGCCTGGATCAGCTCGAGCTCGGTGGCGGCCGGCCGCGCATAGGTGAGGTTGGCCCGGATCGACCAGCGCGGTCAGCTTGCCCGGAGGCGCCAGGAAGCTCACCCCGTGCAGAACGCGGGCCGCGGCGTCCCGGCGTTCCGGCGCGGGCAGCGCGATGGACTCCAGCGAGGCGAGCGACACCTCGCTCGCCGTCGGGTACCTGAAGGACACCTCGTCGAACTCGATCTCCGGAGCGACATCGCCCCGGTCCTGGGCCGGCAGGTCGACCGCGCCGGGCTTCTCGGCGATCAGCGGCTTGAGGTCGAGCACCTCGAAGACCCGGTCGAAGCTGACCAGGGCGGTCATGACGCTGATCTGCACGCTGGACAGCGACGTGATCGGCCCGTAGACCCGCCCCAGCAGGGTGGTGAGGGCGACCAGCGTGCCGATCTGGAAGGTGCCGTCGATGACCAGGGTGCCGCCCAGCCCGTAGACGACCGCGGTCACCAGCGAGGCCAGGAGCGTGAGCGCGACGAAGAGCACCTGACCGTACATCGCGGTGACGACCCCGATATCGCGGACCTTGGCCGCGCGCGAGGAGAACGCACCGGACTCGTCGCGGGGCCGCCCGAACAGCTTCACCAGCATGGCACCCGCGACGTTGAACCGCTCGGTCATCGTCGAGCCCATCTCGGCGTTGAGCTGCATGCTCTCCCTGGTCAGCCGCTGCATCCGGCGGCCGACCAGCCGGGCCGGCAGGATGAACAGCGGGATCATGACCAGGGCGATGACCGTGACCAGCCAGGACAGGTAGAACAGCGTCACCAGGATGAGGATCAGGCTGAGCAGGTTGGAGATCACGCCGGACAGCGTGGAGGTGATGGCCTGCTGGGCCCCGATCACGTCGCCGTCGAGGCGGCTGACCAGCGACCCCGTCTGGGCCCGGGTGAAGAAGGCGATCGGCTGGCGCTGCACGTGATCGAACACCTGGGTGCGCAGGTCGTAGATGAGGCCCTCGCCGATCCGGGCGGAGAACCAGCGGATCACGAAGCCGAGCACGGCGTCGAAGATCGCGACGGCCGCGACCGCGCAGGCGATCACGATCACCACCCGGTCGTTGCGAGCCAGGATGCCGTGGTCGATGATCTCCCGCAGCAGCAGCGGGTTGACGACGGTGACCACCGCGTCGACGACGGTAGCGAGGAGGAATACCGCCAGGTGAACCCGGTACGGCCGCGCGTAGGCGGCGATCCTGCGGATGGTGCCCGGCTTGAGCTTCTGCTTGGTGATGGAGGGATCCATCCGGAACCCTCGCATCATGACCATGTTTGGCCGCCCGTACATGACCAGGGAAACCCCTCAGGGGCGGCAATTAGTTCCCGTGACGGGCGCGATTGCTATCAGCTAGCAGCGAACTTCAGGGGCTATCCGGGCGGGGTCCCGGCGGCAACGTCGCCGGGCCGGTGCCACCTGCAGGTAAACCTAGCGCTTCACCTTGCTCTTGCTACTGCGGGTCGCACCACCGCGCCCGCGCAACGTCACTCCGGTCTCGGTCAGGATCCGGTGGACGAAGCCGTAGGACCTTCCTGTCGAGGCCGCCAGTGATCGGATGCTCTCGCCCGAGTCATACCGTTTGCCGAGGGTGGTCGCCAGCTTGCTGCGATCCATCCCGGTCACCCGCGTGCCTTTCTTGAGGGTCTCGGCCACATGTACCTCCCGTTAGATGCGGTCACCATTGAGTTACACATCCCCCTCTGGCAATGATCAGGCATGACCGCGGGATTGGCCACCCACATGACGGTAAATGATCACTATATTTTGATCAGGCTATGGCAGATTCGCCGCCTTAGGCGGTGCGCTTAGGCCGGGCGCGTCAACTGACAACAGTCTTACGCTAGCGCGACCAGATCTGCGAAATCTTCGCTCCATGCGTCTTCCACGCCGTCGGGCAGGACGATAACGCGCTCTGGTGATAGCGCTTCAACCGCACCTTCATCATGCGTCACAAGCACTATCGCGCCGCGGAAGCCGCGCAGCGCACCGAGAACCTCTTCCCGGCTGGCCGGATCGAGGTTGTTCGTCGGCTCATCGAGCAACAGGACGTTCGCCCCTGATACAACAAGAAGAGCGAGGGCCAGCCTCGTCTTTTCTCCGCCGGAAAGCACGCCGGCGGGCTTTTCGACATCATCGCCGGAGAACAGGAATGACCCGAGAACCTTACGCTGCTGCGATTCGGTAAGGTCCGGGGCGGCGGAGCGCATGTGCGATAGGACCGTTCGGTCGGTCTCCAGCGTTTCATGCTCCTGGGCATAATATCCGAGGCTAAGGCCGTGTCCTGGCGTGACCTTTCCGGTGTCCGGAGTCTCCAGGCCGGCCAGCAGCCGGAGCAGCGTGGTCTTCCCCGCCCCGTTGAGCCCGAGGACCACCACCCGGCTGCCCCGGTCGACGGCCACGTCCACCCCGGTGAACACCTCGGCCGACCCGTATGACTTGGACAGGCCGACAGCGGTCAGCGGGGTACGGCCGCACGGGTCGGGAACCGGGAAACGGAGCCTGGCCACCCGGTCAGCGGTCCGCTCCGCCTCGACCCCGGCCAGCATGCGCTCGGCCCGGCGCTGCATGTTCTGGGCGGCCCTGGCCTTCGTCGCCTTGGCTCGCATCTTGTCCGCCTGGGCCATCAGCGTGCTGGCCTGGCGGCCCGCGTTCACCCGCTCCCGCCTGCGCCGCCGCTCGTCGGTCTCGCGCTGCTGCAGGTAGGCGTGCCAGCCGAGGTTGTAGGTGTCCAGGAAGGCCCGCTGCGCATCGAGATAGAAGACCTTGTTCACCACGTCGGCGAGCAGCGCCACGTCGTGGCTGATCACCACCAGGCCGCCGCGGTAGCTCTTGAGGTGGTCGCGCAGCCAGGCCACCGAGTCGGCGTCCAGGTGGTTGGTCGGCTCGTCGAGGAGCATGGTCTCGGAACCGGAGAACAGGATCCTGGCGAGCTCGACCCGGCGCCGCTGGCCGCCGGACAGGGTGTGCAGCGGCTGGTGCAGGACCCGGTCGGGCAGGCCCAGGCTGGCGGTGATCGAGGCGGCCTGCGACTCGGCCGCGTACCCGCCGAGCACCGCGAGCCGCTCTTCCAGCCCGCCGTACCTGCGGATGGCGTCGGCCGTCGCGGCGGAGTCGGAGCCGGCCATCTCCGCTTCGGCCGCGCGGAGCTCGGCGCGCAACTGGTCGAGCCCGCGGGCGGACAGCACACGGTCGATGGCCAGCATGTCCAGGTTCCCGGTCCGCGGGTCCTGCGGCAGGTACCCGACCGTGCCGGACCGGCGCACCGACCCGGCGGCCGGCTGGGCCTCCCCGGCCAGCACCTTGGCCAGCGTGGTCTTCCCCGCGCCGTTCCGGCCGACCAGGCCGATCCGGTCCCCGGCGGACACCTGGAACGACGCACCGTCAAGCAGCAGGCGTGCGCCAGCCCGCAGTTCGATTTCGGTTGCCACGATCATGACTTAACTGCTCCTAGGGACTGGAAATGGACAGACCTCTCCTGTGGGGCGCGTCCCTAGTCCGAGGTGAGGAGCATAGCATCTACTTTACTTGGTCAGCCGGGGCCGGGCCATCCGATTCCGGCTCGGTCAGCCGGATGCGGATGGCGAGGAAGGCGCGGGGGGTGTCGCGCAGTACGGCCAGCCGGGGGTCGGGCACGGTGAGGAAGCGCCCGGTCGCCGCCTTGGCCAGGTACTTCTCCAGTCGGGGGTCGCCGCGCAGCCCGGCGGCGGACCGCTTGTCCCCGCCCAGCACCACGGCGTCGAGCCGGTCAGGGCCGTACTGGCCGAGCACCTCGGCCGC
>WNFY01009563.1_pt1 | contig 14212 bp, 10 predicted proteins | sample 5400091 | NCBI WGS metagenome assembly WNFY01 (sample SAMN13153364, study PRJNA577476) | soil metagenome | isolation source: 60 cm soil or saprolite under grassland replicate 1 | place: USA:California | collected 2016-06-15 | reverse complement strand
GAGGGACACTACGAGAAGTGGCCACCTTGTCCTCCTTCGAGCAGATTTGGTCGTCTACTCAAAGAGTGACCAGGTGGCCGCCCCATCAGCCACTCGAGGGGCGCCAAGGCGGATCAAACGTTAAACGCGAAGCTGAGGGGGCGGCGGTGCGCCCGGACCCCCAGCGGGTCCGGGCGCACCGCCCAGGCAAGAAGAGGCGGCGTCAGGAGCCGTATACCTCGAATTCGGATACCTGGCCTGCCGGCCAGCCGGTGTTGGCGGTGATGGTGAGTCGGAGGTATCGCTGGCTGGTGGTGGCTAGGGGGATGGTGACTGTGTTGGCGGTGGCGGGGTTGAAGGTGTAGCTGGCGGAGCCGACGACGGTCGAGTAGGAGGAGCCGTCGGTGGAGCCGAGGACTGACAGGGTTTGGGTGCGGGTTTGCCAGGCTGACGAGGGCGGCAGTTTCAGCACGATCCGGGATACTGCTTTGGCGCTGCCGAGGTCGACGGTCAGTGATTGTGGGAAGGCGTTGTTGGCGCTTTCCCAGTAGGTGTAGGGGTTGCCGTCGACGGCGTTGCCGGAGCTGTAGACGTCGGTGTGGCTGGTCTCGCTGGTCGGGCGGCCCGCCGCGAGGTTCGGGTTCACCGGAGGGGGCGACGTGGTTGGCGGCGGCGTGGTTGGCGGCTGCGTGGTGGCGGGGGGAGTGGTCGGGGTGGGGTTGCCGTAGACAGGCGGCGGCCACGGACCGCAGTACGGCGTCGCCGTGTACCAGCCGGAGTTCCCGGCGCCCTGGTTGATGGCGAAGCCGCCGCCGATGCAGCTGTAGATCGGGTTGCTGTAGCCGACGTTGGTCGCCTTCACGTTGGCGAACGATGCGTTCCCGGTGCCCTGGATCTGCAACGCGAAGGTGCCCGTACCGTTGATGTTGACGTTGTTGAAGTTGACCCCGGTGATCGTGCCCTCGATGAACTGGATCGCCTCGTACGAGCTGTCGATGATGTCGGTGTCGGTGACGTTGATCGTGGCGGTCATCGGCTCGTTGAGCGCGTCGAACCAGATCGCGCCGACGCCGAACTGCCAGTTGTAATCGGAGTTGCCGGCTCGGATCGTCGTGTTGCGGGCGACCGTGTGGGTGCCCGAGACGGCGGTGCCGGAGCCGGAGTTGACGCCCGGGTAGCGGTTGCCGATGTGGACGCCACCGCCGTTCGTGAGGGTGTCGGCCACCACGTTGTCGCTGACGGTGATGTTCCTACCGCCGTAGATCGCGATGTTGTTGGCGAGGATCGGTGACACAATCGTGTTGAACGTGAACGAGTTGTTGACGTTGGGCACATTCTGCGCCCACATCGCCAGCCCGTCGTCACCGGTGTTGCGTACGAACGTGTTGGTGACCGTCGAGTTGGTGACGCCCCAGTGGAAGTTCATGCCGTCGGCGGTCTGGTCGAGGATGCGGCTGTTCCTGATGGTGAGGTTGTCCATCGGGCCGTCCATCCAGGCGCCCACCTTGGTGTGCTGCATCCACACGTTGTCGACGACGGAGTTGCTCATCGCACCACCGATGGCGTTGACCTGGTCCTCGTCGACGCGCTCCTGGATGTCGCCGATGATGGCGAAGTCCCGGAGAGTGACGTTGCGGCTGGGGCCGTTCTGGGCGCCCGGACCGCCGCCGCCGTTGACGTACTTGCCGTAAATGCCGGCCGCCTTCCTGCGGTCGGTGGGGTGCCGGCCACCGAGCACCGAATACCACACCCCGGCGCCGCGGAGGGTCACATTGTCGACGACGACGTGGTCCCACAGCGTGAAGTTTCCGGACGGGATCCAGACCTGCCGGCCCTGCGCCGCACCGGCGTCGACGGCCTGTTGGAAGTTGGCGGTGGAGTCGGCTGCGCCGGTCGGGTCGGCGCCGAAGTCGGTGACCACGTCGAGCGCGCCGGTCGGTTTCGCGATGGGCGGGGCAACATTCTCGAAGTCGGCCAGGTCGACGACGAACCAGGGCGAGACGTCGGTCGAGGAGACCTGGATGCGCACCTTCGTGCCGGCGGCGAGCGTCGAGCCGAACATCGTGCGGGTCTCGTCGTAGAAGTGGTGCGGGTTGCCGGCGCCCGGATTGTTGCCGAACGGGTACCCACCGTAGAACCAGCCGTACCGGGAGGTGAACGACAGGCTCTTCAGCAGCGAGCCGTTGACCCGCAGGTCGATCGGGGCCGTCAGGCCGCTGCCGTTCGCGGTGTCCGGCACGCTGTATCGCACCGTCATCGCGTTGGCGGGTTGGGTCAGGGTGAACTCGACGTACTGGCCCACCGCGTTGAGCTGTACCGCACGGCGACCGGAGGCTTCGCTCGGCAGAGTGGTGTATGTGCGGTTCGGGCCGATGATCGTGCCGTTGGTGGCGGCGTCCTCCGCCTCCTGCTCGACGAATGGCACGGTGGCGCCGCGGCCGGGAACGGCCAATGGCGACAGCACCGCCGCCTGTGCGGCGTTGGCGGACGGGCCGCCCGATAGTGCTATTGCGCCGAGTAGGCCGGCGACCATGGCGGTGACGGCCGATATGGTCACGACGGTGTGGGCTCCGGGGTGGAGCGCTGTGGAACGGTCAGGTCTCTTTTCCGCGGGCGGGATGCCTGATACGGGAGGGGGCGTGGCGGCACGGGGCATGGTGGGTGCCCTCCTTGCTGGCTCGATGGACAGTCGGGGCGTCTGTGCAGCCCTGATGGGTGGCCTCCTGCTGGGCGCCGGGTCAGCTGCGGCGCAGCCAGACTGCGGTCTCCGGCGGGAGCAGGCCACCGGCGAGCGGGCCGCTGGTGAGCAGGACGACGTCGTGCGGCGGCAGCGCAACGGCGGCGTCGGACAGGTTGACGACACAGACAACACCGGATGCAGAGGCCTCGTCGGCGGCGCGGGAGAACGCCAGGACGCCTAGCGGGGCGTCGAGCCAGCGCATCCCGCCGTCGCCGAGTGCGGGTTCGTCGCGGCGGATGCGCAGCGCCGCGCGGTAGAGCTCCAGCATCGACGCCGGGTCTCCGGTCTGCGCCTGCACCGTGCGGTCCTTCCAGTCTGCGGGCTGGGGCAGCCAGGGCTTGGCGGCTGAGCCGGGCGGGCTGAAGCCGAACGGGGGCTCGTCGCCCGACCAGGGCATCGGCACCCGGCAGCCGTCGCGGCCCGGATCGACGTGGTTGGAGCGGTGCCACATCGGGTCCTGGCGCAGTTCGTACGGGATGTTCTCCACCTCCCACAGGCCCAGCTCCTCACCCTGGTAGACGTAGGCCGAGCCCGGCAGCGCGAAGGCGAGGAGCGCGGCCGCGCGGGCCCGTACCCATCCGAGCTGAAGATCGAGAGGTACGCCCTCGCGGCGGCCGGCGAAGCTGAACGAGCTGTCCTCCCGGCCGTAGCGGGTGACGTGGCGGGTGACGTCGTGGTTGGAGAGCACCCAGGTCGCCGGCGCGCCGACCGGGGCGTGCGCGCGCAAGGTCTCGTTGATGCACTCACGCAGCCGGTCGGCGTCCCATGGGCAGCAGAGGAAGTCGAAGTTGAACGCGGTGTGCAGTTCGTCGGGGCGCAGGTAGTTGGCGAAGCGCTGCCGGTCGGGCAGCCATACCTCGCCGATGAGGATGCGCTCGCCGGGGAAGGAGTCCGACAGTCGGCGCCAGGAGCGGTAGATCTCGTGCACGCCGTCCCGGTCGGTGTAGGCGCTGTCGCCGTCGAGTGCCGGATCCTTGGCGATGACGGCCGCGGAGTCGATGCGGATGCCGTCGATGCCGCGGTCGAGCCAGAAGCGCAGCACGTCTTCGAACTCGGCCCGCACCTCGGGGCTGTCCCAGTTGAAGTCGGGCTGCTCGGGTGCGAACAGGTGCAGGTACCACTCGCCCGGGCTGCCGTCCGGTTCGGTCACGCGGGTCCAGGCCGGCCCACCGAAGATCGAACACAGATCGGTGGGCGGCAACTCGCCGTGCTCGCCGCGGCCGGAGCGGAACCAGAACCGGCTGCGCTGCTGGGAACCCGGCCCGGCCGCCAGCGCCTCGACGAACCAGGCGTGCGCGTCGGAGCAGTGGTTGGGCACCACGTCGATGATCACGCGGAGCCCGAGCCGGTGTGCCTCGCCGATGAACGACTCCGCTTCGCCGAGCGTGCCGAAGAGCGGGTCGATGTCACGGTAATCCGCTACGTCGTAGCCGGCGTCGGCCATCGGCGACGGGTACCACGGGCTCAACCAGATCGCGTCGACGCCCAGCTCGGCGAGGTAGGGCAGGCGTTCCCGGATGCCGGCCAGGTCGCCGATCCCGTCGGCGTTGCCGTCGGCGAAGCTGCGCGGGTACACCTGGTAGATCACTGTACTGCGCCACCATGGACTGGACACGGACACCTGCTTTCCTGTCGTGGCCTTACGTGGTCAGCCCTTCATCGAGCCGGCGTTGAGGCCGCCGATGATGCTCCGTTGGAAGATCAGAAAAACGATGATCATCGGTACGCTCGCGATGACGAGGCCGGCCATCATTTCCGTCGGCGGCACCTGGCTGGTGTTCGACAAGCGGCTGAGCGCCACGCTCAGCGTCTGCGTGTCGGTGTTCTGCAGCACCAGCAACGGCCAGAGGAAGTCCTTCCAGATTCCGATGATTGCGAAGATCGAGACGACACCGAGGACAGGGCGGGACAGCGGCAGCACGATGCTCCACAGGACGCGCAGCCGGCCAGCGCCGTCCAGGCTTGCGGAGTCGAGCAGGTCATCCGGAATCTGGTCGAAGAAGCGCTTGAGCACATAGATGTTGAACGCGTTGGCGGCCGCGGGCAGCCACAGTGCCCACGGCGTGTTGAGCAGGTTGACGCCGAACAGGGGCACGTTGCTGACGGTCAGGTAGGCGGGTACGAGCAGCGCCGCGGCCGGCAGCATCAGGCTGGCCAGCATCATGCCGAGAATCAGCTTGCCGAGCATGGGACGCAGCTTGGACAGCGCGTACGCCGCGGTCACGTCGACGGCGAGCTGGATGAGCCAGCCACCGAGCGCGTACACGACCGTGTTGCCGAAGTAGTGGGCGATCCGCAGCTGGCTCCAGGCGTCCGTGTAGTTCTCCGGGTGGAACGAGTTCGGAACATAGGTCGGCGAGGGCTGCGCGAACTCGACCGGTGACTTCAACGCGCTACTGACCATCCAGTAGAGCGGAAAGATGAACACCAGCGCGAACAGCACGGTCGCCACGGTCAGCACGGCGTAGTAGATGACCCGGTTGCGGCCGCGACCCAGTTCGACGTCGGAGATGAGGGTACGGGTGGCCGTGCCGCCGCGGCGCCCGCCGGGAGAGCGGCGGATGGTGCGGGGCGCCGGGGCCGTAACCTCTGGCGGCCGGAGCGGGGCGGAGACGGACATGCTGGACGTCCCCTCAATCCGCGGTACGGGTCAGTCGCAGGTAGATCGCGGAGAACACGCCGAGCACGACGAACAGCAGCACGCTCATCGCCGCGGCCAGGCCGAAGTCGTGATTGACCGTGAAGGCATACCGGTAGACCAGAACCATCACGGTGATGGTGTCCGGGTTGGTCGTGCCGGTGAGCTGGTACGGCTCGATGAAGACCTGCATGGTCGCGACCACCTGCAGGAGAAGGAGAACCAACAGGATGAAGCGCATCTGCGGGATCGTGACGTGCCGCAGGCGCTGCCAGACCGTCGCGCCGTCCAGTTCGGCCGCCTCATACAGCTCACCCGGAATTCCCTGCAGCGCGGCCAGATACATCAGCGTGGCGCCGCCCATGTTGGCCCACGTCGACACCAGGACGAGCGAGATCATCGCCATCCTGGGCGACTGGGTCCACTGCGACTCGGGCAGATGAGTGCTCCGCAGGAGCGCGTTGAACAGTCCGTTGCCCGGGTCGTAGAAGTGGCGCCACAGCAGCACGACGACGATCGGGGGCAGCATCACGGGAAGGTAGACCGCTGTCCGGAAGAAGCCTTTGAACTGCCGCAGCTCACCCAGCAGCACCGCGACCGCGAACGGCACCGCGTAGCCGAGGACCAGCGCCAGCCCGGTGAACAGCAGCGTGTTCTTCCACGCCGTCCAGAAGAGAGGATCGGCGAACAGCGCGCGGAAGTTGTCCAGGCCCACCCAGTACGGGTCGGTCACGAAGTTGACCTGCTGGAAGCTGAGCACGATCCCGCGCACCAACGGATACCACGAGAAGAGCGCGAAGCATGCGATGCCGGCCGCCATGAATGCGTACGCCAGCAGGTTGTCGGCGACCGTGCGGCGCAGCCGGGACCGGCGAGAGGCGGGCCGGCCGGCCATGAGAACCGCCATTGAGGGCGACCTTTCTTCGTACGGTCTCCCGTGGGCCGCCTGGCCGGCGGCCCACGGGCGGGCCTACTTGACCGACGCGAGGATCGTGTTGACCTGCTTCTCGGCGTCGCCCAGGAGTTGGGCGGGGTCGGCGTTGCGGTCGGTCAGCACCTTCTGCATCGCGACGTCCAGTACCGCGTAGATCTGTTGCGCGTTGGGCGGTTCGAGCTTGACCGGGATGGCGGTCCTGGCGCTGACGAAGGGCGCGTAGTTCGGCTGCGGCACGTTGGCGTACTGCTTGTCGGCCGCGGCCTGCTTCGCGGCCGCCTCACCGGTGAAGATCTGTGGTTCCGGCAGTCCGACCGGCAGCTTGTTCTCCGCCGCCCACTTGTTCTCCGCCGCCAACCGGTCCGCGCTGGTGAACCAGAAGGTCAGCCACTTGAGACCGGCGCGGATCTTCTCCGGTGTGTCCTTAGCGTTGAACATGTAGCCTTCGCCACCACCGAGCGTTCCCTTGCCGTCCGGGATCGGGCCGAGGCCGTAGTCGGCGAAGTTTCCCTTGTACTGGTTGACGATGGTCGGGATGTTGTCGGCGGTCGCGACGTACATGCCGAGCTTGCCGGAGCCCATCATCTGCAGCAGGTCGGCCCACTCCAGGAGTTGCCGGCTGCCCATGCTGTTGTCGGTCCAGCGCATGTCCTTGAGCTGTTGCAGGACCTGCCGGCCCTTGTCGTTGTTGAACGCAGCCTTCCAGGTGCCGCCCTCGTTGGTGGCGATGTCACCGCCGAGGGAGTAGAGCTCGGCCGTGAAGTGCCAGCCGCCGGTGTTGGACTTGCTGTAGTCGCCGTAGCCGCTGGTTCCGTCGCCGAGCGCGGTGATCTTCTGCGCGGCGGTGCGAACCTCGGCCCAGGTCTTCGGCGGGCTGTCCGGGTCAAGTCCGGCCTTCGTGAACAGGGTGCGGTTGTAGAGCAGGCCGAGCGAGTAGTTCTTGTACGGCAGGCCGTAGACCTTGCCGTCGGGGCCGGAGAAGACCTTCAGGACGTCCGGTCGGACCTGCTTGACGACCGGAAACTCGTTCAGGTATTTCGAGATGTCGGCGACCTGGCGCTTGGCGATGAGACTGGCCGGATCGGTGAAGTAGACATAGAAGACGTCCTCGAGTTGCCCGCCGGCGAGCTTGGCGGTGAACGTCTGCGGGTCCATCTTGCCCTCGCGGGCGTCAATCTTGATGTTCGGGTTCTGCTTCTCGAACTCCGCGACATTGTCGAGGAACCTCTGGTGGTTGGCCGCCTCGGTGGCCGGTGGTAGGCCGTTGACGACGAGCGTGACCTTGCCGCTGGCGGCTTGCTTGTCCTTGCCGTCGCCGCACGCCGCGGTCGAGAGTGCGGCCGCGGTGACGACCAGCGTCACGACCGCATTGCGGAGCTTTGCTCTGTTCATGAACGAGCACCCCTTCCTGGGGTAGTGCGCGCGCGGATATTCCGAGCGGGTGTGACGCAGGTCTCAGATAGCCGGTATGTGGCGACGACGATACAAAGGCGAACGAGTTTGCGCAAGAACTGAATCTAACAATGAAAGAAGTAGACTATGCGCCGGAAGCGGTCACGAAGCAGGGCGGACCGAAGTCCGCCCTGGTAGGAGCCGTATCGAAGCCGGTCGGTGCGTCTGGGAGCCGGTCGGTGCGCCGGCGCAGCGTCAGCGGGTCGGCGCCGGCGCGGTTGATCCGCGCACGACGAGCTCCGGCTCGAAGAGCAGCTCGTCGGGCGGGACGCCGATACCCTCGATCTGGTTCACCAGCAGGTTGACCACCGACTGGCCCATCGCCTCGATCGGCTGTCGCACCGTGGTCAGTGGGGGATCGGTGCAGGTCATGAACGCGGAGTCGTCGAAACCGACGACCGACACGTCCTCCGGCACGCGCAGCCCGAGCCGGCGCACAGCGCGCACAGTGCCGAGCGCGAGCACGTCGCTGGCGCACACTTGACCCGCCCGCTCGCCTCGACCGCCTGCTTCAACGCGGCGAGCTTGCGCCGCGAAGGCACATGGTCGGCCGGGCCCAGAAGCGCGCCGACCCGCTCGTGGCCGAGCGACACGAGGTGCGCGTACGCCTGTTCGACCGCGACGGCGTCGTCGGTCGAGACATGGGGGAAGGCGAGGTCGTCAACACCCGCGTTGACCAGCACGACGGGCAGCCTGCGCTGGATCAGCATCCGATAATGGTCATGCCGGGCATCGGCCATGGCGTAGTTGCCGCCCGCGAAGATGATGCCGGAGACCCGGTGCTCGAGGAGCATGTCAACGAAGTCGACCTCGGACACGCCGCCGATCGTCCGCGCGCACAGGATCGGTGAGAAGCCGCGCTGCACCAGCGCCCCGGTCGCTGCCTCGGCGAAGGCTGGGAAGATCGGGTTTTGCAGCTCAGGCAGGACCAGCCCCACCAGTCGCGCCCGCTCGCCGCGCAGCTTTGTCGGCCGCTCGTAGCCGAGCACGTCAAGCGCGGTCAACACGGCGGTGCGGGTGGCTTCCGAGACCCCCTCCCGGCCGTTGAGCACGCGGCTCACGGTGGCCTCGCTGACGCCGGCCTTCTTGGCCACCTCGGTCAGTCGTCGTGTCACGCCGCAATCATACGACAAGCTTTTGAAAGAACTGTACCGTTCCTCGGCGTGGTCTGAAAGAAATGAACGTCGCTGTGGATGTGTTTGCGAGGCGTTTGCTCAGGGGCCCGCCGCGGCGGCGAGCAGCGCGCTGAGCCCGCTGGCCTGGGTGCGCCAGTCGCGGACGTTGGGGGATCCCTCACCCGACCATTGCTGGCCGAGCCGGTTGAGCGAGTCGCGGTTGGCCGACCAGATCATGTCTGCCTGTGTCCGGGCGAAGGCCAGGTAGGCGCCCCCGGTAGCGTCGTTGAGATCCGCCAGATAGCGCATGAAAATGCCCTTGAATTGCTTGGCGTTGTCGTCGCAGGTGAGGTCGGGCAGGTCGCACTGCTCGGTGAGCACGCCGTTGCGCACGAGCACTGGCGAGGTGGTGCCGGCGTCGGCCAGGCGTCGAGCGGTGGTCAGCAGTCCGGAGTCGCCGGTCGCACGCCACAGTTCGACCGCCGCGCCGACCGCCAGACCCTGGTTGTATGTCCACACCGGCTGGTCGTTGTTGCGGCACGTGTTCGTGAGCCCGTCGTTGACCAGGTCGGAGGAATTGATCATGCCGCTGGCGGTGAACCATCGCCAGGCTGTGGTGGCCTTCGCCAGCCAGTCCCAGTCGCCGGCGATCCGGTTGTGCAGGGCGGCGGTGAGCCGGATGTACAGGCCGTTGGTCACGGCGTTCTTGTAGGTGCGTTGGCGATCCCACCACACGCCGCCGCCACAGGTGCTCCCGTCCCAGAATCCCGCGACGTAGTTGGCGATCGTCACCGCTTCGCTCAAGTACGCCGCCTTGCCGGTCAAGTCGTACGCTCGGACCCAGGCCAGCGCCCACCACGCGGCATCGTCGATCGCGCGGCTGACGAAATGCCCGTCGATCGGGTCTGTTGAGCGCATGCCGGCCGGGAAGGGCACCCGGTTGACCTCGAAGGTGCGGTCGACGATCCATAGGTAGTCGCGCCGACCGGTTTGCGTCATCCAATCGATCACGGTGGTCAGGGCGACCGCTGAGTTCCACCAGCTCGACGGCCACCAGGCGGTGTTGGGGTCGTAGGACCACATCAACGCGTCGGTCGCGGCTGCCGCGTTGGCGGCGGTGTCGGCGTCGCCGGGAGCGGTCCGCGCCCATGCCGTGCAGCTGCCGTTCTGCCCTTCCACCGCGCGGCCGCAGGCCCGCACCGCGCCGCCGTACAGCTTCTGCCCTGGGTCGCTGGTGTTGAACTTTCTGGTGCGGGTGGCGACCGCACCGGCCGGCACACTGGTTCGGCCGAGTGACGAGCCGCCAGGCCAACTGGCCCCCGCGTCCCAGGAGCGGTCCAGCCACACCTCGTCGCCCGCCCGTGCGCCGTCGATGACCGCCCAGGCCATGCCGGCATCATCCATGTGCACCGCGATGTGCCGGCCGTTGAGGGTGGTCTCGGGCACCGGTCGGGTGTCGCCCGGACCGCTGGCCGGGTCGGCACCGTCGCAGACCGTGGCGCAGACCGCCGGATAGACCCAGTCTGTGCAGGCGATGCCGCGTGCGTCACCGCAGGCGCGCAGGATGCCGCGCCGGTGGTGCGACGGGTCGGAGAGGTTGTACATCAGGGTGCGCGTCCCGGTCCACGTGCCGGGGATGCTGGCCTTACCGAGCAGCCCGTCCCAGGTGGGGCCGCCATCCCACGACCGGTCCAGCCAGACCGCGTCGCCGACGGTGCCGTCGTCGATGCTGCCCCAGGCCATGCCATCCGCATTGGACACGTGCAGGACGATTCGCCGGCCGTTCACGCGTTTCTCGCTGACCGGGAAGATCTCCTGCCGAGCCAAGGACGGGTCGCGAGTATCGCAGAAGATCGCGCACACGGCCGGCGCGGCCGCCACTGCGACCCGCGCGTCCGCAACACCCGGCACGCCGGGTGTTGCCGATACGAGCACTGAGGCGACGAGCATGGCGATGACGAACCAGACCGTCCGCGCGGTCCACGCCACACGACGGACTACGAGCGAGAGCGCTCTCACATCGCCTTGATAACAGTCGATGGATGCGGTGTCAATGAGCATCGGGTACTCCTCGGGGTTGGGCCCGGGGACATTGATATCCAATGACTCAAGTGTCGAGACGCGAACAATCTTCGCGAGAGCGCTCTCGCCTTCACCGTCCCCACATCCTGGTCCGGCCGTCGAGTCAAGCTGAACTTCGGCGCGGTCAACTGGGAAGCGCGGGTGTGGGTCAACGGCGTCCAGGTCGGCAGCCACACCGGTGCCTACGACGCGTTCGGCTTCGACATCACCGGCGCCCTGCGCGACGGCACCAACGAGATCATCGTCGGGGTGCACTCGCCGGTCGACGCAGCCGGCATCCCGATCGGCAAGCAGCGCCGCAATCCCAGTGGCATCTTCTACACCGGAGCGGTTGGGACGCACCTACGCGTTCCCGTGCCGAATGCCCGGCTCTGGTCGCCGGACGACCCGTACCTGTACGACCTCCGGGTCACCCTGCTCGGGGCCGACGGCGGAGACACCGTCACGGGGTACTTCGGCATGCGCTCGATCAGCAAGGCCGTAATCGGCAGCGTGCTGCGCCCCGTGCTCAACGGCCGCTTCGTCTACCAGCTCGGCACCCTCGACCAAGGCTACTGGCCGGACGGAATCTACACCGCGCCCACCGACGAGGCGCTGCGCTTCGACCTGGAGCGGCAGAAGGCCCTCGGGTTCAACATGGTGCGCAAGCACATCAAGGTCGAGCCGGCCCGATGGTTCTACCACGCCGACCGGCTCGGCCTGCTGGTCTGGCAGGACATCCCCGCGCTGAACACGGTCGACGAGCCGGCCCAGTGGGACCGCACCAACTTCGAGTCCGAGCTGACCCGCATCGTCAACCAGCTCAAGGGCATCACGTCGATCGTCCAATGGGTGCCGTTCAACGAGGGTTGGGGCGAGTACGACGCTGGACGCATCGCCGACCTGGTGCACAGCATCGACCCCACCCGCCTGGTCGACCACAACTCCGGCTCCAACTGCTGCATGTCCGACCCGGATCCGGGAAACGGCGACGTCATCGACGACCACATCTACCAGGGCCCGGGTGTGACGCGGCCGCCCTCGCCCACCCGGGTGGCGGTGCTCGGCGAGTTCGGCGGGCTGGGCCGCCGCGTGGTCGGCCACGAATGGTCGCCCGGCAACGGCTTCGCCTACGGCGACCTCTACCCCGACGAAGCCTCCCTCACCGCCCGTTACGTCGAGGCCGCCGGCCAACTGCGCGACCTCATCAACGGCCGCGGCCTGTCCGCCTCGGTCTACACCGAACCGTACGACGTCGAGAACGAGGTCAACGGCTTCTACACCTACGACCGGCGAGTGCTGAAGATGATCGAGTCACAGGTCGCGGCGGTCAACCGGTCGGTCCTCGCCGCCGCGTCCGGACTCTACGTGCCCGTCGGGTCGCTGGTCTCGCTTCGGGTCACCACGCCCGGCTACACCAACCGGTACCTGCGCCACCAGAACGGCCTGGCCCGCACCGACGTGGTGACAGCCACCAGCCCTGACGTGGCCAAGCAGGACGCTACCTTCTGGGTGCGCCAGGGCCTGGCCGACCCCGCCTGCTACTCGTTCGAGTCGCGCAACTTCCCCGGCCACTACCTGCGACACGCCAACTTCCGCGTCCGCAAGGACCTCCACGACGGCTCCGACCTGTTCCGTCAGGACGCCACCTTCTGCGCCCGCGAGGGCCAGGGCGGCGGGGGGACCACCTTCGAGTCCAGGAACATGCCCGGCTACTACCTACGCCACGCCAGCGACGAGGTCTACATTGCCCGAAACGGCGGGCCGAACCCCTGGGACAACCCGGCCAGCTTCGCCGCTGACGTCACCTGGGCCATCACCGCGCGCCGTGGTGGCGCAGCGGCGCCGACCTTCCGGTCGGGCAGGCCCGGTCGCTGCGGGTGACCACCCCCGGCTTCAGCGACCGGTACCTGCGCCATCAGGACTCGCTGGCGCGCACCGACGTGGTGACCAGCCGCTAGTCCGGACGTGCTCAAACAAGACGCCACGTTCCTCATCCGCCCCGGCCTGGCCGACGCCAGCTGTTACTCGCTCGAGTCGCGCAACTTCCCCGGCCACTACCTGCGGCACAGCACCTTCCGGGTGCGCAAGGACCTCAACGACGGCTCCGACCTGTTCCGTCAGGACGCGACATTCTGCGCCCAGCCCGGTCCATTCGGCACCGGCACCATCGCGCTCGCGTCGTACAACATCGCATTGACGTACGTGCGCCACTACGCCGCGGAGGTGTGGATCGCCAGCAACGGAGGCGTTCATCCGTACGACAACCCGAGTTCCTACCGGGAGGACATCAGTTGGGCGGTCATGCCGGCCTGGGCCCCATAGACCAGAACATCGCGAGACTGTCCCGCTGCGCCTCGGCGCTCATATTGTTCTGACCGGCTCGCCCGGCAGCGGAGTGATGTTGTAGTTCATCCGGAAGAGGTTCTCCGGGTCGTACTGCGCCTTGACCCGACCGAGCTTTGCGTACTTCTCCGGCCCACCGAAGTCTTCGACGACCCGGTCCATCTCGTCGAAGTTGAGCATGTTGACGTAGATGCCCTTTCCGGTCCATGGCTTGAGGTCGGCGACGACCGTGCGGGTCAGGCCGATGTAGTCCCTGTCCTTGGCCGGGTCGTCCCAGCTCATGGCAAAGTTCAGCCACATGAGATAACCGCGGTTCGAGAACGCTGTGGCGTCCTCCGGGACGTCTTCGATGGCCCCGCCGAGACCGATGATCTCGACCTCGCCGTGCATCGGCATGTCCTTCCAGAACTCCACCAGCGTGTCGATCGCCTCGTCCGCCAGCTCGGCGACGTGCGCCTCCTTGGTGTAGTAGCGATGGCCGTCGGCGAACTCCTCGTCGATGACTCTTTGCAGACCCGCGGCGAACGGCATCACCGTCATGGCCTGCAGGCACGGCTTGCCGACGGAACCGAGGCGTTCGATGACTTCGACTCCGCCGGGATCCTCGGCGTCGTCGAGCCACATCGAGATCAGCATCAACAGCCTCTTGCCCACCAGCTCCGGGCGTACGAACGGCAGCGCCGGCATGTCGTGCTTGAGCGCCGCGTGCCAACCGACGGTCCGGGGGAGGGTAGCGACGATCGAGGCATACTCGCGCAGCGCTTCCGCCGCATCCTCGGGCTCGTACAGAGACGCGCCTATGCGGATCATCGGACCGAACGTGTGTGCTTTGAAGGTGAATCGGGTGACCACTCCGAAGTTGCCGCCGCCGCCCTTGAGGGCCCAGAACAGATCAGGGTGATCGGCGGCGGATACCTCGATTACCTCTCCGCTGGCCAGCACGAGTT
>WNFY01003711.1_pt1 | contig 14220 bp, 14 predicted proteins | sample 5400091 | NCBI WGS metagenome assembly WNFY01 (sample SAMN13153364, study PRJNA577476) | soil metagenome | isolation source: 60 cm soil or saprolite under grassland replicate 1 | place: USA:California | collected 2016-06-15 | reverse complement strand
CGTCGCCGAATCGCCCGAATATTTCGGCGAGCTCATCCGCAGCGACCATGCCAAGTACGGCAAGCTGATGCGCGACATCGGCTTTCAGCCGCAGTGACGGGCGCCGCGATCTCTTGCTGAGCTCGCGGGTCCTTTGCGCTCTGCTCGCGCTTTCGCTGGCGCGAGGCGCTCTTGCCTGGGGGCCGGAGGCCCACCGCATGGTCGGCGAAATCGCAGAGCGGTATCTGAACCCCAAAGCGCAGTCGCGAGTTCTCGATCTTCTGCAGGCCGACCGCCTGGCCGACGGGCAGTCCTCGGGCCGACACACCCTGGGCGAGGTCGCGAACTGGGCCGATGAAATCAAGGATTTCGAGTGGGGAAAGCGGCGCGGCTCCTGGCACTACGACGATGTCCCGCTGTGCGGGGCCGCGGAGTACGCGAAGTACTGCCGCGGCGGCCGCTGCGCCTCAGCGCAGCTCGCTCGCCAGATCGAATTGCTCGGCGACGAACGCGCGAGGACGCGGCAGCGCAACGAGGCGCTCAAGTGGGCCGTGCATCTGATCGGCGACCTCCATCAACCGCTGCACGCCGCCAGCCGGGGCGACCGCGGCGGGAACCGGGTGCAGGTGTCCTTCTTCGGAGAACGCGACAACCCGCCTTACGGCACCCTCAACCTGCACGCCGTGTGGGACGTCCACATGGTGCGCAAGCTGATCGCGGATCGCGGCGGTGAGCTCGCGATCGTCTCGGCGTCGGTCGCCGACAGCGACAGGAACGCCTGGGAAAAGGGCTCGATTTCCGATTGGATAGTCGAGAGCCACCGGATCGCGCGAGACAGCGTCTATCCGCTCCTTCCGGTGGCGGCTTCCTGCTCGAGCAAGATCGTGGACGTGGTCGCGATCGGGGAGGCGTACTACTCGAGGGCGGCGCCCGTGATCGAGATCCAGATCAGGAAGGCCGGCGTGCGGCTTGCAAGGGTGCTGAATGAAACGCTGGGCCGGTGATGCCCGCGGACCCCGGCGGATGAGAAGCCCCTGGCGGCGCCGCGGCAGGTGCGGGTTTCGCAACATAGTTCATACGCACGAGTTCCGATCGGTGTCAAACTACAGCCCTCGGCATCAGGGAGGCCCGAGGTTTCATGAAATCGGATAAGCATCCGCAGGGAGAGCCCGCCGTTCCAAACGGTGATGCCTTGCTCGGCTCGCTCTTCGCGCAGACCGCGGTCGGGATCGCCGTGATATCGCCGGAAGGCCCGTTTCTGCGCGTAAACGAAGCGCTGTGCCGCATGCTCGGCTACGCTGAGCAGGAGCTGCTGCAGAAAACCGTGCGGGACATCACCCACGCCGACGATCTGGAGTCCACTCAGGAGCTCCAACTGGAGCTCCTGGCCGGGCCCGGCGTGCGCGTCCAAGAAAGACGCTATTTGCGCAAAGACGGTTCGGCCCTGTGGGTCCAGATCGCGGGAACGTCGGTGCGCGACGGCTCGGGTTCGCCGCAATGCTTCGTCGCTCTGGTTCACGACATCACCGAACTCAAGTTGGCCCAGGATGCGCTCAAGGCGAGCGAATCCCGGTTCCGCCGCATGGTGGAGCTGAGCTCGGACTGGTATTGGGTGCAGGATGAAAATTTCCGGTTCGTCGAGCTGCCCGGAGTGGAAAAGCGGGGCATCGACCCGGAAGCTTTCATCGGCAAGGCGCGTTGGGAGCTTCAGGGTCCCGGGTCGCTTCCGGAAAAAGCCTGGCGGCAGCACCGCGAGAAACTCGAGCGTCACGAGCCGTTCAGCGATTTCGTATACATGACTCCGGACAATGCCGGCGAAATGCGCTATCTGAGCGTGACCGGCGAGCCGATTTTCGACGCGCAGGGCAAATTCACCGGGTACCACGGCATCGGCCGGGACATCACGGACAAGGCGCGCGCGCAGAAGGACCTGGAAGACAGCGAACAGCGCTACCGGATGCTGTTCGACATCCATCCCCGTCCGATGTGGGTCGTGGAAAACAAGACCTTGCGTTTCCTCGCGGTAAACCAGGCGGCCGTCGACCATTACGGCTATTCAAGGGCAGAGTTTCTGGCGATGACCGCGGAGCAGCTCCGCCCACCGGAGGACATCGCCCAGCTGCTCAAGGACTTTCAGGACCCGAGCCGTTCCTATATGCAACGGGTGGCGCGGCACCGCAAGAAGAACGGCGAGCAGATCGACGTCGAAATTGTCTCCTTCAACTTTGCATTCGACGGCCGGCCGGCCCGGCTGGCCGTGATCAGCGACGTCACCGAGCGCCTGAAAGCAGAGCAGCAGGCGCGCGAGCTCGAGGAGCGCTATCGGGCACTGGTCGAATCCCGAAAAGACCCCGGTTCGCGCCGGGGCTCCTAGTATCGCTGACATCGAGCCCCGAATGCGCGGTGAAACCCCGGTGAAGGAACGGCAATGAGCGTGAGAGCAACGCCGCCGTTCCGGGCGGACCAGGTCGGGAGCCTGCTGCGGCCGCCCGAGATCAAGGAGGCGCGCACCAGGCTCGAGCGCGGCGAGATCGGCGCCGAGGCCCTGCGCGCGGTCGAAGACCGCTGCATCCGCGACGCGGTTGCGCGCCAGGAGTCGCTGGGCTTGAGGGTCGTGACCGACGGCGAGTACCGCCGCGGGTGGTGGAACCATGATTTTCTCGGCAAGATCGACGGCGTCGAAATCGAGCTCGACCAGACATCGTACAGGTTCGCTGGATCCGACGATCCGCGCTACACGCCCAAGGTGAGGCGCCGGGTGCGCCGGTCGCGCCCGATGATGCTCGATCACTTCAAGTATCTGGGCTCGGTCGCGCGCATGACGCCCAAGTTCACCATGCCGTCGCCTTCCATTCTCTATCACCGCGGCGGACGGGCGGCGATCGACCGCGAAGCCTATCCGGATCTCGATCGGCTTTGCGGCGACATCGGCCGCGTCTATCAGGAGGAAATCCGCGACCTCGCCGCCGCGAGCTGCACCTATCTGCAGATCGACGACACGAGCTTTTCGTTCCTGTGCGACGAAAAGTTCCGGGCGAGCTGCCGCGCGCGCGGCGACAATCCGGAGGAGTTGCCGCACCTGTACGCCAAAGCGGTCAACGCGGCGGTCGCCGGACGGCCCGCAGGAATGACGATCGTCATGCACACCTGCCGCGGCAACTGGAAAAGTACCTGGCTCGCCGAGGGCGGGTACGATCCGGTCGCCCAGGCCGTGTTCAACGAGACGAACGTGGACGGCTGGTTCCTCGAGTACGACAGCGAGCGCGCCGGCAGCTTCGAGCCCCTGCGCTTCGTGCCGAAGGGAAAGAAGGTGGTGCTCGGCCTCGTGTCCACGAAAACGCCCGTGCTCGAGAAAAAAGACGAGCTGAAGCGGCGGATCGATCAGGCGGCCAGGTACGTTCCGCTCGAGAACCTGTGCGTGAGCCCGCAGTGCGGCTTCGCCAGCAGCCATCACGGCAATCTGCTGACCGAAGACGAACAATGGAGAAAGCTCGCGCTCGTCGTAGAGGTGGCGCGCGAGGTGTGGGGCGGCCCCTAAAGCGGCTATTCGACCTTCACGCCCGAAAGCTTGATCAGCCGGTCCCAGCGCGCGTACTCGGATTTCAGGTATTCGGCGAACTCCTGGGGCGTGTTGCCGACGACCTCGAACCACTGCTTGGTCACATATTGCTCGCGGAAGGCCCGATCGAGGAGGATCTTCGCCGTGTCGTCGTAGATCCTGGCGACAGTCTCGCGCCGCATGCCCGCGGGTCCCACCAGCGCGAACCACGTTCCCGCCTCGTAGCCGGGGACGCCTGATTCGGCGACCGTGGGAAGATAAGGCAGCGCCGCAATCCGGCGCGCGGTCGCGGCGGCGAGGAGTTTCAGCCTGCCCGCACGTGCGTGCGATTCGACCAGGAGCGGGGTCACCATCATCATCTGTATCTGGCCGGAAAGAAGATCGGTGACCGCGGGTCCCGCGCCCTTGTAGGGCACGTGCACGATGTCGATGCCGAGCAGGTTCTTGAGGTAGTCCACGCTGATGTGCGCCGAGGAGCCCAGGCCGAAGGAACCATAGGAGAGCTTGCCGGGATTCGCTTTGGCGTACGCGACGAGCTCCTGAAAGGTATTCCCCGGCACCGAAGCGTGGACCGCGATGACCCAGGGAAAGCGCACCAGCACCGTGATCGGCGTGAAACTTCTCAGGCCGTTGTAGGGGAGTTTCTTGTAGAGGTGCGGGTTGATCACGAACGAGGAAGCGTCGGAGACGAGCAGCGTGGCGCCGTCGGGCGCCGACCTCGAAACATACTCGGCGCCGACGATCTGGTTCGCGCCCGGGCGGTTCTCGACCAGCACCGGCTGCCCCCAGATTTCGGAAAAGCGCGGCGCCAGGGCGCGCGAAAAGGCGTCGGTCGCGCCGCCGGGCGAAGTCGGCACCACGATCTTCACCGGGCGGGCCGGGAAGTTTTGCGCCGGCGCGAGAAAAGGCATTGCGGCAAGCGCGGCGGTGACGAACGCGAGCAAGCGCACTGAAATCCCGGACACCCTGAAATCCTCCGTCGTGGGCGCCTATTGTAGTTCGGGCCCGGGCCGAGCGGTCTCGGCTTCGCTCAGCCGAGACCGTGAATTTGTCACGCTCTTTGGCGGTCATCCCCGGCCCGGAATTTGCGTTAGAACAAGGTAGGGGCTCGGGCTTTTGGAAGCCCTTACCGGGTTTTGCCCGATTGGCCCGGTGGCGAGGCGACGCTAGCCTAGCGATCGAACGGAACAGAAACAGTCAGGCGAGACCTACGAAAATGCCACAGATCGTGAATCTGAATCCGCAGCTCAGCCGCGTCGAAGCGGAACTCTCGGCCCGTATCTGGGCGGTGTTCGGCCGCTTCCCCGATCTCTGCGGTTTTTCGCTGCAGGACCGGACCGGCTTGCCCGACTACATCGATGCCTCCAGCCTGCGGGACGAGCTTTTCGTCACGGAACTCGGCTTCTCCATTCCGGTCAGCGAGATGGAGTATGACGAGGCCTACAGGCTGATCACCGACGCCGTCGCGGACATCGTGTCCGAACGGCCCGAGGCCTTGGAGCTGTTGCGCGGGCGTACCTTCGCGAGGACGCTCCACTAGCGACGTTCCAACCGCCTGTACGGCGTTGCCGAGCGCGCGGCGATATAGAATAAGCGCGGTTCGAAGAAGAAAGGTCGCCGTTCGCATCCCCGATCGAGGAGAAAAATTCCCATGAGCCGAAGTCCTGACCCATCCCGCCGCCGCGTGCTCGCCGCGCTTGCCGCGGCAGGGGCCGTTGCGCCGTTCGGCGCGCTCGCCCAGGGGCTCTCCAAGCGTCCGGTGCGGGTCGTCGTTCCGTTCACGCCCGCAGCCGGGCCGGACATCGTGGCGCGGCTGCTCGCGCCCAGGCTGCAAGCGCGCCGGGACCGGCCCTTCTTCGTCGAGAACAAGCCCGGTGCTTCGGGAACGATCGGCACCGAGATCGTGGTGAAGTCACCGCCCGACGGCCATACGATCATGGTCGGCCCCGCGTCGATCGTCACCGCGCCGCATCTTTATCCGAAGATCTCCTACGACGTGGTGAAGGATCTCACCGCGATCACCAACGTCGGCTCGACCAGCCTCGCGCTCGTGGTGCACAGATCGGCGCCCGTCAGCACGGTGCCGGAGTTCATTGCATGGGTGAAGTCGCAACCCGGCAAGCTCAACTACGGTTCTCCGGGAAACGGCACGCACCACCACTTCTGCATGGAACTCCTGAAACTGCAGGCGGGACTGGACATCGTGCACGTGCCCTACAAGGGTTCGGCGCCGGCGGAGAACGACTTGATCGCGGGCGTCGTTCCCACCATGTTCCTGCCGGTCCACGTTGCGCTTCCGAAGATCAAGGCGGGCCAGATCAAGGTGCTCGGCGAGAGCCTGAAGGAGCGCCATCCCTTGTTTCCCGACATTCCCTCGCTGCACGAGCAGGGCGTGACCGGCTACGACGTGGACCTGTGGATCGGCGTGTGGGCGCCGCCGGGACTGCCGGCAGACATGCTCGCGAAGTACAACACGGATATCCGGGCCATCGTGGCCGAGTCCGAGATGCGGGAGCAGCTTGCGAGGCAGGGCCTGGTGCCGAACACCGGCACGCCCGAGCAGTTCGCTAAGTTGGTGAAGGAGGATTTCGAGAAATGGGGCAAGGTGATCCGCGACGCGAAAATCAAGGCGGACTAGATGAAGGCAATCGAAACGGTGGGAATCCTGGGCCTTGGCAAGATGGGAGGACCGATCGCAGGGCATCTCGTCGCCCGAGGCTTCAAGGTGATCGGCTACGACCCGGTCGCTAGCGCGCGTGAGCAGGCGGCGGCATGCCCGAGATTCCGGAGCACCTCTAGCGCTCGGCGCAACTCCGACGGCCGATCGGTGCCGGATCGCCGGTTCGCGCGGAGTTGACGCGGTCCGGCAAGCTCGGCTACTTTGGCGTAGTTTCCGGGGGACGGCTCGATCGGGGCGGTCAACCGGTTCAGAATCGGAGGACACATGGGTGCAACCAGCAATTTGATGTGGCAGCTGCTCGTCCAATTCTTGATCGTGTTGTTTCTCGTCGTGGCCGTCTCAGGCCTTGCCGTAGGGGTCGGGCTGATATCTTCGAGCCCGAAGATGGTGGGGTACTTCCACGTGCTGAACCGCTGGGTGTCCACCCGCCACGTCCTCAAACCGGTCGAGGTGCCCTTCGATACGGAACGGGCCACGCACCGGCATTATCGCTGGGTTGCCGGAGCCTTTTTCCTCGGAGGTCTCGTCTCGGTTTTCGGCCTGTTGGCAGGACTCGACGCGACCGCCGTCAGCGCGGCGTTTTCTGCAAAGCGTTTCGCGCCCGTCGTCGCCATCGCCGTGGAAAGCGCAAAGTGGGTTCTGATCGCGGGTAGCGCGTTCGGTGTCGTGGTCGGCGCGATGCTGCTGTTCTACCCGAACGCGGAGAGCATGCTCGAAAGGTTCGCAAACCGGTGGGTGTCGCCCCGCCGCGTGACCCGGAGCTGGGACGACATGCACATGAACCTGGACACACTGGTCGAAGCTCATCCCAAGCCCGCCGGCTGGATCATCGCCTGCACTTCGGCAGCGGCGGTGATCTGCGCAATCGTCATGCTGGTGCGCTACTACTGACGCGAGGAGTACTGATTTCTTGAGGGTTCCGCCGGGGCGTTCGCCCCGGTATCGGCGCATTCCGTGAAGTCCAAGACCGTCGCGATACTGGAGAGCCGGCTCGGCGCCGAGCTTGCGGACCTCGTCGGGAAACACGGGGGTCGACCAATGCGGGCGCCCGCGCTTGCGGAAGTGCCGGACGTCGACAACGCCACGGTGGGCCGCTTGGTCGAGGAATTCGGGGCGCATCCGCCCAAAGCGGCGATTTTTCAGACCGGAGTGGGCACGCGTGCGCTGTTCGCCGCGACGGATTCGCTCGGAATCACACCGAGACTTCTCGGTCTGCTCGCGAAATCCGTCGTGACTGCGCGCGGACCCAAGCCCACGGCGGTGCTTCGCTCTCGGCAGGTGCGTATCGATCGCAGCGCGAGCGAGCCCTATACCACCGTCGAGGTGCTGGAATCTCTGCACGATCTTTCGTTCCGGGGCGAGCGCGTTCTCGTGCAGCGCTACGGCGAGACCAACGTGGAGCTGGAAAAAGCCCTCCAGGGGAAGGGCGCGGAAGTTGTTGAAATACCCACCTACCGCTGGGCGCTCCCGGAAAACACCGGGCCGCTCGTGGGGCTGATCGCCGCGCTCGAGCGCGCCGAGGTCGATGCGACGGTGTTCACCAGCGCGTCGCAGGCGCACAACCTGTTCGCGCTCGCCCAAAAACTCGGCAGAGAGGGCCCGCTCGCGGCCAACCTGAACCGGACGCTCGTCGCCTCCATCGGTCCGGTGTGCAGCGCCGCGCTGCGCGAGCACGGCGTGAAAATCGCCCTGGAGGCAAGCCCCCCGAAGCTCGGGCCGCTGGTGGCGGCGCTCGACCGGGCCCTATCGGCGTAACGCGTTTCCGCTGCTGCACCGCGCAAACTGATACAATGCGCGACTCTTTTTCGCATTGCGCCTGATGTCCCGTTCCATCCGCAACCTCGCGATCATCGCCCACGTCGATCACGGCAAAACGACGCTGGTCGACAAGCTGCTGCACCAGTCGGGCGCGTTCGCCGCGCACCAACACATCGCCGACCGGGTCATGGACTCCAACGTGCTCGAGCGCGAGCGCGGCATCACCATCCTCGCCAAGAACACTGCCGTCGACTACGAGGGCGTGCACATCAATATCGTCGACACGCCCGGCCACGCCGATTTCGGCGGCGAAGTCGAGCGCTCGCTCTCGATGGTGGACGGCGTGCTGCTCCTCGTGGACGCGGTCGAAGGTCCGATGCCGCAGACGCGCTTCGTCACGCGCAAGGCGCTCGCGCTCGGCCTGAAGCCGATCCTGGTGGTGAACAAGATCGACCGTCCCGGCGCGCGGCCCGACTGGGTGGTGAATGCTACCTTCGACATGATGGACAAACTGGGGGCTTCCGAAGACCAGCTCGATTTTCCGGTGGTGTATACCTCGGCGCTGCTGGGTACGGCAACGCTCGACCTGGCGCAGCCCGGCGCAAACATGCGCGCCCTGTTCCAGACCATCCTGACGCGCGTTCCCGCGCCTAAGGGCGACCCGAACGGAGCGCTGCAGCTGCAAATCAGCAATCTCGACCATTCGAGCTACGTGGGGCGCATCGGCATTGGCCGCATTGCGCGAGGTCGGCTCAAGTCCGCGCAGGAGGTGCTCGTTCTGAACGGCGACAAACCACCCGTGAAAGCGAAGGTCAATCAGGTCATGGGGTTTCAGGGCTTGGAGCGTGCTCAGATGGAAGAAGCGGTCGCGGGGGACATTGTCCTCGTGACCGGCGTGGAGGAGGTCGGCATCGGCGTAACGCTCGCCGACCTCGAGCGGCCCGAGGCCCTGCCCTTGCTGAAAGTGGACGAACCCACGCTCACCGTGAACCTGCAAGTCAACACCTCGCCGCTCGCCGGGCGCGAAGGCAAGTTCGTCACCAGCCGCCAGTTGCGCGAGCGCCTGGACCGCGAACTGCAAGCGAACGTCGCGCTGCGCGTCGAGGAAACGGCGGATGCCGACGTGTTTCTGGTCTCGGGACGCGGCGAGCTCCACCTCACCATTCTGCTCGAGAACATGCGCCGCGAAGGCTACGAGCTGGCCGTGTCGCGGCCGCGCGTGGTGATCAAGGAAATCGACGGGGTGAAGTGCGAGCCGTTTGAAATCCTGACCGTGGACGTCGAGGAGCCGCACCAGGGTGCGGTGATGGAGGCGCTGGGCGCGCGCCGCGGCGATCTTGTCGACATGATCCCTGACGGCCGCGGCCGGGTGCGGCTCGATTACCGCATCCCGGCTCGCGGGCTGATCGGCTTCCAGAATGAATTCCTCAATCTCACCCGCGGCAACGGCATCGGGAGCCACGTGTTCGACGAATATGCCCCGATGAAGCCGGAGATTCCCTCGCGACGCAACGGCGTGCTCATTTCGGGCGAGCAGGGCGAGGCGGTCGCCTACGCGCTGTGGAAACTGCAGGAGCGCGGACGCATGATGGTCAGCCCCGGCGACAAAGTGTATGAGGGCATGGTGATCGGCCTGCACAGCCGCGACAACGACCTCGTCGTCAATCCTATTCGCGAGAAGCATCTCACCAATATACGTGCGGCCGGCAAGGACGAAGCGATCCTGCTCACTCCGCCGATCAAGCTGACGCTCGAGCTCGCGGTGGAGTTCATCGACGACGACGAATTTATCGAGATCACGCCGCTGTCGATTCGCATCCGCAAGCGCTATCTCACCGACCACGGCCGCCGGCGCGCCGCGCGCGCCGAGCCGGGTGTGGCCTCGGAAACTCCCGCCGACGTCCCCGCGGGCTAGGGCTCACGCGGGCTTTCTGCCCTCGGCGTACAGCGCGAGGATGTCCCACACCGCGCGGTTGGCCGGAGTCGGAACGCCGGCCACGGCGCCGAGCTGCACCACGCCGCCGGAGAGCCACGCGACTTCCAGCCGATTGCCGCGCTGAAGGTCGTGCGCCATGGAAGCGGCCATGTCGTCGGGAAGCCCATCGGCGCGGGCGAGGCAGGCGTCGGAGTAGTCGACGGGAAGGGCGATGCCCTGCGCGCGCCCGACCGCGACCACTTCGCGCATGATCTCGAGCAGAAAGGCGCGGGTGCGCGGATTCTTCCGTATCGGCCCTATGGTCGCGCGCATCGCGGCGGTGGTCGCCGACAAGCCCACGAGGAACACGTACTTCTCCCAGATCGCGCGGCGCACGTCGCCGGAGAGCTCCGAGCTCACGCCCGACTTGAGCAGCGCTTCGTGCAGAAAGCGGGCGCGCTCGGAGGGCCTGCCGTCGTATTCGCCGAGCACCACGCGCTGCATCGCCCCCGTCTGTAGGATCACGCCTGGGCGCAAAAGGGTCGTGCCGACGTAGCACACGCCGCCCATCACGGGCGCATCGCCCAGCTCGCGGCGCAGCGTGTCGTCCTTGATCACGCCGTTCTGCAGCGAGAGCACCCCGGTGCCGGGCTTGAGGAGCGGCTTCATCTGTCGGATCGCAGCCTCCGTATCCCACAGCTTCACCGACAGGATGATCAGATCGACCGGTCCGAGCGACGCGGGATCGTCGGTGGCGCGGACCGTGGGGATACGGATATCGCCGTGCACTTCGCTTTCGATGACGAGGCCGCGCTCGCGCATCGCGGCAAGGTGCGCGCCGCGCGCGATGAAGCTCACGTCGTAGCCGGCGTGCGCGAGCCGCCCGCCGAAGAGGCCCCCGACGCCGCCGGAGCCCATCATTGCGATTTTCATGGATGTTTTCGCGCGCGTCGGCGGAGCTTGTCGCCCGTGGATTATACCGGCGAGCAATGGTAACCTGCCCCCGTCTCGACTCCGGGGGAGGAGAGCGCATGATCGACCTTCATCGCGCCGCGCTTGCGGGCGCAATGGCATTCGCAGCGATTGCATCGTGTCCGGTCGGCGCGCAAGTCGCGTGGCCGGCCAAGCCGGTGAAATTCATCGTGCCGTACCCGCCGGGCGGATCGACTGACCCGATGGCACGCCTGATCGCCGTGAAGCTTTCAGATTCCCTGGGCCAGCCGTTCGTCGTCGAGAACAGGTCCGGCGCGTCCGGAACGATCGGTACCGCCTTCGTCGCCAAGTCGCCGCCGGACGGCTACACGTTTGTTTTCGTTTTCGATTATCACGCGGTCAATCCTTTCCTGATCCCGAACCTGCCGTTCGATACGGTGAAAGATCTCGCGCCGGTGACGCTGATCGGCACCGCGCCGATGGCGATCGCGACTGCCGCCGCGAAGCCCTACAAGAGCTTCGTCGATGTGGTCGCCGCGGCCAAGGCGAAACCCGGCGCGGTGAGCATCGGCTCGGTGGGCAACGGAAGCCTCGGGCACTTGACCATGGTCCTAGTGCAGCAGGCCTCCGACATCAGGCTCATTCACATCCCTTATAAAGGCGGCGGGCCCATGACGGCCGACGCCGTGGGCGGCCAGATCGATCTCGCCATTGGCTCGGTGGCGGTGATCACCCCACACGTGAAGGGCGGCAAGCTGCGCGCGATCGCGGTCACCGGCGACACGCGCTCGCGCGCCCTACCCGATGTGCCCACGCTCGCCGAGCAGGGCCTCCCGGGTTTTTCCGCGCTCGCGTGGTGGGCGGTCTTCGCTCCTGCCGGTGTGCCCAAGCCGATCATGGACAAGTTCCACGCCGAACTTGTCAAGGCGTTCAACCTGCCCGATGTGCGCAAGCTTCTCGAGGAAACACTCGGCATCGACCTCGTCGTCGGCCCGCCCGAAGGACTACGGAAGTGGCTCGCGGAGGAGATGCAGCGCTGGGGCAAGGTCGTGCGCGAGAACAACATTCGCGCCGACTGAGCGATGAAGCGGGTCTGTGCGGTCGCTCTTGCAGCGGTGCTTGCACCGTTATGTGCGGCCGCGCTCGCTCAGGATTACCCCGCGAAGCCGGTCAGGCTTCTCATCGGCTTTCCCCCCGGCGGCAACGTCGACGTCGTGGGCCGGATCGTGGCGCAGAAAATGAGCGAAGGGTTCGGCCAGCAGGTCCTTCCGGAGAACCGGACCGGCGCCGGCTCCATCATCGCCAACGAGCACGTCGCCAAATCCGCCGCGGACGGTTACACCTTGCTCGTCGTGAGCGGCGCCTTCGTCACGCAGGCGGCGACGATGAAGAAGCTTCCTTACGACCCGATCCGGGATTTCTCCTGGATCTCCATGGTGGTGACCTATCCGCTGGTGCTGTCGGTGCGCTCCGATTCGCGCTTCAAGACCTTGGACGAGTTCATCGGCTACGTGCGGAGCAATCCGAGGAAGGTGAACTATCCCTCCCCGGGAATGGGGACGCTCTACCACCTTGCCGGCGAGATGTTCGTTTCCATGGCGGGAATCGACATGCAGCACGTGCCCTTTCGCGGCGGCTCGGAGCCCTTGACCGAAGTGCTCTCCGGCCGCATGGAGCTGCTCATCGACGCGCTCACCAATTCATACCCGCATATCCAGGGCGGCAAGTTCAGGCCGCTCGCGGTGACGTCGCTCGAGCGCTCGGCTTCGCTTCCGAACGTGCCGACCGTCGCGCAGAGCGTGCCGGGCTACGAGGCGAACTCCTTTCTCGGCATCGCCGGTCCGCCGGGATTGCCGGGCGCGGTTGTCGAGCGGGTCAATGGCGAAGTGCGGCGCGTGCTGGCCCTGCCCGACATCGGCCGGCGCTTCGCAGAGTGGGGCGGCACGCCGAGCGCGAGCAGTCCGGACGAAATGCGCCGCCACGTCGAAGGCGAAATCGCCAAGTGGAAACGGGTCGTCGGGGCGAGAAAAATCGAGTTACCGTGACGCGATAAACTCCGTTCCAGTTCCCGCCCGGACTGGGGTGGCGAGAGCCCGTCGAATTCCGTTGCCTTGAAAAAAGGTAAAAATGCCCATTTCATGGCATTTATCTTGCATGGAATCAGGTCAGGTCCAATTTCCAGGGGAAGCAGGGCTCCGCACCGACGGCCTCCTGTCAACCATGTCGCTAGATCGACGGCCGCAACACCCCTATCCGGACGATGAGCTGTTCGACTCGCTCTTCGATCAGGAAGCGACAGGCATAGCCGTGACCACGCTCGCCGGTCGCTTCCTGCGGGTGAACCGCGCGCTGTGCGCGATGAGCGGCTACAGCGCCGAGGAGCTGCTGGAAAAAACGTTTCGGGACATCACCCATCCGGACGACCTCGAGTCGAACGAGAGTTTTCGGCAGCGCCTTCTTTCCGGCGATGCGGCGAACCATACGCTCGACAAGCGCTACATCCGCAAGGACGGAAAGCTGATCTCGGTTCGCATTGTGGTCACGGTCGTCCGGGACAGCTCCGGTTCGCCGCAGTGCTGCACGACGCTCGTTCACGACATGACCGCGAACACGCAGGCGCAGGACGCGTCCCGGGAAAGCGAGCACCGCTTCCGGCGCATGGTCGAAATGAGCACCGACTGGTACTGGGAGCAGGACGCGCAGTTGCGCTTCGTCCAGGTTCCGGGGCTTGAGAAAAAGCATTTCGACCCGGAAACCGTGATCGGCAGGACGCGCTGGGAACTTCCCGATCTCGGTCCTTTCCCGGAAACGGTGTGGGAGCGGCACAGAACCCTGCTGGAACGGCGCGAGCCGTTTCACGAATTTGTGTTTCTGCGGCGCAGCAAGTTGGGAGAGATGCGCTATCTGAGCGACAGCGGCGAGCCGGTCTTCAACCGCGAGGGCCGGTTTGCCGGATACCGGGGGATCGGTAAGGACGTGACCGAGCAAGTGCGCGCGCAGAAGGCGCTCGAGGAGAGTGAGGCGCGTTACCGCACCCTGTTCGACGTGCACCCTCACCCCATGTGGGTGGTCGATTCGAGGACGCTCGCGTTCCTTGCCGTCAACGACGCTGCGGTGAGGTACTACGGTTACTCGAGGGAGGAGTTCCTCTCGATGACCGCCGACCAGATCCGCCCGCCCGAGGAGGTGCCCGAGTTGCTGAACGCTTTCCAGGATCAGAGCCGTTCGTACCGGCACCGGGAATGGCTGCACAGGAATGCGGATTCAACCGGTCGACGCAACATTCTATGCTCTAGCGAGAGAGGAGGATGTTGCAAATGGAATACAGATCGAGGATCTACTATACGGAAGCTCAGAAGGCGTTGATGTGGGATCGCTGGCAAAGAGGCGATTCAT